>Ga0265296_1004343_pt1 | contig 12351 bp, 7 predicted proteins | sample MunlanPumphouse1_FD_189073 | JGI IMG/M metagenome (GOLD analysis project Ga0265296, IMG submission 189073) | Groundwater microbial communities from a municipal landfill in Southern Ontario, Canada - Pumphouse #1 | ecosystem: Environmental > Aquatic > Deep subsurface > Groundwater | place: Canada... | reverse complement strand
GAGCTCGACCTGGGCGACGTCGTCCCGTCGATCGCCGGTCCGAAGCGCCCGCAGGACCGCGTCCAGCTGTCCGACGCCAAGTCCGGCTTCCGCGACGCGCTGGGCGAGCTGCTCAGCAACGGCCACGAGAAGACCGCCTACGACCAGGCGCTGGCCAACACCTTCCCGGCCAGCGACCCGCCGAAGAACACCCCCGGGTCCGACCCGGGATCCGACGAGGTCCACGTCGTCAACGGGGCCGACCACGAGGCCGGCATCGCGACGATGGAGTCGAAGACCGCGGTCCAGGTCGAGTACGACGGGCAGACCTTCCCGCTCGACCACGGCCACGTCGTGATCGCCGCGATCACCTCCTGCACCAACACGTCGAACCCGTCGGTGATGGTTGCCGCCGGCCTGGTCGCTCGCAAGGCGGTCGAGCTCGGCCTGACCCGCAAGCCGTGGGTCAAGACGTCGCTCGCCCCGGGCTCGATGGTCGTCACCGACTACCTGGAGCGCGCCGGGCTGAACGTCGACCTCGACGCGATCGGCTTCAACACCGTCGGCTACGGCTGCACCACCTGCATCGGCAACTCGGGCCCGCTGCCCGAGCCGATCTCGAAGGCGATCAACGAGAACAACCTGGCGGTCACGTCGGCGCTCTCGGGCAACCGCAACTTCGAGGGCCGGATCAGCCCCGACATCAAGATGAACTACCTGGCGTCGCCGCCGCTGGTGGTCGCCTACGCGCTCGCCGGCACGCTCGACTTCGACTTCGAGACCGACGCGCTCGGCACCGGCTCGAACGGGCAGGAAGTCTTCCTGAAGGACGTCTGGCCCTCGACCCAGGAGGTCGCGCAGACCGTCGAGGAGTGCCTGCAGGCGGACATGTTCCGCGCCAGCTACGCCTCGGTCTTCGACGGCGACGCCAACTGGAAGGGCCTCGACGTGCCGAAGGGCGACACCTACGCCTGGGACGACGCGTCGACCTACGTCCAGAAGGCGCCGTACTTCGACGGGATGCCGGCCGAGCCGACCGCGATCGAGGACATCTCGGGCGCCCGCGTGCTGGCCAAGCTCGGTGACTCGGTCACGACCGACCACATCTCGCCCGCCGGCTCGATCAAGCGGGACGCGCCGGCCGGCAAGTACCTGGAGGGCCGCGGCGTCAAGCCGGCGGACTTCAACTCGTACGGCTCGCGCCGCGGCAACCACGAGGTGATGATCCGCGGCACGTTCGCGAACATCCGCCTGCGCAACCAGCTCGGCACGGCCGACGGCGGCGCGCTGCCCGAGGGCGGCAACACCCGCTACCTGCTCGACGACGGTCAGATCGAGCAGAACGCGACGACGTCGATCTACGAGGCGTCCGAGGCCTACATCAAGGCCGGCGTCCCGCTGGTCGTGCTCGGCGGCAAGGAGTACGGCTCGGGCTCGTCGCGCGACTGGGCGGCGAAGGGCACCAACCTGCTCGGGATCCGCGCGGTGATCACCGAGTCGTTCGAGCGGATCCACCGTTCGAACCTGGTCGGCATGGGCGTGCTGCCGCTGCAGTTCCCGGCCGGCGAGAGCGCCGAGTCGCTCGGTCTGACCGGCGAGGAGACGTTCTCGATCTCCGGCCTGGCCGACCCGCTGAACGCGGGCGAGCTGCCGAAGACGGTCAAGGTCACGGCCGGTGACGTCGAGTTCGACGCCGTCGTCCGGATCGACACCCCGAAGGAAGCGGACTACTACCGCCACGGCGGAATCCTGCAGTACGTGCTGCGTCAGCTGGTCCAGGCGGGCTGAGGTTCCTGACGCGGGCGGCTGGTCGGCATCGGTCGGTCAGCCGCCTGCGGCGGTCGTGGGCGGACGTGAGAGCGCCTCGCCCGGCAGGTTGAGACTGATCTGACACTGGCACGAGCGGCCTCGCGGGGGACGCTGTCGCGATGGTCGCTCGACGTACGTCCTTCCCGGGATTCTCGGCCGCGATCGGGGTCCCGGTGCTGCTCGGTCTCGCGCTCGCCGCCCCCGCTGCGGCCGCTGGCCCGGGCGAGAACATCCTGGTCTCCGGGCTCCCGGGCCTCGCCGCACCGACCCCGGCGGACTTCGCCTGGAACGAGAGCCCGTACGCGAGCGACACGGCCGCGTTCGCGGACGTCAGCGCGAACGGCCGCTGGGTCGCGTTCGGATCGACCGCCGACGGACTGGTGACCGCGGCCGAGGACCGACGCTACGCGCAAGTGTTCGTGAAGGACCGCCAGACCGGGACCCTGACCACCGTCACGGCCGGGGCCAACGGCAGCTCGTTCGGGCCGACGATCTCCGACGACGGGACGCTGGTCGCGTTCGAGACGCGGGCCACCAACCTCGTCCCGAACGACCCGACGAGCGACACCGACGTCGTGGTCCGCAACCTGGTCACCGGCACGACGACCTTGGTCACCGACCCCGGCAACGACGGGTGCGCGTACCCGTGCCGGGCGCCTCACCTGTCGGGGAACGGCAGCCGGGTGGCCTTCGTCACGACGGCCAAGCTGCTGCCCGCCGACGACAACGACCACCAGGACGTCTACACCCGCCTCGCGAGCGGCGGCGGGACGGTCTTGGTCAGCCGGGCGGCGGCCGCCGCGGACGGCGACTCGCGGAGTCCGACGATCAGCGACGACGGCAAGATCGTCGCCTTCTCGAGCTATGCGAGCAACCTCGCCCCGGGGGACGGCAACGTCAAGGAGGACGTCTTCGTCCGGGACACGGTCGGAGCGAAGACGGTGCTGGCCAGCGCGGCCAGCGGGATGACGACGGTCGGCAACGGCGACTCCGGCAACGCGGTGCTGAGCGGCGATGGCCAGTACGTGGCGTTCGTCTCCGACGCCGCGAACCTCGGAGACGGCGACAACGACGCCACCCCCGGCATCCATCGACGCTACGTAGCGCGAGCGGCGACGGGGACCGGAACCACCGTGCTGATCTCCCGCACCCCGAGCAACGCCTCGGCCAACGACTACAGCTACGGCGCGCAGATCTCCGACGACGGATCGAAGGTCAGCTTCGTCACGGGAGCCACCAACCTGCCGGCGGGGATCGGGCAAGCACTGTTGCGGGACGTGACGGCGGGCACGACCGTCGGGCTCGGCGCCGGTCCCCAGGCGGCCGGCATCGCGCTCAGCGGCGACGGTGCCCTGCGGTTGGTGGTGTACGGGACCTTCGTGCCCGCGCTCGAGCCGGGCCTCGTCGCCATCGGAGCAGGCGTGACGCCGGAGGTGCTCTCACGCCCGAGCAGCGGCCTGCCGCTGATCCCCCGGGTGAGCTCCACGCTCTACGACGTCACCGAGGGCGACAGTCGGGCGGTCAGCGCCGACGGCCGGTTCGTCGTGTTCGCGTCGACGTCGTCGGCGCTGCCCGGCGGTGCGTGGAACGCGTACGCCCAGGGGGAGGGCCAGATCTACCGCCGCGACAACCGCACGGGAGAGGTCGTGCTGGTCTCGCAGAGCGGCGACGGCGTACCGAGCCCCTACGGAGCCCACAGCCCCTCGATCAGCAGCGACGGGAACCGCGTGGGCTTCCTGACCTCCGCGAAGCTGTCCGCCGACGTGACCGACACCTACACGAAGTTCTACGTGCGGGACATCGCCCAGGCCACGACCACGTTGGCGTCGCGGCCGCCGGGTACGGGCGCCGCGGCGCTCGGCGAGAACGTCGACCGCGCGCAGCTCAGCGGCGGGGGCGGCCACGTGGTCTTCGTGACGGCGTCGACGGTGCTCGACCCGTCCGGCTCATCCCACGTCTACGTTCGCGACCTGGCCGCGAGCACGACGGTCCTGGCCGACCGGGCGAACGGCGCGGCCGGCGTCAAGGGCAACTCGCAGTCCGACCACGCTTCGATCTCGGACGACGGAACGCGGGTGGCGTTCCGCTCCTGGGCGACGAACCTGGTCGCCGACAGCGGGAGCAGTCTCGATCTGTTCGTCCGCGACCTCGCGGCGGGCACCACCGTCCTGGCGTCCCGGGCCAGCGGCGCGACGGGCGTCGCCGGGAACGCCAACTCCGGGGAACCGGAGATCAGCGGGGACGGGACCGCCGTCGCCTTCGAGACGGACGCCGACAACCTCGATCCGAGTGCCGGTGCGTGGCCCCAGAACGTGCAGACCCAGGTCGCCGTGCGCAACCTGACGACCGCCACCACGACGCTGGTGTCGCGGGGAGCCGGAGCCGGTGCGGTCGGGAACGAGGATGCGCAACGCCCCTCGATCTCGCGCGACGGGCGCACGGTGGCCTACGACTCGTTCGCGACCAACCTGGGGAACGCGGTGGCCCGGTCGTCCGCCGTGTTCGTCCGGGACGTGCCGAGCGGTGCGCAGCAGGTCATCGCGATCACCGAGCGCTCGGATCCGGCCGAGCCGTCCCTCGAGGGCAACGGCACCCTGTCCGCCGGGCTGAGCGGTGACGGGCGCTGCGTGGCGTTCACCGGGCACGGCCTCGGCCTCGTCCCGGACGTGTCGCCGGACTACCAGCAGGTCTTCATGCGCGTGCGGGAAGGCGATTGCGGCACGCCCGCAAGTGGCGGCGGTGGCGGTGGCGGCGGAGGCAACGGCGGCGGAGGAGGAGCCGGGCGTCCGGCCGGTCCGGGGACGGCTCCGCGAGCCAAGCCGCGGCTCAGCGGCGTGCGGTTGACGCGCACGCGCTTCCGCGTGGCGGCCGGGCGCACCGCGACCAGCCGCGCCCGTCGGACGACGCCGGCCAAGCGGACCCCCGCGGGAACCACGGTGCGGTTCACCCTCAGCGCGCCGGCCACCGTGAGCTTCACGATCAGCCGCCCGGTCGCGGGCCGCAAGGTCGGGGCACGCTGCCGCAAGGCGACCCGGGCGTTGCGCACGCGGCGTCCGTGCGTGCTGCAGCGGCCCGAGGGAACGATCACGCGCAGGAACCTGAAGGCCGGGCCGCAGACGCTGAGGTTCACCGGTCGCGTCGGCCGCAAGGCCCTCCGCAGCGGCAAGCACGAGTTGCGCGTGCTGGCCACGAGCGCGGCGGGCACGTCGAAGGCGGTGACGGTGAAGTTCACCGTCGTCCGCCGCTGAGCGGATGGCGGTCCGGGCGGCACCGCCCGGCCGCCCGGGACGGTAGCCTCGAACCCATGGCACTGCTCGACCACCTGCCGGGCCGCAGGACCCCGGAGCCCGATCCCCGCCTCGACGGGCGGACGGCCGTGGTCTGCGGCGGCGCGGGCGAGGTCGGCGAGGGCATCGTCTCGTCGTTGCTCTACGCGGGGGCGCGGGTGGCGGTGCCGTCGCGTCGCTCCGGGCGCCTGGAGACGCTGGAACAGCGGCTGATCGACGCGGGCGTGCCGACCGACGGCTTCGTACCGATCCTCGGCGACCTGTCCGCCGACGAGGGCTCGGCCGCCCGGCTCGGCGAGGACGTGCTGCGGGTCGCCGGCCCGCCCGACCTGGTGGTCGCCGCGCTCGGGGGCTGGGACTCCGGCGCCGCGCTCGCGGACACGGCCCTGGCCGACTGGGAGCGGACGGTCTACGACAACCTGCGCAGCCACCAGCTGGCGATCAACGTCTTCGTGCCGATGCTGCGCCGCCGTCCGGGCGCCGGCTACGTGATGATCAACGGGGCCGCCGCGCGCTACCCGGTGCCGGGCTCGGGCGTGGTCTCGATCGCCGCCGCCGGCGAGCTGATGGCGTCCCAGGTGCTGGCCGCCGAGGAGTCCGGGACCGGCCTGCAGGTCGAGTCGTACGTGCTCGGACCGGTCGGGACGCGCTCGCGCGACGAGATCGCACCGTGGATGGCCACGGCCGCCCAGGTCGGTGAGGTGATCGCCACCCGGGCCGCGCGTCGACTGCACGATCCGACGCCCGCCGGACCGGTCACCGTGCTGGAGATCCTCACGTCGCACGACGTCGGCCCCGCCCGGGAGCTGCCCGTCGGTGGTGTTCGCGGGGCGACCGCGGGCCGGGCCGGTTGGGTGCTCTGGGGGCTGCAGACCGGCGGGATCCACCGCCAGGTCCGGCGCGGCACCGCCCCGTCGTCCTAGGGGATCCGCTTCCGCCCGGACGGCCCTCGGGGCGGCCTCGACCCGTGGCCGGTCGCCGGGTCGCGCACGACGGTCGTCCGTGGTCACGGTTCCCGGCGGGCCGTCGCGATAGGTTCTGAGCATGAGCCTGCCGGACGTCCTGCGCGATCTGCTGACCACGCCGGGGCCGTCCGGACGCGAGACCGCCGCCGCCGAGGTCTGGCGCGGCCACGCGGCGAAGTTCGCCGCCGTCGAGAAGGACACCGTCGGGTCGTCCGTGGCGCGGGTCGCGGGCACCTCGACCGCCGTCGGGACGTCCGCGGGCACCGCCGAGGGCGGGGTGCCGTCGCTGGCGATCATCGGGCACATCGACGAGATCGGCCTGATCGTCACCCACATCGACGACAAGGGCTTCCTGCGGGTGACCCAGGTCGGCGGCTGGGACCCGCAGCAGCTGGTCGGCCAGCGGGTCGAGCTGCTCACCCGCAGCGGTCCGATCCACGGCGTGGTCGGCAAGAAGCCGATCCACCTGATGGAGGCGGACGACCGGACCCGGGCGACGAAGCTCAAGGAGCTGAGCATCGACATCGGGGCGACGAGCCGCGAGGACGCGCAGAAGGTCGTGCGGATCGGCGACGTCGCCGTGATCGACGTCGAGCCGCTGGAGCTCCGCAACGGGCGGATCGCGTCGCGCTCGATGGACAACCGGATCGGCTCGTTCGTCGCCTACGAGACCGCGCGCCTGGTCGCCGAGGCCGGCGGCGCGCCCGGCGAGGTCCAGGCGTGGGCGGTGGCCCAGGAGGAGACCGGGCTCTCCGGCGCCAAGACGACCGCCCACCGCGTGCGGCCCGACATCGCGATCGTGGTCGACGTGACCTTCGCGAGCGACCAGCCCGGGGTCGACAGCAACGAGATCGGCGAGCACGCGCTGGGCTCCGGCCCGGTGATCGAGCGCGGGACCCCGCTGCACCCGTGGGTCACCGACGGTCTGCTGGACGTCGCGGAGGCCGAGGGGATCGAGCACACGATCAGCGCCGTCGGCCGCGCGACCGGGACCGACGCCGACGCGGTGCACATCGCCGCCGACGGGATCCCGACCGCCGTGGTCAGCGTGCCGCTGCGCTACATGCACTCCTCGGTCGAGACCGCCCAGGTCGACGACATCCTGGCGACCGCCCGCCTGCTGGCGGCGTTCGCCCAGCAGCTCAGCGCCGACGTCGATCTGCTGCGGTGACCGACGAGCGCGACAACGACCGCTGGCTGCTGCTCTGGGACATCGACGGCACGCTGCTGCTGGGCGCGTCGATCGAGCACGCCCGGGTGATGTTCTCGGTGCTGCAGGAGGTCCACGGGACCGAGGACCCGACCGGAGGGCAACCGATCAAGCTGCGTCGCGCCGCCGAGCGCAGCGGCATGACGGATGGCCAGATCGGCCGCGAGATCCTGCTCGAGAACGGGGTCGATCCGGCGCAGATCGACGCGCGGTTCGGCGACGTGGTGCGGCGGGCGTCGGAGGACTACGACCCCGGCGACCTGACCGCGCACGTCAACCCCGGCGTGACCGGGGTGCTGGCCGAGCTGGCCGAGCGCGACGACGTGGTCCAGTCGCTGGTCACCGGCAACTTCGAGCGGATCGCCCGCACCAAGCTGCGCGCCGCCGAGATCGACGGCTGGTTCGACGCGGCGCTCGGCGGCGGGTTCGGATCCGACCACGAGCAACGGCAGTTCCTGCCCGGGATCGCCCGCGAGCGCGCGGGGGCGGCCCTACGGGTCGACGGGTCGCCGTGGCCGCGCGACCGCACGGTCGTGATCGGCGACACCCCGCGCGACATCGCCTGCGCGCGCCACGACGGCGTGCGGGTCGTCGCGATCGCCACCGGCCCGCACCCGCCCGAGGGTCTGGCCGACGCTGACGCGGTGGCCACCGACGCCGAGGGCCTGCGCGACGCGCTGGCCGCAATCATCGGCCCGCCCCACCCCTCCCGACCGACGAGCGAGTAGATGACGCACCACGACTCGACCCCCGCGATCGACGCCGCGGCGCTGCAGGACGACCTGGCCCGGCTGGTCCGGATCCCGTCGGTGGCCTTCCCGGGGTTCCCCGAGGCCCCGGTCGCCGAGGCCGCGGACCTGACCGTCGCGCTGCTCGAGTCGGTCGGCGTGACGAACGTCGAGCGGATCCCGGTGCCCGGCGCGCCGCCCGCGATCTTCGCCGACATCCCCGGTCCCGAGGGCGCCCCGACGGTGCTGCTCTACGCGCACTACGACGTCCAGCCTGCCGGCCCGGAGGACGCGTGGACGAGCCCCGCGTTCGAGCCGGCGGTCCGCGACGGCCGGATGTACGGGCGCGGTACCGCCGACGACAAGTCCGGGATCGCGCTGCACGTCGCCGCGCTGCGCGCGCTCGGCGCCGACGGGCTGCCGGTCCGGGTCAAGGTGCTGATCGAGGGCGAGGAGGAGACCGGCAACGGCACGCTGTCGAAGCTGGTCGCCGCCGACCCCGAGCGGTTCCGCGCCGACGCCTTCGTGATCGCCGACAGCTCGAACGTGCGGTCCGGCGTGCCGACGCTGACCACGTCGCTGCGCGGCCTGGCGGTCGTCGACGTGACGGTCGAGACGCTCGAGTCGCCGGTCCACTCCGGCGTCGGCGGCGGTCCCGCGCCCGACGCGCTGCTGGCGCTCGCGCGGATCATCGCGTCGCTGCACGACGACGAGGGCAACCCCGCGGTGGCCGGGCTGGTCGAGACGCCGTGGACCGGCGCGGCGATCGAGCCGGACGCCTTCCGCGCCGAGGCCGGCCTGCTCGAGGGGGTCGACCTGCTGGGGTCGGGGCCGATCGCCGATCAGCTGTTCACGCGGCCATCGATCACCGCGATCGGACTCGACGCCCCGGCCGTCGACGTCGCCGCCAACGCGCTGATCCCGTCGGCCCGCGCGCGACTGAGCGTGCGGCTGGCACCGACCCAGGACCCGGCGGCCGCCGCCCAGGCGGTGATCGCGCACGTGCTCGAGGTCGCGCCCTGGGGCGTGCAGCTGCGCCTGTCCGAGGGGCCGTCGGCGCCCGGGGCGCTGCTCGCGACCGAGGGCCCGATCGCCGACGCGGCCCTGCGAGCGCTGGAGTCCGGCTACGCCGCCCCGGCGGTGCAGATCGGCAGCGGCGGGGCGATCCCGCTCTGCGCGGACCTGTCGCAGACCTATCCGGACGCGAGCTTCGTGCTCTGGGGACCGGGCGACCCGCACTCGCGGATCCACGCCGGCAACGAGTCGGTCGACCTCGGGGATCTGGAGCGGGCCGCGGCGGCCGAGGTCGAGTTCCTGCGGGCGCTCGCGCGGGGGTAGGGCTAGCCCCAGCACCACAGACGGGGGCTCGTCGGGTGGACTGACGGCGGAGTGGACGCTACGCTGGACGCAGTCGTACGGACGTACGAACGACGGGAGCGGGCGGTGCGCCCCTCGCTCCCGGCCAGCACGCTGTCGGCGGGACGCTCCCGACCGGCTCGGGAGGATCCGATGACCACCACGACGACGAGCACGACCACCCGGCCGCTGGGCCTGCGCGAGCAGGTCGAGCTGCTCGCCACCGGCGAGTCGACATCGCGCCAGCTGATCGACGCCACGCTGGAGCGGATCGCGGCGGCCCAACCCGAGCTCAACGCGTTCCGCGTGGTCCTGGTCGAGGAGGCCCGCGCCGCGGCCGACGAGGCGGACCGGAAGCTGGCCGCCGGCGAGCGACTGCCGCTGCTCGGCGTGCCGATCGCGGTCAAGGACGACACCGACATCGCCGGCCAGGAAACCCGCTTCGGCTGCACGGGCGAGTTCGCCGTCGCGACCGAGGACGCCGAGATCGTCCGCCGGTTGCGCGCGGCCGGCGCCGTGATCGTCGGCAAGACGACCACGCCGGAGATCGGACAGTGGCCGATCACCGTCGGTCAGGACTGCGAGCCGACCCGCAACCCGTGGAACACCGCCTACTCGCCCGGCGGGTCGTCGGGAGGCTCGGCGGCGGCGGTCGCCGCCGGCCTGGTGGCCGCCGCGGTCGGCTCCGACGGTGCCGGATCGGTGCGGATCCCCGCGTCGTGGACCAACCTGGTGGGGATCAAGCCGCAGCGCGGCCGGATCTCGACCTGGCCCGACGCCGAGGCGTTCGAGGGACTGACGGTCCACGGACCGCTGGCCCGCAACGTCGGTGATGCGGCGCTGCTGCTGGACGTGCTGTCGGGCAACGTCGACGGCGACCTGCACCGTCCCGCGCCGCCCGAGGAGCCGTTCGCGGTCGCCGCGACCCGCGATCCCGGCAAGCTGCGGATCGGCCTGGCGCTGAACCCGCCGTGGGTCCTGGTCTCGCGCCGGTTGGATCCGGACGTGCGGCTGCGGGTCGAGCGGCTCGCCGAGTCGTTGCGGGAGCTCGGCCACGAGGTCGTCGAGCGGCGGATGCCGTACGGCCCGGTCGGTGCGATCTTCATGCCGCGCTCGATGGGCGGGGTTCGCGCGTGGAGCGAGCGCCTGGCCGACGCGAGCGTGCTCGACCCGCGGACCCGCGAGAACGCCAAGACCGGCCGAATCCTCGGACCGGCGCTGCGCCTGTCGCGAGCGGCAGAGAAGCTCTACGAGCGCTGGATCGGCCGGGTCTTCCGCGAGTGCGACGTGGTGCTGGCCCCGACCACCGCGACCCCGCCGCTGCCGGTCGAGGCGATCGACGGCCTCAACAACTTCCGCACCGACCAGGTCGTCGCCGGCGCGTGCCCGTACAGCTACCCGTGGAACGTCCTCGGCTGGCCCGGGATCAACGTGCCGGCGGGCTTCACGGGGGCGGGGCTGCCGGTCGGCGCGACGCTGCTCGGGCCGAACGCCAGCGAGTCGCTGCTGATCGCCCTCGCGGCCCAGCTCGAGACGGCCGAGCGGTGGGACGAGCAGTGGCCGGGCGACGTCCCGACCGCCGGGCGACGGTCGCCGGTGGCCAAGGGCGTGCGCCGGCCCGAGGCGGCAGGCGCGCACTGAGCGCCGCGTCCTCGCGTAGGCTGGCCCGGATGGCCGATGCTGCGTCCACCGCCGCCGTAACGACGCCTGCTGCCGACGGGGAGCGGACGGTCGCCCCGCGCGATCGGGTCCTGCGGGCCGTGCTCGACCTGGTCGCCGAGCACGGGATCGGGGCCCTGAGCCACCGGCAGATCGCCGCGCAGGCCGGGGTATCGCTGGGCACGCTCAGCTACCACTTCCCCGACCGTCCGGCCCTGCTGCGCGAGAGCCTGCGGCTGTTCGCGTCCGAAGAGGTCGCACGGATCGAGACCGTCGGACGGGGACTGCGCTCCGGCGAGCACGGCCTGGAGGACCTCGGCGGCCTGGTCGCACAGGCGATGGCCGGCGCGGCGGACGTCGCCCACGTCGTCGCCCAGTTCGAGCTGTACCTGCACGTGACCCGCGACGGCGACCTGCGCGACGCCGTGATCGAGTGCCAGCGGGCCTACGACGACCTGGCCCAGGAGGCGCTGCGGCTGCTCGGCGTCCACGACCCCGAGGGGATCGCCCCGCTGGTGGTCAGCATGGTCGACGGGTTGGCGCTGCGGCGCGTGCTGACCGGCGACGAGAACAGCGCACTGCTGACGCGCGCGTTCCTGCTGATCGCGGCCGGGGCCCGCGCCGAGGCCGAAGCGCAGTCCTGACCGTCGTGGTCAGTCCTTGACCGTCAGGCTGGCGATCACGCGCCTCAGACCCTGGGCGAACAGCTCCTCGTCGCGCGCCGGGTCGACGGCCGAGAGGCTCATGATCGCGTTGATCCGCTGCCGGCCGTCCTCGGAGGAATGGGAGGTCGACTCGGCGTCGTAGGCCGGGTCGAACGGCGGGCTCTGCTCCTCGGGCCGCCGGGCCCACGCGGTGTTGCGGGCCGCGCCGAGCATGACGCTGCCGAGGACGAACGACGAGTAGCCGTGGAACGCTTCCTCGAAGCGCGCGTCGGTCAGCTCGAGTCGCTCGAAGAGGTTGGCCAGGAGGCCCAGCACCATCGTGAAGGCATCGCTCGGGTTCCAGTCGGCCGCGACGTGCTGGGCCGCACGAGGGTGCCGCCAGAACGCCCGCCGGGTCTCGATCCCGGCGGCGAAGAGCACGTCACGCGGCTCGGCCGAGAACGGGTCCGGGATCCGGGCGAGCACCGCGTTGGCGGCCTCCTGCCAGATCAGGTCGATCGCGGCCTGGACGATCCGGGCGTGCGATGCGTGGTGGTGGTAGATCGCCGAGGGCGTGACGCGCAGCTCACGCGCCAGCGAGCGGATGCTCGGCTCGGGACCCTCGTCGTCGAACTGCCGCAACGCCTCGTCCGCGATCTCCTCGGCGGTGAGGGGGGTGTCCCGGTTGTCGGCGAGACGGGTCATCCCCTGATC
>Ga0265296_1004342_pt1 | contig 12354 bp, 14 predicted proteins | sample MunlanPumphouse1_FD_189073 | JGI IMG/M metagenome (GOLD analysis project Ga0265296, IMG submission 189073) | Groundwater microbial communities from a municipal landfill in Southern Ontario, Canada - Pumphouse #1 | ecosystem: Environmental > Aquatic > Deep subsurface > Groundwater | place... | reverse complement strand
GATTTCAGTGAGCAGTCCACGATTGGTTCATCTCAAAATTTATGCACTTACTACCCATGCCCTGCGTTCAAGCGCCGCAGCGAGGGGCGAGACGCAGGGTTATTCACTGAAAACCCTTCCTAAAAAATATCTTTATTCCCTTTATCGGCGCAATACCTTCGGCACAGGGCGGTGGAATCAACGTAAAATCCTTTTGCATCGTTGGTACAAGATCGACGGGAATACGTGACGTTGGAGAATCAGGAATGGGATCCATTCTTTTGATGCGTTCATTGTGAACCTTGTCTTGTTTTTGAAACGGATCATCGGTTAACGCAGCAACGATAATCTGCGTGTCATGCATATCAGTTTGGAACTTTTCGGCAAAAAACTTATTGGGAGGAGCGGGGGCACTAAAACCGAGACTTCCCACGGCCCGTTGTTGGCCGTAGGAGATTTGGTATGGAGAATGACTGGTAAACGCCATCAACGGTTGAATGTGCGTATTTGCCAGGAAATACCGATCATATTTGCAAGAATCCATTATGGAATCCAACTTGGGTCCGGCAAGCGCAAACTGATTCGTCCTTTCAATCGCTTTGATTGCTTCAGAGTTAAATGCAAATGTTTTGGTAAATCTTCCCGGCATGAATACATTGAAGATAAGAAGCGCAGTTATAAACAACATGAATTTCCGTCCATGCGTGATGCAATACAACGCGACAGCAATGAGGAAGGGAAACGCGAAAATGGTGTATCTCATTCCATCGTAAAATCCTCCATATGTCATAAGTGCTCCGGTCAAGAAAAGACCGACAGTAGCCGCTATTGTGAGGAAGACAACCTGTCTGGATGTTCTCCATTTCCAATATACGAAACCAGAGAAAACCGATAAAAGCATGATGGGCAGCAAGACAAGAGAAAGAACGTAGAGAACAATCGGATTGCTCCATGGAATCTGCTTGCCAAGGAGCGTGATGACAGAGAGAAATTCATAGGCAAAGAAGAGTTTTGCCCCTGCAAATACTGCTGCAAGCATGAAGGCTGCACTGAAGACCATCGACCTGATGCGGAAATCTTTTGCCCGTATGCAGGGAAAAATAACAAGACAGCCTATGAAGAAGACAGGGAGCAATAAAGAAGTTACCGGATCGGCAAGAAACAAAAATATTTTATATACCTCTAATGTTTTCACCCACAGCGGAGCCGAAATCAGAAAATACAATCGCTTCCCGTAGTCAGGGTACATGATGTAACTGTTAACCCGCCCCGTAAACATCTCCGGAAGATAGAGTGTGAAATAGTCTATAAACACTCCCGAGAGCAAGAGAATGCATAGCGAACTTCCAATACCGATCAGTACGGTATACAGCAAGCGCCTGAAGTCTTCCCTGCCTTCGCAAAAGACGAGCATCGCCATCCCGGCACTGACGACAAATGGTTCTTTGATCATTGCGGCTATTCCAAGGGAAACTCCGGCCAGGCAAAGAGACCTTTTCCAGAGGAGGGTCGGTAGGATTGCAAAAAGCAGAGCGAATCCCTCACCTTCAAATCCCCAACTCCACATCAATGATTGGGTGGCAATCGTAATACCAAGCAAGAAGCAGATTGATGTTTTATATAAATTTCCTGTTTTCCTCCAAGAAAAGAAAACCAGTGTCGGTGCAAGCAAGAACAAGAGAAGAACTTGGATCCAAACGAAGAGCGAATAATTACCGAAATAATTAACGAGGGCGGCCAAAAGAAAAAGAATCGGCGGTTTTGATTCAAATAAGTCTCTGTAAATGTGCAGACCATTGAGTATCCCTCTTCCCATCGCCAAAAATAATTCAGCATCGGAATTTGGAGGAATACTGAGTAAGTATTTTGCTATAACTGAGAAATGCCAAAGTTCCAAAAAAGTGGCGGACGCAATAAGAAGAATGATCAGCAAGCGGCGTTGATCCATTACAAAGTTACGAAGCTCTGTGAGAGCCTTCTTCGCTTCAATGGCTTTTTTGCCGATCCAGTCTAGGGTCGGCATCAGGCGATGGTGTAAGGGAATCTGCCCATGCTCGATAGGAGGCACTGAGCAGGACGCCCAAGAAGAGGCACCCTGCATGGTGTCTCCATCGTTGTAAGCGGTTGCCCGCTTATCAGAGCGATGACCAGAGGCAGGATGCCTCTTTTTGCTCTGATTTGCGGGCCGTAGAGTCGTAAGCGAATACGCCTACAACGATGGAGACGTCGCTATTCTAGCGCCTATTCCCGGGTAGTGAAGAGAGAGCGGTCCATTCCGTTCTCCATCCGGATTTCCAACTATTTCAACCTATGAAAAAGCAGGCGCCCAAAATGGAACGCTTGTCTCGAATTCAACTCAGGGCTTGTGAACTAGGCCTTGTCCCGCTTCGCTCCTCGCTTCGCTCGGAGCTACGCAGGACAAAGTATCTTGCGACTCGCTGCGTCACTTCGTTCCTTGCTCGTCTGCAATTCAACTCAGGGCTTGTGAACTATCCCTTGTCCCGCTCGCCCTTCGGGCTCCCGGGACACAGTGTCTTCGGACTCGTCCGTCGCGCTTCGCGCTCGGACTCGTCTCGAATTCAACTGTGGAGGTGCCGGCGGGAATCGCACCCGCGTATGGGGGTTTTGCAGACCCCTGCCTTGCTACTTGGCTACGGCACCGCACACCCGCTGATTGTACGTCGATGCGTTCGCGATCTCTAGGGATCATAGGATTCTTTGGCGGAGAAAGCAGGATGACAGGGATGAAGGCTATAGCAGAGGTGGCATGGGCATCGTGCCCATGGTTTGGCAGACTCCTTTCCGCTTCCACCCAACCAATCCCGCCGATGGGGCAGGTACGCTCCTTTGCGTTCGGTTGCTTTTCCCTGAAACGGTTGGCTTGATCCTTGCGCTTGAGTACTCTCTCAATTTTCCACTCTCTGGACAACCACGGGCACGATGCCCGTGCCACACCTCCTTTCTCCAGCAAAGAATCATGTGATCCATCTCTAGTCTCCGTGCTTTTCTCACGGAAGGGACTAGACCACTTGTGAGTTGGTAAAAGGTCTGACTTGAGGCTTACTCAAGCCATTCCTCCCAACTCTATGTTGCAACGTCGAAGTTTCTGTCGCTTTTGCGGATGTCTTGGTGTCCATCGCTACGGCACTGACCGTAATCGCCGGCAGCGCTGGAATTGCTCGCATTGCGGCAAGGTCTTCACGCGTCGGACGAACACCTGCAAAAGCGGCAGCCGGTTGTCGGGGCAGGAGTGGCAACTCGCCACCGAGCTTTTCGCATCACGGGGAGGAATGTCCGGCGCTGATCTCGGTCGTGTGCTGGGCTACGGGAGGAGAACGGGGCAACGCCTCAATCGAACATTCCGGATGGCAGTCAGCCGGATTACCCCTGCCAATCTTCCCGGGGCAACGGAATGGGATGAATCGACCGCACTCAGGCATCAATGGGTTCTTGGCGGAGTCTCCAGAACAACAAGGCAGTGTCTTCTCCGTTGTATCCACGACCGAAGCGAACAAACGCTCACGCCAATCGTTGAACGCTCAACCGACGGAGAAAGCCCGATCATGACCGATGAATGGCTGGGCTACACGAACCTTCTCAATCGCTGGGCGGTCTGTCATGCACGGGAATTTGTTCGCAAGGAGGCTCGCTTCGTTCACACGAACACGCAAGAGGGAATCTGGGGCCATCTGAAGCCGATGGGCTGGCATCTGTACCGAGGTTTCCCCCGCACTACATTGCCATCATTCCTGTCAGAATTTATGTTTCGCTACAACGTGAAAAGCTATGCTGTCCGTGTCGCTGTTCTTTCTGCTCTACTCACTCGACCTAAAACCAACTCACTTGTGGTCTGATCCCTCACGGAAGAAACGTTGCATTTTCCGCTTCAGTGTCGTATACTCCGGAAAATCTATGGCCATCTGGGAACGCGGCTCCGGCAATTCGAAGAATCCCCGTGATTACGTCATCGCCACGATCGGGAGCCACTCGGCGCTGCAGATTCTCAAGGGTGCGAGGGACGAGGGCATGCGCAATCTCGTCATCTGCAAGCGCGGGAAGGAACGTCCGTACCAGAGCTTCAATGTGGCTGACGAAATGATTGTGATCGATGACTGGAAAAACTGGGACGCAAAACTTGAGAAGGAGTTGATTCGTCGCAATGCCATCCTGATCCCGCACGGGTCATTCATTTCCTACATGGGCCACGAGGCGGTGAAGAAGATGAAGGTCATGTATTACGGGACGAAGGAGATCCTCGAGTGGGAAAGTAACCGCACGATGGAGCGGGAATGGCTTCTGGATGCCAATCTCCTCCTCCCGAAAGTTTTCGGGAAGCCGGAGGATATCGACCAGACGGTGATCGTGAAGTTCCACGGCGCCGGCGGAGGGTTCGGCTACTTCGTCGTCCGCACGCCGGAACAATTCTACGAAGTGAAGAATCGCAAGTATCCCGACGAAACGGAGTACACCATCCAGGAGTACATCGTGGGCGTGCCGCTCTACGCACACTATTTCTACTCGCCGATTACGCATGAGCTGGAGATCATGAGCTTCGACAAGCGATATGAGTCGAACGCGGACTCCATCGGGCGCATCAAGGCGGAAGACCAGCTCGCAGTCAGGATCCACACGAGCTACACCATCGTCGGCAACATTCCCCTCGTAATCCGCGAGTCGCTGCTACCGGAATTCTTTGCAATGGGGGAGCGCGTCGTCGAGACCAGCAGGAAGCTCTGCGGCAAAGGACTCTTCGGTCCGTTCTGTCTCGAGACCATCGTCACGCGGAAGCTGCAGATATTCGTCTTCGAGATCAGCGCGAGGATCGTCGCGGGCACGAATCCCTTTGTCGAAGGCTCGCCTTACACGGCACTTAAATACAAGGAACCGATGAGTACCGGCCGTCGCCTTGCCAGGGATATCAAGCAGGCGATCGAGCTCGGTAGGCTTGATGAGGTACTGGGGTAGTTCTTTGGTTTACTGGTTTACTGGTTTACTAGTTTTTGGATTACACTCTCATCAATGGATATTCCTTCACTCCTCAAAGGCTACGACCAAAAAAATCTCACCGTCGGTGTGCTCGGCGGGCACAGCGCACTCGATGTCTGCCACGGTGCGAAGCTCTGCGGGTTTAGGACGGTATGTGTCGCGCGCAAGGGGAGGGAGCGGACGTATGAAAAATACTTTAGGACGAGAAAGAACTTCAGGATGGGGCCTGCCCCGCGGAGCCCTGCAGAGCAGGGCGAAGTGGGGTGTATTGATGAGGTGATCGTGGTCCATAATTTTGCAGATGTATTGGACGAAGACATTCAGCAGAAGCTTAGAAGTCTGAATACAATTTTTATACATAATCGGTACTTCTGGGTGTACTTCAAGGACTTCTCCAAGATCGAGAATAATTTCAATGTTCCGATCTTCGGTTCGAGAAATTTATTGAAACTTGAGGAACGGGACCAACCGTATAACCAGTATCATTTGTTAGCCGATGCCGGAATCAGAACGCCGAAGATTTTCAAAAGTCCGAAGGAGATCGATCGCCCCGTACTGGTGAAAGCAGCGGAAGCCAAACGCGGATACGAGCGCGCGTTCTTCGTCGCGACGGATGCCAGGAGTTATGCATTGATCGGATCGAAGCTTGAGAAAGAGGGAAAAGTAGGAAAGAACTGGCGCGATGCGGCGATCGAAGAATTCGTCGTCGGTGCGCCCGTGAACTTCAATTTCTTCTACTCGCCGCTGACGAAAGAGCTTGAGCTCCTCGGCACGGATACCCGCCGTCAGACGAACCTCGACGGGTTCCTCCGGATGACCGCGGATCAGCAACGGCTCGCGCTCAAGTATGTCCCGCTCAAGATGATCGAGACCGGCCACATCGCCTGCACGGTGAAGGAGTCCATTCTCGAGAAAGCATTTGACCTTGGTGAGCGGTTTGTGAAGGCCACGCAAAAACTTCCGAAAAAGCTCGATCCAAGCGGGAAAGGAATCATCGGACCTTTTGCCCTTCAGGGAGCGGTGGTCGCTGATGAAGGAAAAGAGGACATCGTGATCTTCGATGTTTCGTTACGCATCCCCGGTTCGCCCGGCACCCGTGCCACTCCCTATTCCGGCTATCTCTACGGCCAGTCGATGAGTGTCGGGGAGCGGGTGGGAATGGAGCTAAAAGCAGCGGTCGAAACGAAGCGCCTGCAGGAGGTGGTGACGTGAATGTCTTCGTGGGCGTACGTCGCGTTGTTATGCGGAGGCCATCCGTCGTTGATCGTCGCCGTCGCCTTCATCGCTTTGTTCATCGTATTCTGCGTCTCGGTTATCGTCTGCCTCAGTTGTTGCGGCTTTATCAGCGGCTTGAATCGCTGCGATCACGATGGCTTCATATTTTGCTCGCACTCCTGCAAGGATGATATCGGCGCCGGCTACAGCCAGCCGATTGGCCTCTTCGATGATGGGAAGTTCCGTCTTTCCCCCCAAGCTGATGGTGGATGGTTGGAAGCCCCCTAATCGTTGGAAACCGGACGTTTTTCTTAGGATCCCTGGGCCAGTGAAACCTGCTGCCTCGGCGGGGGTTTTGACAGCCTGGCGGATTCGCTGCATCAGGTTTTGGATTTCCCTCCGGACGAGTTCCGACAGTGCGGCGCACGCTGGTTCGGCTTTCTGCTTGTCCACATAATCTTTGACGGCGCGCAGTTGATCGATGGGGTCGCGTTCCATGGGATGGGTGATAGTACTCTCCCCCCTCTGCACATGGAAAGTGCGGATCCTGTTTTTTTCAGTTCGTTTCCCCACGTTGCGATCCGGTCGGCCCTCCTTGTAGACTCGCGTTCGGATTGGGGCTGTAGCTCATCTGGTAGAGCGCCGCGTTTGCAACGCGGAGGTAAGGGGTTCGAGTCCCCTCAGCTCCACCATGACAACTATGCACACTTTGATCGAGTTTGCTCACAAAGCGCCACTTGGCGCTTTTTTGTTGCACTTAGGTTGAGTCTGCACACTTTGCGCCACTTTGCACACAATGTAAGATAAGGAGCAATGAACAAACTATGGCTACTCGCTCTATTACCGCTTGCCGCATGCTCTATGCAGCAGTCAGCAATCGACCAACCGTTCGAGGGCAATCCATCTTTTGTGTTTGGGAATAATCTTCATTGTGAAATTTTAGTATCAACGACGAAAGATGAGGTCGGAAAAACAATTACACTTATGGGTTTGGAGACTGATCAACCACGGGTGCTGTTTGCCAGTGGCACAGATTCTCCGATGAAGAAAATCGGTGAATACGAAGGCAGCCTTACGATTCAGCTTGCTACGCCCGCCGGAAGCATAGACTCGATCACGCTTGATAAAGAGACGGGCATCTTCGCTCGTGCCGTAGTTGGAAACATGGGAAGCCCTTATGCGGGGGTCTCTAGAGGTACGTGCAAGTGACGACTTCACAGTTCTTTCTTGCGATTGAGTCCAGCCGCTCTCGTTGCTTTCATGGGTACACCGATCAAATGTGCGCTCACTATGCCTGCCGACTTCAGAGACAAACTGCCTGAGAAATGGAAGAACTATGACTTTACGAATGCGATTGGACTTTTGTTGCTGATGAAAGAGATTCAGGAACAGGAGCCACTGGATGATCCGAATGTGCTGAAGGTGGATGAGGATGGGATGCGGTTGTATTAGGGTTCACTCACCATCAAAATGTGAATGGCCTAGCGAAACAGTAATGCTATACTTCAGTTATGGAGCTAGGTAAGGATGATCTTCACTCACTGGCGGTTTCTCACAAAGGGTTGGTCTGGTCACTACTGGTTTTTGTGATCTTTGGATTGCTGACGACAGTTGTCGATGAAAAGAGTTTATTGGCTCTTGTTATGGGAGGTTTTGCAATGATTTCTCTTTGCTTGCAGAGCCGGTATCTCTACCGAATCTCAAAAACATTGAAGTACAGACAGGTCACTCTTATCTCATTAACCCCTATAATCCTTCCTTTCGTATGCCCAGCTTATTACGCCATTTCAACAGCATCGATTCTTAATAAGGCGGGGACAAATGTTGGTTTCTTTGGCTCAAGCAAAGTCAGACTGTTTGAAGATTTTCTCTGGTGGAGAAGAAGTAACTGAAGATCGATGAGCACGGAACGCGGCTCTATTAGGTGTTCCACGGTGTATCACAATCCAAATCAAAGCGGCAGGACATCAAGAGACTGACCATGATGGGTTTTCACAATCTTGCAGGGAACTTTATATCCCAATTGCAAAACACACAGTCTAGAAAGAGCTTCGATGATTTTTACATCAATGTGGTGCCAGTCTTCTTCTCTAAGATCGTCTTGAATACTGTCCCAAAAGAAATTGTGAAGCATGTCGTAAAAACCTTTATTGAGAATTTTGTTAAGCTTCTCGATGACTTTTCGTTCATAGGGTTTGTTAGACATGTGTCCAAGGTAATCGTTTCGATAATTATTAATTTCGACAAGCCTCGACGCGATTTTTTCTTTCAATTTGCTCTCAATATTTATTGGATCCAAAAAGCGTTTAGCGTGAATCAACGCATTTTTTTTATTAAATCCAAACAACTCCATCACCTTTATCCAACATAGGTAAGCCTCTGTGAAGAATCCTCCACTGTAAATGTATTTCCCATATCGCCAAATATCGGCAGCTAGCACAGCATGGGTGCCAATTGCATCTTTGCTGAGTACACTTTTTAGCAATTCTATTTCTGCATTATTGGGGGTCCCAAGATTGCTGAAATACTTTGATGGTCCATCATTGTTCACACGATATCTACTGCTTGCTCCAACGTTCGGATGTCCACCTTCATCCTCAAAATTACCTAACATCTCGTCTCCGAAAACCGTAATGTCACAAGCAACTGAGACTTTGGCTGCTATTTCGATAAATTTTGGATCGATATTCGTGGAATGATTAGCATGACTAATTGGCCTTGGCGGTAAATCGATACGAAGCTTTTCACTGGTAAGCGAAATCAGGTACTTGCCGAATTTCTGTGAAAACTTCGGCTCTCCTTTCAAGTCTGTTCTGAATATTACGAATGGCATATCAATACCATTAAACCTGAAAACCCTATTTGGTGACACAGGGGTTACTGTTGAATATGATCTTTGATTCGATTTCAGGCTAACGAACTGATATTCTTTTTCTATGTCAACAATGCCAGATTTTGAAATTGTAAGACACTTTCAGACCTTGCCTGGTTGGGCTAAGTCGTTAGGTCTTTTAGCGGTGCTTGCCCTTACGGCAGTTTTTTCATTTCCTCTGATCGCCTCGCAGGGAATGCTGTCATATGTTGTTGTCCTTGTAGCTGTTCCTGTTATTGCTTCTCTTCTCCTTTTTGTTTCTCCAGATCAAACAGAGATAAGGAGTAAAACTGAGGACAAAAAAAGTAATGAACCTCCTGCAAGCCCTAACACTAGCAAACCTTCCGAGAAACAGGAGGTTGTGGTACAACAAAAAAAACGGCGTGAGGATGCCCTACACAAACTAACTCACGATGAAAAGGAATTCCTCGCACCTTATATTTTTAAGGATGTGACCTCACAGTACACCAATGTAATGGGTGGAATTTATCAGTCCCTTTTCAAAAAGCAGATCGTTGATCCGCCAGCGTCCGTTGGTTATATGACTTATCGAGATGTTCTTATTCAAGACTGGGCAAAAGATTACCTAGCTGAACATAGGGAATTACTTAAAGGCTTCGAAAACGCCCAACCAAGGACCAAGCCACATTGGCATTGATTCTGGGTGCCATGGCCAGAGACTGACCTATCGCCCCCCTAAAAAAGTTCCCAATCGTTCCCCACAGCTCATTGACGGCATACATCATTTCATAGTGTAAGAGCACATTCCATCGCCTGCGGACTCTTGAGAATATTTTTAACGAAATCCAGAGAATTCCTCAGCCCGATGAGCCTTTCTGACCTAGTAAGCGGATCCACTTTCTTGGGGCTGTCGAGTTCCCAATCGTTCCCCACAGCTCCACCATCCTTCGCAACGCGAAGGATGCCGACCGTAGCACTTGAGGTTCGTGCAAGCATTTTCTTCCACAGACCCGCGTTGGCTACGGATGGCGAGCCATCAGCCTTCGCTCTGCGGAGCTATGGCCGACAAGTCAAGTGCGAAGGTTGGCCAATACTTCTCGCCTCAGCGAGCGAAGGCTGACCTCTCCACGCCGCAGCCAGGGACGGCTGCTGCTGTGGCAAAAATATATCTGTGATCCAGCAGCACCCCTCCGCGGGTGCGGCGTTCACGTTGTTTCTGCGTTAACCCGATAGTCATTTTTTTCATTTGCATTCCGATCAGAGGGAGTAAAATAAGAGTCCTCTTCCCCACTCTCTATATGTCCCCCAAAGCCCGTTCCAAGAAGAAGACGAAGAAAGCAAAGGTGAAGGCGAAGAAAACGAAGACAAAGAAAGTGAAGAAGATGAAGACGAAGAAAGTGAAGAAGGTGAAGAAAACCAAGGTGAAGAAGACCAAAGCGAAGAAGGCGAAGAAAGCCGCGGTGAAAGCGAAGGTGAAGGTGGCGAAGAAGAAGGCTCTCGGGAAGGTCGTGCACTACTACGACAAGATCAACGTAGCGATCATCACCCTCAAGTCTCCGCTGAAAATCGGCGATTTAGTCTGCCTGAAGCGTGGCGAGCTGGAAGTGGTGCAGGAAGTTAGCTCCCTCCAGATCAATCACCAGAATGTCGCCAGGGCGGGGAGGGGCGCGGTGGTGGGGATGAAGGTGGATGTTCCGGTGAAAGAAGGGGCGGTGGTTCTTGCGGCTTAGAAAAGGGGATTGCGGACATCTTTTTTCGATGCCAAATCTGGGTTGTATGATTTCCTCACCCTAACCCCAACCCTAACCCCAACCCTAACCCCAACCCTAACCCCAACCCTAACTCCTAAAATCCCGTCGGTGCCGCCTGTCTCGACCCGAGACCCACGAGGGAGAGGATGGGGGAGAAGAGAAAGTCCGACGTGCCGGTCATGGTCGTCAGGCTCCAGAGGAAGATGAAGATTCCGACGATGATCAGGACGTTGTAGATGCCGCCGACCTTGGAAGCCCACTGCGGGTCCCCGATCATCTCACCGATCCGCTCGCGGTACTTGATGATGAGGAAGCCGCAGATGATGCCGAAGATGCCGACGACGAACCTCATACATTACTGGAGGACTGCATTCAGACGGGTCGCGATATCCTCCTTCGGCTTGGTGCCGATGAAGGTGTCTTTCGCTTCGCCGTTTCTAAAGATGATGAAGGTGGGGATGCTCATGACGTTGTACTGCGCCGGGGTTTCGCTGTTCTCATCCACATTCACCTTGAAGAAGGCGACTCTCCCTTCGAAATCTTTGGCGAGCTCCTCGACGATGGGAAGCATCGCCTTGCACGGGCCGCACCACGGAGCCCAGAAATCGACGAGGACCGGTATGGGGGACTTCAGAACTTTCGCCTGGAATTCCGCGTCGGTCAGAGGGGTGGCCATGAAATGTTGAGGACAGAGCGAGGCTGATGATATCAGAAGCTTTTACATTGTTACATTGTTTCATTGATGTCCTTTCGACAGGATGCTCCTGGTTATCTGTTTGCCCACCTCGACTGCCGGTTGTCCGTAAATATCAATCCGGTAGAGCTTGCCTAAGTAGACCACTTCGGCGAGGAACATGAAGAAGAGCTGGCCGATGTGGTACTCGTCCAGCCGCTGGAGCGAGACTGTCACGTGGGGACGCTTCACGGAGGTCAGCGCCTGGCTCGTTCCCTCGTAGCACGCGTCGAGGAGCTGGCCGAAGGTTTTGCCGGCGATGAAGGAGAATGACTCGGGGAGGGAACGCGGGACTTCCAGACGGGGCTTATCGAGTTCCCGGATGAACAGGTGCCAGCACTTGCGCGGACCTGCCAGCCACTGTTGCAGGAGGGAGTGCTGGTCCTGCGTGCCGACGGCGGCCATGGGGATGGGGTTGAAGCCGTCGTTCTTCCCCAGGCTCTCCGCGATGAGCTGCTGCCCCCAGCGGGCGAAGGACAGGAGACGGTCGCCGTAGGGCATGATGACTCTGATGGGATAGCCGCGCCGGGTGTCGAGGAGGTACTGCACTGCGGCGAGGGAAGCGGCGGGATTGCGGCTCAGGGTCGTTTCCTGACAGTGCGTGTCCATCTCCTTCGCGCCGCGGACAAACGCACCGATGTCCCCTCCCAGGAGGCCGAGCGCGAGGAGGCCGACGGGCGTGAAAATGCAGAAGCGGCCGCCGACGTTTGGCGGGATGGACAGCGCATGGATGCGGTTCGTCTTCGCGAAAGCGCGGAGCGGTCCGCCCTCCGGATCCGTGATCGCGATCACGCGGTTCCCCGGATGCGTCTTCACGGATTCCTGGAGTTTCTCGAAGCAGGCGAAGAAGGCCGACA
>Ga0265296_1004341_pt1 | contig 12358 bp, 12 predicted proteins | sample MunlanPumphouse1_FD_189073 | JGI IMG/M metagenome (GOLD analysis project Ga0265296, IMG submission 189073) | Groundwater microbial communities from a municipal landfill in Southern Ontario, Canada - Pumphouse #1 | ecosystem: Environmental > Aquatic > Deep subsurface > Groundwater | place... | reverse complement strand
ATCATCGGGCCGAAAGCCACGGAATTAATCGCTATCCTTACCGTGGCCGTTTCAGCGCGCCTGAAAGTCAGCCAAATCCGCGCGATGATCTTCGCGCATCCTACGCTCTCAGAATCTGTGCGCGATTCATTATGCTAAGGGAAATGGGGTCAGGGGAAATGGGGTCACAGGGGAAATGGGGTCAGAATTATTTATTCCGGCTCCAGTCTTTAAATAAATAATTCTGACCCCATTTCCCCAAATTGTACGAAAATGAAATTAAAAGTTATTGATCTGGACTTGGCGGATTATCTTCAGGCATGGAACCTGCAAAAAGATGTACTGGCTAAGGTTATCAACAATGACTTGGATTCCGCATTAATCCTCTGCCGGCATCACCCGGTGATTACTTTGGGCAGAAATACGTCAGGCAGCAGCCTTAAGTTCACCGAGGAGGAGATCCTCGCAAAGGGCCTGAAGCTTTATAACATCGAGCGGGGAGGGGACGCGACCTACCACGGCCCCGGGCAACTTACGGTTTATCCGGTTATAAACCTGCGTTATTTTAAGAAGGATATCCATTGGTTCCTAAGGAAATTAGAATCTTTGGCGATCTCCTGCTTAAGTGATTTCAACCTGCGCTGCGCGAGAATCCAGGGCTCTACCGGAGTTTGGGTCAACCAGGAAAAGATAGCTTCCATAGGAATTGCCATAAGGCATTGGGTAACTTATCATGGCTTAAGCATAAACATAAAAAGAGATGATCTTGCTAACTTTAATTTGATCAGGCCTTGTGGCATGGATATCAAAGTTACCAGCTTAGAAGGCGCGTTGGGCAAGGATGTAAACACAGCAGAAGTGCAATTAAGCCTGCTGGATAGATTTAACGAATTCTTTGCAAGCAGGAGGGCGCTATGATAAAAGTAGTTTTGCCGGAATTAGGGGAGGGGATCACAAAAGCAACTGTATCCTACTGGTTCTTTAAGGCCGGAGAAAGGGTTAAAGAAAAAGATGACCTGGTTGAGCTGACTACTGACAAGGCCACTTTTAATCTGCCCAGCCCGTGTTCAGGAATACTCTCCGAGGTGATCTGCAGCGAAGGAGACAGCGTAAATATAGGCCAGGTATTGGCGGTTATCAACGAAGAATAGCTATCCGGCTTGACAGCCAGTGGTTTCTCTAGTACTATTATAAACAATATGGCGATTGATTATAAAAAAGAACTTCAAAACGCGGCCAGGAATATGATCTTTGTGCACGACACTGATCTTTTGATCAAGATGATCGTGCGCATGGTGGTCAATAAAGCAAAGATAACCCATGCCAGTTTTTTTCTGCACAGCGAAGAGAAGCAGGGTTATCTGCTTACTGTTTCCAAGGGCTCGCTGGCGAAGTCGATGCCCCTGGATTTAATTTGCATTGATAAAGATGATGTGCTGATCCGTTTCTTTAGAGAGCATAAGAACAGCTTTATCTTTGGCAGGGAGGCGCTTGTTTATAGCCAGGCAAAAGCCGCGCTGGGTAGCGGGAAAATAAAACAGGAGGCAAAACAACAGCTGGCCCAGGTTTTGTATCAGATGGAGCTTTTAGATACGGTGGTTTGTGTGCCCAGCTATTTCCGGGATAAGCTGCTGGGGTTTTTATTGCTGGGCAGCAAGATTAGCGGGAAAAAATTCATAGATGAAGAGCTGGATTTTTTTGTTGCCCTTAATTCCAACGTAGCCATGGCGATCAGGAACGCCCAGCTATTTAAAGAACTGGAGTATGAATTGGAACGCAAGCACCAGATGTTTTTGCGCACTACCATTGCCCTGGCCGCGGCCATCGAAGCCAAGGATCATTATACCCACGGGCACACGACCCGCGTAACCAACCTTAGCCTTGAGATCGCCCAAAGGATCAACCGTGATACCAAAAGAACATTTAATGATAAGTTTTTGGAGAACCTGCATGTAGCCAGCCTCCTGCATGATATCGGTAAGATCGGAGTGCCTGAACATATCCTGAATAAAAGAAGCGAACTTACCGTGGGTGAGTTTAACCGCATTAAGGAGCATCCGATGATCGGGGTGAATATCTTAAAGTCGATTAAAGAGCTGGAAGGCCCGATGCTCGGGGTAAAGTACCATCACGAGCGTTTCGACGGCAAAGGTTATCCCGAAGGGTTAAAAGGCGCTCAGATCCCTTTGGTCGCTTCCATAATTTCCGTAGCAGATTCCTTTGATGCCATGACTACCGATCGGCCTTACCGCCTGGCCATGGTTAAGCATAAGGCTGTTGATGAGATCAGGTGCTTAAGCGGCCGCCAGTTTTGCCCGGCCGTGGCAGATACTTTTCTGGAGCTCTGCAAGGAAGGCAGGATTTAATCCTCTATGCCTGCTAAACGCATAATCCTAATGTATATCTCGGAAGTTTCCGGCCATCGCAGCGCCACCATGGCCATTGAGAAGGCAATCAAGTCTATTGAGCCTGAAGCTGAGATCTTGAATATCAACGCTTTTAATTACACTAATCCCATATCCGAGAAAGTAATTAACCGGCTTTATATGGAGGTGATTAAGCGCACCCCTAAGCTTTGGGATTACCTTTATGATAACCCCGGCGTGGTCAAGGCGCTGGAGAAGATCAAGAAGAATATCCATAAATCAAACTCGCCAAAATTAAAGAAACTTTTTGACAAATTCAATCCGGATGCGATAGTGTGCACCCAGGCTTATCCCTGTGGAATGGTGGCGGATTATAAGAAGGCTTACGGCGTCGGCCTGCCGCTGGTTGCCGTGCTTACGGATTATATACCCCACTCTTACTGGGTTTATGATACGGTGGATTATTATATAACCCCTTCGGAGGATGTGTCGGCGCGCCTGGAGAAAAAAGGGATTATGCCCGGTAAGATCAAATCTTACGGTATCCCATTTGACTCCAAGTTTAACCAGGCGTTAAACAAGGAAGAGATTTTCCGTAAGTTGAAGCTAAATCCGCGCAAGACCGCGGTATTGATTATGGGAGGAGGCCAGGGATTGGGGCCGATCAAGACCATCGTTAAATCCCTGGAGAAATGCAGGCATGATATCCAGGAGTTGATCGTTACCGGGACGAATAAGAAATTATTCCGCAGCCTTAATCGCATGATCAAGCGCTGCAAGAAGGATATACATATCTTTGGTTTTGTGCAGAATATCCATGAATTAATGCGCGTCTCTAAAGTGATTATATCCAAACCCGGAGGGGTTACTACCGCGGAAGTCTTAAGCATGAAGCTGCCTATGGTTATTGTTAAACCTATTCCCGGACAGGAGGCCAACAATACTAATTTTCTTACGCAGAAGGGCGCGGCAATCGAGGTTGACCAGCCCAAAGAAGTGCATCAGGTTATTGACGAATTATTAAATGATGAAGCAAGATTAGGGAAGCTCGCGCAAGCCGCTTTTGAGATTGCCAAACCTAACGCAAGCATGGATATTGCCAGGCTCATCTTAACTCTATAAGGCGTGTTAAACTACTACATTTACCGCATCGGCCAATTTATCGCACTGATCCTGCCGTTAAGATTAGTTTACGCCATCGCTGTCTTTCTGGCTGACCTGCATTACCTATTCGCGTTCAGGGACAGGAGATTTGTAAGGAACAATCTGCGCGCCATCTTTCCGGATAAATCAAACCGCCACCTCCGGAAAATAAACAGGATGGTTTTCCGTAATTTCGCCAAATACCTGGCAGATTTCTTCCGCTTTGAGAAACTTAACCGGCAGTACATAGATAAAAATATAAAATTAGAGAACCTGCATTATTTTGACGCGGCTTTATCCCGGGGAAAAGGAGTGGTTGTGCTGACCGCTCATTTGGGTAATTGGGAGCTGGGAGGGGTAGTTATCGCGCAGTTAGGCTATCCTTTCTGGGTGGTGGCCCTGCCGCATAAAACCAAAAAGGTTAATGATTTTTTTGACGCGCAGAGAAACAGAAAAGGGGTTAAGGTTATTGCCCTGGGCAAGGCAATAAGAAGCTGTATTTCCGAAGTCAGGAATAATCATATGGTCGCTTTAGTAGGCGACCGGGATTTTACCGGCAAAGGGATACCGGTAGATTTTTTTGGGCTACCCACGCATTTTCCCGAAGGCCCGGCAGCTTTAAGCCTTATGACCGGCGCGCCAATTGTCCCGGGTTTTATGCTCAGGAACCCGGATGACAGTTTCACCTTGAGAATAGAAAAGTCGGTAGAGTTTAGCCCTACCGGAGATAAGGCTAAAGACATGGCTGCTTTAGTCGCGGCATATAAGAACATATTTGAGGATTATATACGTAAATACCCGGAACAGTGGTATATATTCCGCAGGTTCTGGGTGAAATAATTATGCGCGCTTGTGTAATCATTCCAACTTACAATGAGTCAAAAACTATTGCCGGCTTGATCCGGCAGGTGCAGTCAAGCGGTTTGGAGGTGATCGTAATTGATGACGGCTCAACGGATAATACGGCAGATATCGCGGAGGCTGCACAAGCGCTCCTTTTGCGCAATGTCAAGAACCTCGGTAAAGGGGCTTCCTTGGTCAAAGGGTATGATTTTTCCCTCGCCCGGGGGTTTGACGCGGTGATCAGCATGGATGGTGACGGCCAGCATTCCTGTGATGACCTGGCAGCGTTTATGCGTAAGGCGGAATCTTCGGGCTGCGCGATTGTCGTAGGCAACCGTATGAGCTCAACTAAACAAATGCCCGCCTTGCGCGTGGCGACCAACCGTTTTATGTCCTGGCTTATATCTTTGGTTACCGGTCAGCATATACCTGATACCCAATGCGGGTTCCGCCTGGTAAAAAAAGAGCTGCTTGAAAAACTTAACTTATCAACCTCCAAATATGAAACCGAATCCGAGATATTGATCCAGGCATCCCGCTTGGGCTTTAAAATAGAATCCGTGCCCGTTAGAACGATCTATTCCGGACAGAAGAGCCGGATCGATCCGTTTGTTGATACTTTGAGGTTCCTGCGTTTTATCATCCTGGAATCCTTTAGAGGGCGTAGGCATGCTTAATATCCTCATGCATTGGTTAAAGGAACTGCCTAAGGAATATATTGTGATCATCGTAGGTGCTTTGCCTATTTCAGAATTAAGAGGGGCAATACCTTTGGGCTTGTCATTCGGGATGCCCTTAGTCAAGGCCTTTTGGCTTGCTGTGCTGGGAAATTGTATTTTTGTCGCTCCCGCGCTTTTTCTCTTTGAGCCGGTCACAAAAGCTTTAAGGAAATTCTCGCTCTGGTCGCGTTTCTTTGATTGGGTCTTTGAACGCACCAAGAAAAATTCAGATGCTATCCAGAAATATGAAGCCCTGGGCCTGGCTATTTTCGTGGCCATACCGCTGCCTATGACCGGGGCATGGAGCGGGGTGATCGCGGCGTCGCTGTTTAAGATCCGTTTTCGTTACGCGTTTATGGCTATAATCGCGGGGGTTATTTGCGCGGGGCTTATTGTTTCGGCTTTATGCGCTTTAGGGATGATGAGCTGGAAGGCGGCAGTCAGATGATCCAGGTCTATACTGGTAACGGCAAAGGCAAAACCACCGCGGCATTGGGTCTGGCATTAAGAGCGGCAGGGGCAGGCTTGAACGTTTATATCGCGCAGTTTGCCAAGGGGCGTATCTGCAGCGAGCATAAAGCTCTGGAGAAAATAAAAAATATAAAACTGGAGCAGTTTGGCAGGGATTGTTTTATTCATCATAAGCCTCAGGCGATTGATATGGAATCAGCGCGGCAGGCCATGGAGAAGATAAAGAAAATTATTGCCTGTAAGAATTACCGCGTAATTATTTTAGATGAAATTAATATTGCCTTGAAGCTTAAGCTGGTGTGCCTTAAAGATGTGCTTGACCTGATCAAGCATACTCCGGCAACTATTGAGCTGGTGCTTACCGGCCGCGGCGCCCCCGCGCCCCTTATCAAAGCCGCGGACCTGGTCAGCCGGATAACTGAAGTTAAGCATTATTACCAGCGCGGGTTAAAGGCAAGAAGAGGCATAGAATTATAGGGACAATACTTAATTCCCAATCCCCTTGAAAATTCCTCAAAATGTGGTATACTTAATTAAAATTAGGTAAATTATCCGTATGCCTTAAGTTATGGAGGTAATTTAAGGCCTGCCACAGTTAATTTAATCCGGATTGACTTTAATAAAGGGTCGATTCGGATTTTTGTTGCAGAAGGCAACACACCGGCCTATCCGATAAGGCCGGGTGTTTAAGAGGTCCTCAAATGTCCCGTAAAATCATCTCGCTAGTCTTATCCATCTGCTTTATCTTCCAGCAGACCGGCCTTGTCCAGGCAGCAGCAGTGGAGCTTAACCTCTCCAACTACTTTGCCAGGATGGCGAGCGGAATGGCTGTGGACAACTTCCGGCCCGTACATTTAAGGTATTTCTCCTACGACTCCCTGAATAACAGCTTTAAGGTGCTTCTGGATAAGGGAACCAATCCTAAGCAAGTCGAACAGCAGCTCAAAGCCGAAACCAAAGAGCTCCTAAAATACTTCCTCATCGGCGTAACCCTTCCCAATGACAAGTTCTGGGTAAACTTAAGGCCTGATTCACCAAAACAGATCATTGACTTTAACCTTGAAGAGACAGATATAGGTAAGATAATGCTGGAGGCTGACCTACAGTTGAAGAAAGACACAGCAGCATTCACCTCACCCCAAACCCCTGAAGGCAAGGAGTACTGGAATAGGCTCTACAAGAAAGCAGAGGAGATCTACGGTCAAGAGAACATCACCATTCCGACCTTAACCCGGCCCTGGATAATCCCCAATGAGATCATTGTCCGTGAGACCAAGGACTCAGCCTACGTCTACAAAGCAACGCTTAAGGTCATGCTTGAATCAGATTACCTAAAGAATAGCCCTGGGGCCATCAATTCAGCGGTAGACTACACCTTTAAAGATGAACGCTCTAAAGCCCTTAACGAATACTCAAGCCAGCTTATTAGAGAACTCATCATCCCTAAACTAACCAAGGAGGTAAACCTCTCTAAGAGGTATGCCCCCTTAAGGCAGGTTTACTACTCTTTAATCCTCTCCAGATGGTTTAAATCCCGATTTCAACAGGTAGCGAATAGGCATGCCTATTCGCTACAGAATGGGACTGTCCCTGACTTTGTCTCCCTCATAGACAAGAATGACCTGACCAATCTTACCTCTAAAACAGATTGGTCAAAAACCACCTACTTCAATGAATACAAGAAATCCTTTGCCCAGGGAGAATACAACATCCAAGAGCCGATATACACCCCCTCAGGCCAGACCATCAGGAGCTATTTCAGCGGGGGGATGGATTTTACGGTTAAGACCATGCCGCAAGGAATGCCAAACGGGTTTGCAAGCTCTAGCCTGACATTTGACAGAAGGCTTCCTAAAACCTTTATACCTGTTATGGGAAATGGGCTAAGGTTATGGTTAGACAACCCGAAAAACAGACAAGCTGCCGCTTCGCTGGTGACAACGCATACGCCAGACGAATTACTGCGGATAACGAAAGAGATACGCAGCGAGCTTAATAGAGAACGCATCCGGTTTAGAAACCGCGAGGAAGCTAAAGCAGCTATTTCAAGAATTTTAAGAAATGGAGACATTAGTGGGGGAGAAGCTAACCGGGTTAAGAGCCTTTTCAAGACAAGGAGGCAGAAGATTTGGTCCCTGACTGAAGCTTGGACTGTAGAGTTTGATGCAGTAATTCCAGGGGAAAAATATGCCAATGAAATTTTGGCGCGTTTTGCGCCCGGATTTCTTGCTGAAGGCGACATCCACGTAATGCAAGAGTTTTTTCTTTACAAAAGATTAGGCATTATTGATACAGAGCAACATTTTCCTGATCAAAAAGCGGCTTTGGATTCCGCGCAACTGATGTACCCCTTGGAATTGTCAAAGCTTCAACCGTTCTTTAAAGAGCCAGCTTCTCTCTATTATTTTATAGACGCACTTGGTGGTCTTGCAACATCTAATGGTAATATTACCGCCCCAAAGATATTTGCTGCGCTTGATGCTTATTTTATCGGGTTGATAACACAGGAAGATCTTCGTAAAGCTATAGGCGAAATACCGGAAGGTTCTGCCGCCCTCGGATTATATGACTGTATAGAAAGGTTAAAAGTAATAGCTGTCGAGACGACAGGGTCGAAAGTGTCGAGTTCGGCGGTGGAGGAAAAGCCAAAAAGCCACAAAGTCACAACATTACAGAGCGACGGCTATGAAGTTTTTGATGCACTCATAAATAGTAGTATTAAAGAGGTAATTAGACAGATGTTTCGAGATGATAAACTTCAAGATGTTGCCTTACAGATAGATTATCAAATATTCTTTAGGTCTCACCTAAGGCCACAGCTATCCGATTTATGGCATGAGTTAGCGCCAGCCCGTATTAAAGATTTATCGATAATTTTGGATACGCTCATTGTATACATTGATAACTACCGTAAAGATCCTGCTATGCGCATAACTTCTCTAGAAAATAAGCCTATAGAAAGAGATCTTAAAGTAAGTATAAGCCATTTAGGCGAGGGAATGATAGTTTATCTTAACAGGTTTGCCGAGAAGGGAAACGATGAAGCCAGCGTGTATCTGTTGGCTGCTATAAAAAATGTGCTTAGGGAGGTTAAAGATGGCCTGGAAAGCAGCGATGCTTCGCCGGCTGGGCAGCCGGATGGCGCGAAGGCTAGTTCGGCGGTGGGAACCAGTTCGGATATAATGAGTAAAGAAGAGCAGAGACGGCACAACAGGGAATTATTAGAAATAATAAAGCGCTCGTTTATGGATAATAAGATAAGAATAAGTCCTGACGTAAACGTAAAAGCATTTGATGGGTTTATCAAATACCTAGATGATATGGTAGATGAGTATCTTTATGAGGAGTTTAGGGTAGGGGTAACGTTGTATGGACAAGCTGCTTTTGTGGCGGCAACAGATAACAAAAGCTGGTCGCCAAAAGATCGAGAACGACTTGCTGATCGGATAGTTTTTGACTACTTGGCTAAAAAACCAGGGGGAATAGATTCACTTCAAGCAGTTGAGATTGCGCTCGCCATTGAAAATATGCTAGATATGACCTCTGAGTCACGATTGCTAGAAAGAATCTCGGCTATCTTCAGGGATTCTCTGTTGGTTGGAGAAGTGGCCAGTTCGGCATTTAAACCACGAGTTCTATCGTGGCCAAGAAATATTAAGCGCGAGGAGGTATTTTTAGTGTTAGAGGCTTGTGCGAATGCCGTGCTTTGGGTAATTCTTGGGGGAGTCGTGAATAAAGGTGAGCCCCTAGAAGGATATTTACAAAGTGATAATTTTCGCGAAGAAATCCTTGATATTATACGCAGTAGTGATAATTATTCTCTGGCAAAAGATTTGCCGTTTAAGGCATATTTAATTCCTTCTGCAATTTCATTTGTCAAGGATAATGCTGAATTGTTTGGGGAAGCAATAGCGTTGTATTTTGAAAAAGATGGTAAGGTTGTGCTTGATGTGAGAATTGATGAATATCGCGCTGTTAAAGCTGGCAGGCAGGATGAATTAAATCTTGGAGCCGGTTTTCTCGTCCATAGTATTGAAAAATACCTGGAAATGGCAAAACAAAGCGTTCGCTTCGCAAGTTCCGCATTAAATAAAGAGAATATTCCTCAAATCGAACGCTCTCAGGTTGCCCCCGGTGGTATTGATTTTAAAAGTAAAGCTATGTCTTCCGCCACTATCTATCAAACCTTCGGTAGTTTCGCAGGGCTTGATTTTAACCTGCCCAAATTAAGCTCATCTGCCTTGCTTAGCTTTAACCTGGATAAGGAAAGCTCTAGTATATCTCAAGCCATAGACAACGGCATTCTCATTTCAGGAGCCCGCATCAAGGAGTTTATGGCTGCCAGCGCGAATAAAGGAGAGTTTGACCAAAGAAGAGATATAGTCTTACTCTGGCTGGCTAAGCTTGGCATTCTGGAAGAATCTATGTGCTGTACTCAGGAATCAAGCAGGGAATACCGGGAAGCCCTGGTAATAGCGGATTCTTAGAAAACTTATTGACAAATCTTTATTGAGTGTTAAAGTAAGGAAGCAAATTTAGCAAAATAAATATAGGTTAAGGGAAATCCGTAGGCCGCAAGGCCACGGTTTGGCTTCAAGTAGCCAAAGCCGTAGGCCAGAGGGCCATTAAATCGGATGCGGTCCCGCCGCTGTAAGAGTTGACGAAAGCTGCAAAAGCCACAGGCTAAAGCCACTGTGCTGACAGGTGTCAGCATGGGAAGGCGCAGCAAGTAGGTTGAGACTCAAGCCAGAAGACCTACCTATATAAAGAATGTAACGCCTCGCGGAATGGGCCATAGTATTATCAGGGTGAAGCCCGATCCAGGTACGAAAAGTACCAGGTCGGGCATTTTTATTTAACAGGCAAACCGAATATGGTTTTGGTCCAGGGAGACAAGTAATGACGACAAAACTTATTTTAATTCGTCACGGCATAACCGAATGGAATAAAGAGGGGCGTTATTGCGGCTATAAAGATGTGAGTTTAAGCAGTCAGGGCAAAGCTCAGGTTATTAAATTACGCAAGAGCCTTAAAAAGATCAGCTTTGACAGGATCTATTGCAGTGATAGAAAACGCGCGCTTCAGACCAGAACCATACTTTTCGGAAGTGGCTTTGGCAAAAGGAAGCCAAACCACGGCCTTCTGGCCAGAAGTGATTTCACAAAAGTAAAAGGTTTAAGGGAGATTAATTTTGGGGTGTTTGAGGGATTAAAACATAATGAGATTGTGGAAAAATACCCTGAGGTTTATAAAGAGTGGTTGTTCGACCCTTATAAGGGCCGAATCCCGAATGCTGAATCTATGCAAGTTTTTAAAAAGAGGGTTCAGGGGGCTATAAATAAAATACTTCATTTTAATCGCGGAAAAACCATTGCTGTGATCTGCCACGGCGGGGTAATCGGCATATTTGTGAGCAGCATACTGAAGAGCATGAATTTCTGGAGCTATGTTCCCTCCGCGGCAAGCGTAACAATTGTGGAATATAGAAACAATAAGTTTAAGATAAATAAATTTAACGATAAAACGCATTTAAGGTAAATGATGAATAAAATAACTTTAATTTTGGGCGGGGCGCGCAGTGGTAAGAGCGCCTATGCTCAGAAGATGGCACAGGGTGGCCGCGGGAGAGTCGCGTTTATTGCTACCTGCATGCCGAAAGATAAGGAAATGGCTGCGCGCATAAAACTTCATAAGCGCGCGCGTCCGGCCGATTGGAAAACGTTTGAAGATCCGGAAAGTATCCCGGCGCTTTTAAGGAAAATCGGCGCTTCTTTTGATATAGTCGTAATCGATTGCCTGACTTTATGGGTTTCGGGTTTCGTCCTGAAAGGCAACTCTTTTATCTCTATTAAAAAAGAAACAAAATCTCTTCTGAGAACATTGCGGAAAATTAATGCTTGTTCTATAGTGGTTTCCAATGAGGTTGGCCAAGGCATTGTTCCGGATAACAAATTGGCACGTGATTTCCGCGATATTGCGGGCAAAGTAAATCAGCTTGTCGCAAGCCAAGCCGACGAAGTTTTCTTCATGGTGGCGGGGCTGCCATTGAATATTAAAAGGAAAGCGAAATAAAAAAGGAGGATGCTATGGATTCAAAAAAGAAAAAGAATGCTTCAAGAAACAACCGTAATAATACTCAATCGCAGTCAGGTAGTATTGCTTATCGCCTTAAATGCGCTAAAACCGCTAATGGCCTTTCGCATTTTGTCATGTATGGGGATGTGCGCAAGGATAAGGCACTGCTTTAAGATAAATGGCTAAGGGTTTGCATATTTGGGAGAACGATGGTCGGTCTGTCGTTGTAGACGCGGACAGCCTCTTTTGGGCGCAGGTAAAAGAGTCATCCGGGGATTCAATTTTTATCCCTGAGGATGTTCTGGCTTTATACGAGAGGCACAGGGAAGGGCTTCTGAAGCGGATGAATAATTTCCGTTTTAGCACGGAACTCACCGCTATCTATATTGATCCCACGGATAAGTGTAACGCGAATTGCGTGTATTGTTATGTCCCCGCGAAGTTAAGAAAGAACGGCCGTTCGATGACCGATAAAGAGCTCGATTTTATTCTTAATAAACTGGCGCGGCATTTCAAGGGCAGCGGAAGAAAACAGGTTATTATTTTTCACGCGAGTGAACCGCTCTTAGTAAAAGATATTATTTTTCGGGCGATAAAAAAATACAAGAATATTTTTAAGTTTGGGCTGCAAACAAACGCGCTTCTCCTGGAGAAAAAAGACGTCGATTTCTTAAAAAAGAGTTTTGTGGGAGTGGGGATTTCTCTTGATTCGCACCGTTCTTTAGTTAATCAGCGCCAAAGGCCCTCTGGGCCTAAGGTGAG
>Ga0265296_1004339_pt1 | contig 12359 bp, 10 predicted proteins | sample MunlanPumphouse1_FD_189073 | JGI IMG/M metagenome (GOLD analysis project Ga0265296, IMG submission 189073) | Groundwater microbial communities from a municipal landfill in Southern Ontario, Canada - Pumphouse #1 | ecosystem: Environmental > Aquatic > Deep subsurface > Groundwater | place... | reverse complement strand
TCGGGATGAACGGGCAGATCGACCCGACGAACATCGACGATTATCTCGCGATAGGCGGCTATTCCGCGCTCGCAAAGGCGCTCGCGGGAATGAAGCCCGAGGGAGTCGTCGAGGAGATCACCAAAGCGAACTTGCGCGGGAGGGGTGGCGGCGGTTTCCCGACCGGGTGGAAGTGGGATTCGACACGCAAGGCGAAAGGCGAGCCCAAGTACGTCATCTGCAACGCCGACGAAGGTGATCCCGGCGCGTACATGGACCGAAGCCTCCTCGAGGGAAATCCTCACGCGGTTCTCGAGGGAATGATCATCGGCTCATACGCGATCGGCTCGAGCAAAGGCTACATCTACGTTCGCAACGAATATCCTCTCGCGGTGACCAATATCACGCGCGCGATCGACAAGGCACGGGAATACGGCCTTCTCGGCGAGAGTATTCTCGGCACCGCTTTCAACTTCGACGTCGCGATCAACCGCGGCGGCGGCGCGTTCGTGTGCGGCGAATCATCGGCGCTTTTCGCCTCGATCGAGGGGCGCGCCGGCGAGCCCCGCCAGAAGTACGTGCACGCCACGGACCGCGGACTCTACGACAAACCGACCTGCCTCAACAACGTCGAGACGTGGGCGAACGTGCCGCTCATCATCGATAAGGGGGCCGACTGGTTCGCGAAGATCGGCACGGAAAACAGCAAGGGTACGAAGATATTCTCCCTCGTGGGAAAGATCAAAAACACCGGTCTCGTCGAGGTCCCGATGGGGATCACGCTCAGGGAGATCGTTTTCGGCATCGGCGGCGGGATCCCCAAGGGCCGAAAATTCAAGGCGATTCAGACGGGAGGCCCCTCGGGCGGCTGCATCCCCGAGCGATTCCTCGACATGCCGGTCGATTTCGACGAGCTCGCGAAGGTCGGTTCCATGATGGGTTCCGGCGGCATGATCGTCATGGACGACCGGAGCTGCATGGTCGACGTCGCGAAGTATTTCCTCAAGTTCCTCGAGGAAGAATCGTGCGGCAAGTGCACGCCGTGCCGCGAAGGGGTAAAGCAGATGAGGATCATCCTCGACCGGATCACCGAGGGGAAGGGGGAGGAGAGCGACATCGAAGCGCTCGAATGGATCGGCGCCGGCGTCGTCGACGGCTCCCTCTGCGCGCTCGGCGGCTCAGCGCCGAATCCGGTGCTCACGACGATCCGATATTTCAAGGACGAGTATCTCGCGCATATCAACGACAAGAAATGCCCGGCGGGCGTCTGCAAGCCGCTCATTACCTATTCGGTCGCCACGGACAATTGCACCGGATGCACCGCGTGCGCCCGCGTATGTCCGACCAAGGCGGCGACCGGCGAGAAGAAGAAAGTCCATACGATCAATCAGGAAACGTGCATCAAGTGCGGCGCCTGCTATGACGCCTGCAAGTTCGATGCGATACAGGTGAAGTAATGGCGGACATGGTCACATTCACGATAGACGGAAGATCCATCGAGGCTCCGGCGGGGACCACGATCCTCGAGGCCGCCAAGAGCGCCAATATCCTCATTCCGAACCTCTGCCACAACGAGGAGCTCGCCCCGTACGGCGCCTGCCGTATGTGCATGGTCGAGACGACGCACAAGAAACGGACGAAGCTGGTCGTTTCGTGCATCGCGGAGGCGTCCGAGGGGCTCGAGATCAAGACGGACTCGGAGCGCGTGCGGAACGTGCGTACCCTCGTCATGCATCTTCTTCTCGCGCGGAACCCGAATCACCCCGTTCTCAGGAAGATGGCGGCCGAGCTCGGGATCGAAAAATCCCGTTTCGCCGTCGATTTCAAGGGATGCATCATGTGCGGCCAGTGCGTGCGGGTATGCCGCGAGGTCGTCGGGGTCTCCGCGATCGGTTTCGAGTCGCGGGGGCCGGCGCGGAAGATCGCCACGCCCTTCAACGAAGCCCCGGCCGCTTGCATCGCGTGCGGTTCGTGCCATTACGTGTGTCCCGTGGGCGTCATTTCGATGGAGGAGCACGACGGCGTTCGCACGATCTGGAAGACCGATTTCCCGATGGCGAAATGCTCGAAGTGCGGGAAGTATTTCGCGCCGGTGAAGCAGCTCGAATATTTCCGGACAATCGCCGGTCTTGCAGCGGATCATTTCGATACGTGCATCGATTGCCGCTCGACAAAGAAGTAGGACGGATATGCTGGAGATCAGATTTCACGGACGGGGCGGTCAGGGCGCGGTGACGAGCGCGGAGCTTCTCGCGGTCGCCGCCATCAGCGAGGGCCGCTATGCGCAGAGCTTTCCGAGCTTCGGCCCCGAGCGCCGCGGGGCGCCGGTGGTCGCTTTCTCGCGCGTCGACGACAAACCGATCAGGATGCGCTTCGCTGTGAGCGAACCCGACGTCGTCATCGTTCTCGATCCGAGTCTTCTCAAGATCGCCGGCCCTCACAAGGGCATCAAGAAGGGGGGCGTTCTCGTCATCAATACGGCGAAGAGCCCCGAGGAGATCAAGAAGGAGTTCGGATACGAGGGATTCCGCGTCGCGACCGTCGACGCCACGAAGATCGCGGTCGAGGAACTCGGACGGGCTATCACGAACACGACGATGCTCGGCGCCGCGGTGAGGATGACCGGCGTCATAAAGCCCGAATCGATCGAGGAACCCCTGACGCACCGTTTCGGAAGGATCGCCGCGAGGAATTTCAAGTCCTTCAAGCGGGCGTTCGACGAAGTGAGGGAATGAGCGTCGGGGGGATATTCCGTAACGTATTGTCCGGCTGTCGGTAACGGCCGGGCATTTTTATTGCGCCCCGCCGGGAATAATATCGTATAATTTCAGCTGTTCAAACGGGAGGAGCACAGTGCCCGAGCGCAATGATTTGATGGCCGGCGTTTCCGGCGTGCGGGGGATCGTCGGGACCGGTATGAATCCGGAGATCGCCGCGCGATTCAGCGCCGCATACGCTTCGCGGCTGTCCGGACATCTCGTTGTGGTCGGCCGCGATACGAGGGCCTCGGGGCCGCTCATCGCGTCCGCGGTTTCGACGGCGCTTCGGTTCAAGGGAATCACCGTCGTCGATCTCGGTATCGCGTCCACACCGACGGTCGAGATCATGGCCGTTGAGCTCGGGGCCGCCGGCGGCGTCGTCGTCACGGCGAGCCACAACGGACCGGAGTGGAACGCGCTCAAGTTCCTCGATTCACGGGGAGAATTTCTGTCGGCAGCTGCGATGGAGGATATCACGAAGCGGGCCCTCGGCGCGGAGTGCCTTTTCGACGCGGCAGAGAGCTTCGGCGCGCTCGTCACGAACGATTCCGGGGATGCGATTCATATCGCGAAGATCCTCGAGCTCGGGCGCATCGATCGGGAAAGAATCGCGGAGCGCAAGCTCAGGGCGGTCGTCGACTGCGTTAACGGGGCGGGGAGCCGCATTCTGCCGTCATTGCTCAGGAGTCTCGGCCTCGCCGTCGTCGAACTCTACACCGACGTCGAGGCGGCGTTTCCCCATGATCCGGAACCGAAGCCCCAGAACCTCATGGAGCTCTCGAAAGCGGTGGTTCGGGAGAAGGCGGATATCGGTTTCGCCTGCGATCCGGACGGCGACAGGCTCGTCCTCGTCGACGAAACGGGCTCCGTGCTTAGCGAGGAGCTCACGCTCGCGATCGCCGCGGATTTGGTGCTCAGGGAGGAGAAAGGCGCGCTCGTTGCCAATCTCTCGACGAGCCGCGTCATCGACGACGTCGGCGCGGCGCACGGGGTGAGCGTTCACCGCTCGAAGGTCGGCGAGGCGCACGTCACGGCGCTCATGAAGGAAACGCACGCGGCGATCGGCGGAGAGGGGAATGGCGGAGTCATCTATCCGAAGCTCCACTACGGCAGGGACGCGATGGTCGGCGCGGCGCTCGTGCTGCAGGCGCTCGCGGAAGAGGGCCTGTCCCTTTCAAAGAAGGCTGCGTCGCTTCCGCGCTATTTCATTGTAAAAGAGAAGGTTGCGTTGAAAGGCGATTTTGCCGTCGCCGAGAAATCGCTCAAAAAAATGTTTTCGGGCAGGGTAACGGCGATCGATGGTATAAGAATTGATATGGAAGGCGGATGGGTGCATGTGCGCAAGTCCAACACGGAGCCGGTTGTGAGGATTATCGCGGAGGCGCGCTCGGTCGAAGAGGCACGGAGTCTCGTGGAAGAAGCGGGGGCTGTTTTATTGTAGCCCGGGGACCCGACAATCGTCGCCACGAGGCGCGCGAGTCCGCGATGGGGAAAGTTTTCACCTGAAGAGGTGTTTGTATGTGCGGAATCATCGGATATATCGGCAAGAGCAATAGCGTCGGCCCGATTCTCATCGAGGGGCTCAAGCGCCTCGAGTACCGGGGGTACGATTCGGCAGGCATCGCGATCGTGCGCGACGGGGCCCTCGTGTGGGAAAAGACGGCGGGAAAGATCCAGCAACTCGAGGACAAGCTCAAGGGGGTCGATCTGAGCGGGCATCTCGGTATCGCGCACACGAGATGGGCGACTCACGGGGAGCCGAACCGGACGAACGCCCACCCGCATTTCGATTGCGGCAAGCGAATCGCCCTCATTCACAACGGGATCATCGAGAACTATCAAACGCTCAAGAAGTCCCTTCAGGCGGAGAAGCACGTTTTCACCACGGAGACCGACACCGAGACGCTCGTCCATCTCATCGAGAAGTATTACACGGGCAAGGATCTCGAGGTCGCGGTCCGGAAGGCGCTCGAGAAGGTCGAAGGCACTTACGGCATCCTCGTTATTTCGGCGTCGGAGCCGGACAAGATGGTCGCCGCCCGCAACGGCTCGCCCATCGTGATGGGAATCGGCGAGGACGAATATATCGTCGCGAGCGACGTCGCGGCGATTCTCAAGCACACGCGCCAGGTCATCTACCTCGAAGACCACGAGATGATCGTCGCCGGCCGCGATAATTTCACCACGATGACGATCGAGAACGAATATGTGAGCCACGATGTTCATGAGGTCGATTGGGACCTCGAAATGATCGAGAAGGGCGGGCACGCCCATTTCATGCTGAAAGAGATCTTCGAGCAGCCCGAGACGATTCGAAACGCGATGCGCGGGCGCCTCATTCCCGCAACCGGCGACGTGCGCCTCGGCGGGCTCGACATGACCGAGGAGCAGCTGCGGGACGTGAAACGGATCCTTCTCCTCGGCTGCGGGACGAGCTGGCATGCCGGCCTCATCGGCGAGTACATGATCGAGGAGAAGACCCGCATTCCGGTCGAGGTCGAATACGCGAGCGAGTTCCGCTACCGCAACCCCATCATCGAAGAGGGAACGGTCGTCTTCGCGATCAGCCAGTCGGGGGAGACGGTCGACACGCTGGCGGCTCTTCGCGAGGCGGAGAAGCGCGGAGCGCGCTGCATGGGGATCTGCAACGTCGTCGGCAGCACGATCGCGCGCGAATCGCACGCGGGAGTCTACATCCACGCGGGCCCCGAGATCGGCGTCGCCTCGACGAAGGCGTTCACCTCGCAGATATCCGTGCTCGCCCTCCTCGCGCTCGTGTTCGGGCGCCTCAGGACGATCTCGTCGTCGGAAGGGCAGAAGATCATCCAGGCTCTCATGCATGTTCCCGAGCAGGTGGCCGAGATACTCACCATGCACGAAGCCATCCGCAAGATCGCCGAGGAATATTATCACCACAACAATTTCCTCTACCTCGGTCGCGGCGCGAACTATCCGGTCGCTCTGGAAGGCGCTCTCAAGCTCAAGGAAATCTCCTATCTCCACGCGGAGGGGTACCCGGCGGCGGAGATGAAGCACGGCCCGATCGCCCTCATCGACGAGAATATGCCGGTCGTTTTCATCTGCCCGCGCGACAACGCGTACCAGAAGATCGTGGGCAACATCTGCGAGGTGAAGGCGCGGAAGGGAAAGATCATCGCGATCACGAACGAGGGGAACGACGAGGTCGTCGAGATGGCGGATCACGTCATCTACATCCCGCGTACGCTCGATTTCCTCTATCCGATTCTCGCGGTTATTCCCCTGCAGCTTCTCGCGTACCACATCGCCGTGCTGAGAGGCTGCAACATCGACCAGCCGCGCAACCTCGCGAAGAGCGTGACGGTCGAATAGGGCTTCGAACAGCCGCGGGAGGTCCGCGGCGCGATGAGGAGGCGCGATGAAGAAACCGGTGCACACGGGCGCGGCGCCCGCCCCGATCGGACCGTACAGCCAGGCGATTCGCGCGGGGGATTTTCTCTTCATTTCGGGACAGCTCGGGCTCGACCCCGCGACGAAAAAGATGGTCGAGGGGGGCGTCACATTCGAGGCCGAGCGAGCCCTCATGAATATCGGCGCCATACTCGAAGCCGCCGGGGGGACGTTTGCAGACGTCGTCAAGACGACCGTGCTCCTTCAGTCGATGGACGACTTTTCCCGGCTCAACGAGGTATACGCGCGGTTTTTCACCGACGAGCCTCCCGCGCGTGCGGCCTATCAGGTGGCGAGACTGCCGCTCGGCGCTCTCGTCGAGATCGAAGCGGTCGCTTATCTTGGCGCATGAACGCCTTTACACGATTCCCCGCGCTCATTATTATTGACCGTGCGGGAGCGGACGGGTTCTGGTGGACCTCGAGGACTTCAAATCCTTCTGCCGGGTGCTAATACCATCCGGGGTGGGTTCGATTCCCACACGTTCCCGCCATTCTCGAGCGACCGCGATAGAAAAGGAATAGTGCCATGTCCGCAGGGGAGCGCCGGCATGAGTCTCGGTGGGTGATGCTTGCGGCGATCTGCGCCCTCGCCGTATCCTTTGCGCCCCTTCCGGCCGTGTCGGCTGCCGTTGACCCCGCCGCGCCGGCGCGCGCCCCGCACGATACGATTGCCGGCACTGCGCAGGACACGACCGTTACCGCGGCGCAGGACACGACCGCGCGCGCCGAGGCGGATACGAGCGTTGCGGTGCGGGAAACTGCGCTTTGGACGATGGAGGAGCTCAAGCGGGTGCTTGCCGACGAGACCGGAGGGATCAAGGAGGGCAAGGCATACAAAGAGCGCAAGAGCGGGCGTGTCGCGATGGCATGTGCCCTCCTCGTTCCGGGGCTCGGCCAAATGTACAACGAGAAGCCGATCAAGGCTGCGATCGCGCTCGGACTGGAGTCGTACTACCTGAGCCAGATAGCCATGAACCGCCGTCTGCGGGAGCGGGAAAAGATCGTTCGGGACTCCTTCCCGTCGAAGTCGAGCTCATGGAACTACCACGACGGGTGGGTGACGGAATACGGGGAGCGATCCGTCGACTGGATATGGTGGTCGGGAGCCGTGATCCTCGCGGTCGTGATCGACGCGTACGTGGACGCGAAGCTCGACGATATGCGATTCAAGGTCGAGGCTCGCGCCTCCGAGGACAACGTCGGAGTGAGTCTGCTCGTGCGCTACTGAACACCCGCGCGGCAGGACTCGAACGGCTCCCGCGAAGGATAGTGCAAAATGCCTGTTTGCGCGGCGGCGAGAAACTGCTAGTATCGCCGCAACAGAACGCCGTTCAATCTCGTATTGTATGGAAGCTGAAACATAACGGGAGGTACCGATGGGTTCGGATGAGAAGGGCACGAAGAAGAAATCGAAGCTGCACGAATACGTCGAGATTGTCGTCACCGCGGTCGTGCTCGCCCTCATCGTCCGTGCGCTCATCATACAGAGCTACCACATTCCTTCCGAGTCGATGGAGGACACGCTCCTCAAGGGAGATTTTCTCTTCGCGAACAAGTTTCTGTTCGGGGCGAAGGTGCCGTTCGTGGACTGGCGCCTGCCGAAGATCCGCGATCCGAAGCCCGGCGATATCGTGATCTTCAAGTTTCCCGGGGATCGGAAGACCGACTACATCAAGCGGTGCATCGCGGTCGAGGGGCAGACGGTGGAGCTCAAGGGAACGCGTCTCTTCATTGACGGGGTCGAGAAGCCCGAGAGCTACGCGAAGTACAGCTACGGCGACGTTCCGCGCCGCGACTTCGGTCCGTATCTGGTTCCCAAAGGGCACGTGCTCGTTTTCGGAGACAACAGGGACAACAGTTACGATTCCCGTTACTGGGGGCCTCTCGACAAGAAGCTGCTTCGGGGCAAGGCGCTTTTCCTCTACTTCTCGCTCGATTACAAGAAGCATTGGGTCCGTTTCGCGAGAATCGGCGATCTCATTCGCTGATCCCGGATCCGAAATCTGGCTTTTCCCTTGCATACCGCTTTCTTGACAATCCTGTCCGGAATCCTTACATTCCTGGGGATAGCAGCAGTCGGGCATGGAGAGTGCCAATCATGACGGAACAAAATCGCGCATCTCTCGATGAAATAAAGATGTTACGGCATGTCGTCGATTGCTTTGTCGCGACGGGCGAGCCGGTCAGCTCGCGTATGCTGAAGTCCCGGTGCCGTCTCGAGGAAAGCACCGCGCACATCCGGAGTATCCTCCATCGGCTCGAGGATCTCGGGTTTCTGTTCAAGCCCCACGTTTCCGCGGGGAGGGTTCCGAGCGATCGCGGGTACCGGCTCTACGTGGATCAGATGGGGACGGTAGATGCCCTGAGCCGGCCGCTCGCGGAGAGGGTTCAAAGAAGGATCGGCCAGGACTGGAGCGATGTGCGCGACGTCATGGCGATAACCTCGCAGCTTCTGGGGGAGCTCACGAGCTACATGGGGCTGTCGATGGGGATCAAACATTCCCGGAGCATCGTCGAAAGGCTCGAGATAACACGGCTCCAGCCCCGCGGGGGGCTCGTCGTGCTGACGCTCTTTCCCGATGCGGTGCGGAAGGTCTACGTCGAATTCTCCAAGGATTATCCTCCCTCCATCGTCGATCGGGCCGTGCAGTTGATCAACGAACGCGTTGCAGGACATCCGCTTGAAAAGGTTCCCGAGCGCCTCGAGGCCTTTCTGCGGGAGACGGCCGGCATGGAACGGGAGATTGCGGGAGCGGTCTCGAGGGAGGCCGAATATCTTTTCGACTGGCCGTATGATTTGAGATATTACTATGGAGGACCGGATAAGCAGATTACTATGCAAGAGCTCGGCGATCCTCGAGTTCTGCAGAATCTCGTTCGTCTCATGGGAGAGCGGAGCATAATGCTCAACGCGCTCAAAAGCAGGTTCACGGCAGACGTTTCCATCACGATCGGGAAGGAGAACAGGATCCGGGAGCTCGAGCCGTTCGCCATCGTGACTCGGAGGTTTCAGTCCGCCGAATGCGACGGGCTTCTTGGGGTCCTTGGTCCCACGAGAATGACGTACGGGCTTGTTCTTGCGCTCCTCGATAAAACAGCCGAGGAGCTTCAGCATATTCATATCGGCAACGATTGATCGAAGCAGCGAGGAGGAGAGATCGTTGACACCTGACAGGGAATGGGACATCAGCGAGAGCGAAGCGGATCGCGAGCCCGGCCCCGATTCTCAGGAACGCGCCGAGGATACGGGGGAACGGGACGGGAGCAAAGGAACGCCCGGCGAACGCGACGGCGCGGAAACGGCCGGGAATGATCCGGGCGCCGCAACGGCCGAGGGCTCTCCCGCGGAAACACATCCGGCGAGCGAGAACGATACAGGGACGGGATCGGTGGACGGGACTTTTGCCCCGGCGGGTGGCGAGGAAGATGGCGCATTCCTGCAAAAGCGCACGAAAAGGGCCAGGCGCAAGGAGTTGCTCGATCTCATTCAGCGAAAGAACGCCATGCTTATGGAGCTTGATAAGGAGCTGAAAGAAACAAAGCAACATCTTGTCATAAAAGAGGATAGGCTTCTTCGAATGGCGGCCGAATTCGAGAATTACAAGAAGCGCACCCGGCGGGAATGGGAATTGCTTCAAAAGAATGCGAACGCCGATCTCATCAAGGAGATTATCTGGGGTATTGATAACTTCGATCGTGCTTTTGCGAGTCTGGGCGGGGCGGAGGATCATATTCAGGAGGGGATCAGGCTCATCCACGCCGGCCTCATGGATATTCTCAAGAAGGCCGGTTTGATGGAGATCGAGGCGCAGGATCGGAAGTTCGACGCCCAGTATCACGAAGCGGTTGGTGAGATCGAAAGCTATATCGAAGAAGGACACGTGGCGCAGGTGATACAGAGAGGGTACACGCTCCACGACCAGGTTCTGCGGCCCGCTCGGGTGCTCGTGTCCAAGAAGAGGGGATAGCCGGTTTCGAAGAGATATCTCAATCGGAAAGGGACCGATAATGGGAAAGGTAATCGGAATTGATCTCGGAACGACGTACTCCTGCGTCGCAGTCATCGAAGGCAACGAGCCAGTGATCATTCCCAACTCGGATGGCGGCCGGACGACTCCGTCCGTCGTCGCGACGGCGAAGAACAACGAACGGCTCGTCGGCCATCTCGCGAAACGCCAGGCTATCACGAACCCCGACAACACCGTCTATTCGATCAAGCGATTCATGGGAAGGCGATTCTCGGAGGCCAAGGAAGAGATTGAGCGCGTCTCCTACATCGTCAAGCAGGGGAAGAACGACGAGATCCTGATTCATCTCAAGGATAAGAGCTTCCAGCCGCCCGAGGTCTCGGCCATGATTCTCCGGGCGATCAAGCAGTTCGCGGATGAGTTTCTCGGCGAAGAGGTCACGCAGGCCGTTATCACGGTGCCCGCGTATTTCAACGACGCGCAGCGCCAGGCCACGAAGGACGCCGGCAAGATCGCCGGACTCGAGGTCCTTCGCATCGTCAACGAACCGACCGCCGCCGCTCTCGCGTACGGGCTCGAGAAGAAGCGCATGGGCAAGATCGCCGTCTACGACCTCGGCGGCGGCACGTTCGACGTTTCGATCCTCGAGCTTTCCGACGGCATCTATCAGGTGAAATCGACGAGCGGAGACACGATGCTGGGCGGCGACGATTTCGACCGTGCGATCCAGGACTGGATCGTGGGTGATTTCAAGATGTCGACCGGAATCGATCTCTCAAAAGATCGCATGGCGCTGCAGCGCATCCGCGAGGCGGCCGAGAAGGCAAAATGCGAGCTTTCGACCGTCTATGAAACGAATATCAACCTGCCGTTCCTGTACGCCGACAACGACGGCCCGAAGCACCTCGACATGATTCTCACGAGGGCGACGATGGAGAAGCTCGTTCATCCGCTGATCCAGAAGACCCTCGATCCGTGCCGTCAGGCGCTTCATGACGCGAATCTCGCGATCGATCAGATCGATGAAATCATTCTCGTCGGCGGCTCGACGCGCATTCCGGCCGTGCGAAAGTTCGTGAAGGATTTCTTCAAGAAGGAGCCCCACAAGGGCGTCAATCCCGACGAGGTCGTCGCGATGGGCGCCGCGATCCAGGCGGGGGTGCTCTCGGGACAGGTCGAGGAGCTGCTTCTGCTCGACGTGACCCCTCTCTCGCTCGGGATCGAGACGCTCGGCGGTCTCATGACGAAACTCATCGAGCGCAACACGGCGATTCCGTGCCAGAAGAGCCAGATATTCTCCACCGCGACCGACAATCAGCCCGCCGTGAGCATTCACGTGGTACAGGGGGAGCGGGAGCTTGCGAAGGATAACAGAACGCTCGCCCGGTTCGACCTCGTGGGCATTCCTACCGCCCCGCGGGGCGTCCCGCAGATCGAGGTCAGTTTCGACATCGACGCGAACGGCATCGTTCACGTGTCGGCCAAGGACCTCGGGACGGGCAAGGAGCAGAAGATCCAGATCAAGGTTTCGAGCGGTCTGAGCCAGGAGGAGGTCGACCGCATGGTGCACGACGCCGAGGAGCACGCAGTGGACGACGAGGTCAAACGCGGAAGCGTCAAGATCCGCAATGAGGCGGAGGTGCTCATCTACTCGGCCGAGCAGACGCTCAAGGATCACGGCGACAGCGTCTCGCAGAGCGACCGGGAAACGATCGACGACGCGCTCTCGACGCTCAAGGCGCTCGCTGCGAAGCCGGACGCCGAACTCGACGAGATGAAAAAAGCGATCGAGCGGCTTTCTATTGCCGTATATAAGATCGCGGAACTCATGTATAATGCGACCGCCGGCAAGGATTACTCAGGCGGGAATTAGAAGACGTTTTCGATGCCTTTTGCCGCACACGGTGAGTCTGGGGAGGAATGGCAAAAAGGGACTACTACGAGGTTCTCGGCATCGGTCGGGATACGTCCGTTGATGAAATAAAGAAAGCCTACCGGAAGCTCGCCCTCAAATATCATCCTGACCGCAACCCGGGAAACCGGGAAGCCGAGGAACAATTCAAGGAAGCGACTGAAGCCTACGAGGTTCTCCGCGACAAGGACAAACGCGAGCGCTACGACCAATTCGGCCACGGCGGCGTTTCGAGCGGCGGCCCCCAGGGCTACGAGGGTTTCTCGGGAGGCTTCGACCTGAGCGACGCGCTGAGAGCGTTCATGCGCGA
>Ga0265296_1004338_pt1 | contig 12362 bp, 14 predicted proteins | sample MunlanPumphouse1_FD_189073 | JGI IMG/M metagenome (GOLD analysis project Ga0265296, IMG submission 189073) | Groundwater microbial communities from a municipal landfill in Southern Ontario, Canada - Pumphouse #1 | ecosystem: Environmental > Aquatic > Deep subsurface > Groundwater | place... | reverse complement strand
ATCATCGTAAATTATCCACAGTAAAAGCGGGAAAAGACCTTGCCTTAAGAGAGTCCAAAGGCAAGGTCTTGAGGAGCTGATTATGAAAATAAAATTTATAACATTAGAAGAATGTCAGAAAATAAAATCAAAAGAAGAAATCACGTTTTATGCTAAATCACCGATTTCTTCGATATTTTTACCACCTAAAAAACTTATTTGTTCTGCTATACATCAGGATTTTGTATATGGAGCAAGAAAAACGTTATATAATATTAGAGTTGATTTTAATGATTCGTTCCCAATAAATGTAGATGCATATTCTTTTAATGAAACTACCAATGAAGATAAGTTTGAACTCAAAGGACCAATAAAAAATCCATTATTATTTGAACAACATAAAGCCTTAAATATTCCTTCGTTTATTAAAGAAAAAGCCCCGAATTGGGTTAAGCAGAAAGCTTTGAAGATGTTTTATAATGATAATATACTTAATATATGACTCATAAAAACAAAGAAGATAAGAAAAAATATGATAGAAAATGGTTTAAGAATAATCCTGAGAAGAGAAGGAGATATGAAAAATTATGGAGAGAAAAAAATTCAGATAAAGTTAAAAAACAAAAAGATAGATATTATAAGAAAAATAAAAATTATATAAAACAAAAAACAAAAGAATATTACTTTAAAATACAAAAGCCATATTTCCAGCAGAATAGAGAGGAATATAAAAGAATAAATAAAATACAAAATAACAAAAGATTATCAAGGAGAAGAAAGTTGTTAGTGGAATTAAAAATTAATAAAGGTAATAAATGTTTCAAGTGTGGATATAATAGAGAACCAAGAATATTACTTTTTCATCATTTAAGAGATAAAATAAAAGAAGTATCTTTGTTGCAAACAGAGAAAAGCATGAAGATAGAATCTGAAAAATGTATATTATTATGTCCTAACTGTCATGCAATTGAGCATCTGACAAAATGATATTTAATATTTTAGTTTCCCCTAAACTAGGCTTGGGGGACAGAAGCCCAGTTTATTAACATATTGTATTGACCCAAGGTTAGAAATTTAGTAAGATTAGATATCTTAATGAGTGATCCAAAAAACGAAAAAATATTGACGACTAGGGGGGTTGTTACCGAATCACTGCCCTCCACTTTATTTAGAGTAAAAATACCTTCCTCAACGGATGGCGGAGAAGAAGATAAAGAAATTTTAGCCTATCTTTCAGGCAAAATGCGTATGCATCGAATTAAAGTTTTGATAGGGGACTCAGTCGAAATTGTGTTGGATCCCTATGGTGGAAAAGGAAGAATAATCAAAAGGTTGTAATTTAGTTGTAATTTTTTTAAGAATGGTGTATTATATTAGTTACAGTTTATGAAAAGTAAAAAACATTGAAAAATAAGGGTTTTCCCCTTGTTTTTGTCTTGTTTTAATTAAGTTCGTTTTTATTTTTATATGCGAGTTAGATCCACAGTCAAAAAAATATGTGATAATTGCAAGATGGTAAAACGCCAAAGACATTTGCGCGTTATTTGTTCTAACCCGAAACATAAACAAAAACAATAATTATGAGAATTCTTGGCATAACAGTACCAGATCAAAAAAGACTTGAAATTGGATTAACCTGTCTCTTTGGTATTGGTATTCCAACTGCTCGAAAAATTTTAAAACAAGTTGGTCTTGATGTAGGTAAAAAAGCAAAAGATTTAACTCCAGACGAGGAAAATAAAATCCGCGCAATAATTGAAGGAATGAAAATCGAAGGAAATTTGAAAAGAGAAATTGCCGGTAATATTAAAAGATTAAAAGATATTAAAACCTACAGAGGAGTTAGGCATATGAAAAGATTGCCAGTTAGAGGACAAAGAACAAAAACTAATTCCAGAACAGTTAGAGGTAATGTTCGAAAGACAATGGCTTCCGGTAGAAGAAAAGAAAGTAAGACTTAAATCCACCAAAATTTTTTAGAGAATTAATATATAACAATAAAAAATATAATATAAAAAATTTAGGCGGATAAAATTATTTATGGGAAAGACAAAAATTACAACTGAATCTGCGGCTGAGGAAAAAGTAGAAAAAGTGACTGAAGTTACATCAAAAGAGACGCAAGTAAAAACACCTAAGAAAAAAGTAACTTCTGGAATTTTGTTTGTGGATGCTACTTTTAACAATACCAAAGTTTTATTTGGAGATAAGTTAGGCAATACATTATTTTGGTCAAGTGCAGGAACTTTAGGTTTTAGAGGAGCAAAAAAGGGAACTCCGTTTGCAGCTTCGAAAGTAGGAGATTTAATTGGTGACAAAGCAGCCGTTCTTGGAGTGAAAGATGCGGGTATTGTAGTTAGGGGAGTTGGTTCTGGACGAGAACCGGCCATCAGAGCGTTTATGGCTCATGGCATAGAAATAACTTCTATCAAAGACGCTACTCCAGTTCCACACAATGGTCCGAAACCTAAAAAGCCACGTAGAGTGTAAAGTTAAGGACGGTCCTTAAGAGAGTTTCCCCAAGGACCGTCCTTGAATTAAAAAAATTATGATATCAAAACCAAAATTTAAAATAGGAAGAAGATTAGGAGCTGGAGTATATGACAAATGTCAAACTCCTAAATTTTCCGCTTCTTCTGGTAAATTTGCTGGTCCTGGAGCACGTCGTCCAAAAGCCTTAACTGAATATGGAGCGCAACTTATTGAAAAACAAAAAGTTCGTTTTTCTTATGGTATTACCGAACGTCAGCTTTCAAATTATGTTGAAAAGGCTTCTCATATCAAGGGTGCTGGCACAGCCGAAAAATTTTATGAAGAACTAGAATCTCGCTTAGATAATGTAGTTTATCGTATGGGTCTGGCTCCTAGCAGACGAGCTGCTCGTCAAATGGTTTCTCACGGACATTTTATTGTAAATAGTCACAAAGTTACCGTTCCTTCTTTTGAAGTGAAACCGGAAGATGTCGTGAAAATTCGCGAAGGATCCAAAGGTAAGAAAATTTTTGATAATTTAACTGAAAGATTGAAGGAATATAATGCGCCCGCTTGGCTTTCTTTTGATGTAAGTAAATTGGAAGGACGTATTTTGGCTAAACCAAAAAATGTAGAAACCTTCCTTGATTTAAATGCCGTGCTTGAATTTTATAGTCGTTAATATTATTTGAGCCAAAGGCTCATCCGCCTTAGGTGGAAATTATTAGATAAAATTTTAAAAAATTATGCCTGAATATAAAATAATTATGCCTTCTAAACCTCGTATTGTTTTGGAAGAGGAAAATAAAGGAGTATTTGAAATAGATGGTCTATATCCTGGATATGGTCACACTTTAGGCAACAGTCTAAGACGAATCATTCTTTCTTCTCTGCCGGGGGCTAGTATTACTTCTATTAAGATAGATGGTATTTCTCATGAATTTCAAACCATGGATGGTATTAAGGAAGATGTAATTGTCATGATTTTAAATTTGAAGAAAATTCGTTTTAAAATGATTTCTGATGAACCACAATTAGTAACGCTTTCTATAAAAGGACCAAAAGAAGTTTTGGCAAAAGATATAAAAACTGGCGGGCAGGTAGAAATTTTAAATCCAGATTTGCATATTGTAGAAGTCACGGGCAAAATTAATTTAAGTATTGAGATGAAGATTGAAAAAGGTTTGGGTTTTATTCCGAAAGAAGTTTTACAAAAAGAGAAGGTAGATATTGGTATGATTGCGGTGGATGGTATTTTTACTCCTATTCGCCGTGTGTCTTATGAAGTTGAAAATATGCGTGTCGGAGACAATACTAATTATAATCGTCTTAGAATTTCAATTGAAACAGATGGTACTTTGACTCCGCGTGAAGCCTTTCATAAATCTATTGAAATAATGATTTACCAACTGAAAGCTATTGTTGATTTTAAAGAACCAGAAGTTCCAGTGCTCAAAGAGGATGGAGTCTCAATCAAAAGTAAAGATAAGAAAAATGACGAAGGTGAAAATAAAAAGACTGATGACTTTACTGACGTTTTAAAGACTCGTACTGATGGTTTAGATCTTTCCACTAGAACCTTAAATGCGCTGACAGCTGCCAATATTCGAACTTTAGGGGGTTTAGCTAGAAAGAAAAGGGAAGATTTATTGGAAGTTGAAGGTATCGGTGAAAAAGGAATTAGTGAAATTAAAAAAGTGCTTAGTAAATTTGGCCTTAATTTGAAAGAATAACTACGAGCTTAACGCCACTAAATTATATGCGACACCATAATACTAAAAGAAAATTTGGAAGAGACAAAAATCAAAGAAAGGCTTTGCTAAATTCTTTAGCGCTCAATTTAATTGTGCGTGGGAAAATAAAAACAACTATGCCGAAAGCAAAAGAGTTACGTCCATTTATTGAAAAACTTATAACTAAAGCAAAAAAAGGTGATGCAGCTACTCGCAGAATTATTATTTCTAAACTTTTTAATCGTAGTAAAGAAGTTAAAAAACTTTTTGAAGTTATTGCTCCTAAATATGTAGATAAAAAAGGCGGATACACCAGAGTTTTAAAATTAGGAGCTAGAAAAGCCGATGGAGCTGAGATGGCTATAATAGAATTTATATAAATATTATATGGAAAAAAATAAAAAAACACCTGCCCGCAATGCTTCGCATAGCAAAGCAGGCGGGGAAGAAAAAATTATAGATGCGGCAGAAAAAACACTAGGAAGAGTAGCTAGTGAAATAGCCTTGTCTCTTATGGGTAAAACCAAGGCTTCTTTTGAAAGACATCTTTATTCTGGTTTTAAAGTAAAAGTGTTGAATGCTTCAAAGATTAAAATCACTGCCAAAAAATTGGAAGAAATTTATCATACTAGATATTCTGGATATCGAGGCGGGCTTCGTATTTTGAAAGGCACAGAAACAGCAGAGAAGAGAGGTTTAAAAGAATTGTTAAAATTAGCGGTTTATCATATGCTTCCAGGAAATAAATTGAGAAGAGAAATGATGAAAAATTTAAAAATTGAAGATTAATCCACCAAAATTTTTTACAAAAATAAGTTTTAATATTTATAAGATATAATTTTAAAAATTTAGGCGGATAAATATAATGGATAAAGATAAAAAAACAACTAAAGAAAAATCAAAGGAAGTGTATGTCGAAGCTATTGGCCGAAGAAAAACTTCTACTGCTAGAGTACGTATTTGGCCAGCAACTAAATCTAATTTTATTGTTAATGGCAAAGAAGTAAGAGAATATTTTCAAACAGAAGAACAACGACGTTTAGTTTCAGATCCGATAATGAAGGGTTTGGTTGGACAGGAAAAAACTGGTAATAAATGGATGATAGAAGCAAAAGTATCAGGCGGAGGAATTCATTCTCAAGCAGAAGCTGTTCGTCATGGCTTAGCTCGGGCTCTAGTTTCATTTGATATTGAATTGCGACATAAATTAAAGACTTTGGGATTTCTAAAACGTGACCCACGAGCCAAAGAACGAAGAAAATTCGGTTTGAAAAAAGCTCGCAAAGCTCCTCAGTGGTCTAAACGTTAAAAAACTTAAGAATAATTTTTTGCTAGAAAATCGAAAGTAGCTGCTTTTTATTTTTAGTATTCCAAAAAACAAAAAACAAAAATTTTAAGAGTCGTGTTGGTCCCCTGTCCTTATGACTCCGAGGGCGAAGGCTCAAAAATTTTTCGGTTTTTTGTTTTTTGGAATTTATGTTAATATAAAAATATGGATAAAGAAGAAGAAAAAAAAGACCTTGAACCAGAAGCTGAGGTTTTGGAGTTTGAATTTAATGAAGACGGGGAAGAAGATTTGAAAAAAACCCTTAAAAAACTAAGGGCTGATTTAAAGGCTTGTAAGGTGGAGAAAGAAGAATATTTAACGGGCTGGCAAAAAGAAAGGGCGGATTTTATAAATTATAAAAAACAAGAAGATGACAGAAGAGCCAATTTTTCAGAATCAATCCGCGAACGGATATTGACGAGGTTTTTGACTGTTTTAGATAGTTTTAATATGGCTTTTGTCAATAAAGATGCTTGGAGTAAAGTAGATGAAAATTGGCGTATGGGAATTGAACATATTTATACTCAATTAAATAATATTTTTGAGGAATATGATGTGAAAGAAATTGGCGAAGTCGGAGAAAATTTTGACCCAAGTATTCATCAATCTATTGATATGACGCCAACTGACAAAAAAGAAGATAATCACAAAATTTCTGAAGTTATTCAAAAAGGCTACAAACTTGGTGACCGTGTCATACGCGCCGCTCGAGTAAATGTTTTTGAATATAATGAAACCACGGAATAAAACTTGTGAGCATTGTGGAAATGAATTTACCATTAGCGAGGGGGAACTTTCTTTATATGAAAAAGTTGGCATTGAATTGCCTACCATTTGTTTCTTTTGTCGTATCAAACAGCATTTATCTTTTTGGATGTTTGGAAAATTTCGCAAAGGAAAGTCCGACCTTTCAGGAGAAAACTTTATCACGGTTTTGCCGGAAAAAAATCGCTACCCGATTTATACTTCTACTGAATGGTATAGCGATAAATGGGATGCTATGGATTATGGACAAGACTATGATGAAACAAAATCATTTTTTGAACAACTGCAAGAGCTTCAAGAAAAAGTACCTCATCCACATCAAAATGGTGTAAAAAATACTAATTGTGATTGGTGCGACGATGTTTGGAATTCTAAGAATTGTTATTTGGCTCGCTCAATGGAACAATGCGAAGATCTTTATTATTCGTATAGAAACATAAGAGTTAAAAATTCTATTGATATGACAATTTGTTTTGATTGTGAGAAATCTTATGATTCTGGAGATTGTCATCATTCATATAAACTTTTTTATTCCAAACATTCTCGCGATTGTGTAGATTCCTATTTCCTTTACGATTGTCGTAATTGTCAGAATTGTTTTATGTGTTGGAATTTAAGGGGTAAATCTTATTGTATAGAAAATATTCAATATACCAGAGAAGAATATCTAGAAAAATTAAAATCTTTTAATCTTGGTTCTTTTCAATCTGTTCGAAATTATAAAAGACATTTTGAAAAGATAAATCAAAAAGAAGTAGTCCATAGGCCAAACTTTAATTTAAAAGTTTATAATTCTGATGGAGATTATCTATTAGATTGTAAAAATTGTCATGGATGTAATACAATATCAGAATCTGAAGATTGTTTTAATTGTATTCGAGGAATGAGGTCAAGGTCCTGTATTGACACTAACGGTTGTTGGTTTTCTGAATTAATGGGGAATTGTAGTAGTTGTGTAGGTGGCTATGCAGAAAAATATTGTGCGTGGTCTTCTTCACGATATTCTGAATATTTGGATTTATGTATTGAATGTGAATATTGTTTTGGTTGTGTTAGTTTAAAGAAAAAGAAATATTGTATTTTAAATAAACAGTATAATAAAGAAGAGTATGAAGCTCTTAAAGATAAAATTATCTCTGAAATGAAAAAAAGAGAGGAATATGGAAAGTTTTTACCATATTCTATGAGCGCTGGACCATTTAATTTTTCAACCAGTTATTTGTATTTTCCAAACACTAAAAAGGAAGATATTTTAAAACTTGAAGGTTATTGGGAAGATATAAAGGAAAATAATATTGAAGGTATGCCAACGAGTGAATTACCTGATGACATAAAAGATGTTCCTGACACAATTATAACTCAAGCCCTTATATGTCCGGAAACTGGTTGGCGTTTTAATATTGCCCAGAATGAACTTATTTTCTATAAAAATAATAATATCCCACTTCCACGATATCATTTTGATGTACGTACAAAAGAGCAATTAAAATATTTAACTATTTTACAATCATATCCGTACGTTTGTTTTTATTGCAAAAAGGACATAGAAGCTTATTATTTACCAGAATGGAATTATCAAAAAATCGCCTGCGAAGAATGTTATAAACAAAATATAAATTAAAGATTAAAAGATACAACACATCACATTCAGACGGTCGTCTAAAAGTGTTGAGAATAAAAATTATGGAATACAAAGAAGAAACAAAAAACTGCCAGAATTGTAAAAAAGACTTCATCATTGAGCTGGAAGACTTTAATTTTTATGAAAAAATGAAAGTACCTTCGCCTACCTGGTGTCCGGAATGTAGATTGATACGACGTCTTAATTCTATAAGAGATAGATGTCTTTATAAAGATATCTGTGCTCAATGTGGGAAAAACATTGTAACCATATTAAATCCAGACGATTCATTTACTGTATATTGTAATAGATGTTGGTGGGGTGATGGTTGGGATCCATTAGAATATGGATTAGATTTAGATTTTTCTAAACCTTTTCTTAAGCAATTCATTGAATTACAAAAAGTGGCTCCATATCCAGCAACAGATAATAGAAATTGTACTAATTGCGATTATTGCGATACTGCTATCCGATGCAAGGATTGTATATTAACTTTTGGAGGCCTTCAAAGCATAAACTGTCATTATTGTGAATCACCTGTATTTTCTCGTGATTCTTTAGATTCCGACATTATTATTAATGCCGATCATGCTTATGAGACTGTAAATTCCAACGGAGCATATAATACGAAATTCGTATATTTTTCTGACGAATGCCTTGATTCAGCTTTACTTTTTAATTGTACAGGATGTTCAAATTGTTTTGGTTGTGTTAATTTAAGAAATCAAAAATATTGTATTTTTAATGTTAAATACACAAAAGAAGAATATCAAAGAGAGATAAAAAATTGGGACTTGGGAAGCTACGAAATTATCCAAAAAGGAAAGGAAAAATTTATGGAGCTTTACCATAAAACACCAAGACGTTTTGCTCTCATCGTCAATTCTAGTAATGTAACTGGCGATGATATAAAAAATACAAAAAATTGTAAAAATTGTTTTGAGACACGCCATGGAGTTGAAAATTGCAAGAATATTTTTACTTGCGGACTTCTATTGAAAGATAGCCAGGATACGACTACCGGAGGTGACACTTCGGAACTTCTCTATGAGAGTGCTTCATGTCTAGCATCTCAAAGGGTTATGTTCTCTCATGGATGTAATAATTGTAGAAATGTTGAATATGCAAACAGAATCTATAATTGCTCTGATTGTTTTGGCTGTACAATGCTAAAAAATAAAAAATATTGTATTTTAAATAAACAATATACCAAAGAAGAGTATGAACAGTTAATTCTAAAAATTAAAAAACATATGGATGAGATATCATATACTGACAAAAAGGGAAGAATATATAAATATGGAGAGTTTCTTCCACCAGATCACCCTCTATGGATTTATAATGAAAGTTGGGGTAATCAATTTCTTCCTAAAACAAAAGAACAGGTATTGGAAGAAGGGTATTCATGGCGTGATCCGATAAAAAGAGATTATGAAATAACTATAAAGTCAAAAGATTTGCCTAATCATATTGATGATGTTCCTGATTCTATATTGGATGAAGTCATAGCTTGCGAACATGCAATTACTAAAGATGGAAAAGTATATGAATCAAATTGTAATCAACAATGCATAACAGCTTTTCGTATTTTACCTTATGAATTAGCCTTTTATCGTTCTATGAAGTTGGCTTTGCCCCATTTATGTTTTAATTGTCGTTATTATGAGCGTTTAAAGAAGGTTAATCCACCGAAATTATGGCATAGAAAATGTATGTGTAATGGTGTAGAATCAAAAGGAGGAATATATAAAAATACTATTAAACATTCTCATGGTAATGAACCATGCCAAAACGAATTTGAAACTGCCATAAATGATGAAAGAAAAGAAACGGTGTATTGTGAAAAATGCTATCAAGCCGAATTCGTATGATGAATCCACCAAAATTTTTTAACGGAAGGAATATTATAAATTAATTTATTTTTTATACCAATTATATAGTACTATAATAGAAAAATAAGTTTAGTATAAAATTTAGGCGGATGAAGAAATTAAAACTAAAATTAGAATATTTAAAACAAGTTTTACCAATGCTTTGGCAAATGATTAAATTTCGCATTAAAGTCTGGTGGCATAATATCAAAAATTAACATCTACGCCATGGCGTAGATAGAAATATTATAAAGTTTTGGTGAATTATATTTTTTGTGGTATAGTAAAAACAAGGCAGAAATGTCTTATTTTTTATGCAGGAAAAAGAAAAAGATTATTCAAATTTGCGTATCAAATTGGTACTAAAATATTATTGGCAAGTAATCAGGAAATATAAAATTTCTTTTTTTGCTGTGATTTTTATTACAATAAGTATCTCAATTTTAGAAGTTTATTTACCACTTCAATATTTAAAACTTTGGAATGTTTTAAGTTCTAATGATTTTAATATAGTTCCAACTGCTCAGTCAATAATTATTTTTGTTTTAATATTAAATTTAGGAGGCTGGGTGGTTCGTCGAATTTCTGGTTTTTCTTTAGCTTACTTCGAATCTCAAGTAATGGCTGGTTTACGAGAACAAGCTTTTTCAAAAATGATTCACCATTCTTATTCTTTTTTTATAAATAACTTTGCTGGTTCACTTACTCAAAAAATTAGTAAATATGCTCGAGCTTTTGAGAAACTAACAGATAAAATAGTAATAGATGGTTTACCGCTTATTGTTCGTAGTGTTGGTACGGTTATAGCTATTTATATTTTATTTCCTAAATATGCTTATATTCTAGGAATATTTTGTGTAATATTTATAATAACCAGTTTTGTTTTAATTCGTTACAAAACAAAATATGATATTGCTTCGGCTTTAGCAGATTCAAAAACAATTGGTTCTTTATCTGATTCTATTAGTAATCATTCTTCTATTCAAATTTTTACTGGTTATGATTTTGAAAAAGAAAAAGTAAGTAGAGTAATTCAAGAACAAAGGAAAGCCACTTCTTTTAATTGGTATATATGGGAAGGAATTAGTGCTATCCAGGCTTTTTATTATGTTTCAATTGAATTTATTATTTTTTGGTTTGCCATAGGAGATTGGAAATTAGGTTTAATGACAGTGCCTTTAATGGTTTTATTGCAAAGCTATTTAATCAGATTAGTTCAAAGTCTTTGGAGTGTTGGTTTTATAACTCGTACTTTTTATGAGAGTTTTGCTGATGCTCAAGAAATAACTTTAATTATGGATACGCCTTATGAAATTGTAGATGAAGTTAAAGAGGTAGCTAAAAATATAAAAGGGGAAGTTAAATTTGAAAATGTTACTTATGTTTATAAAAATAACAATAGTAAAGTTTTAAATAATTTTTCGCTGACAATTCCAGCTGGACAAAAGATTGCTGTTGTTGGTTCTTCTGGAGCAGGCAAGACGACTTTTGTGCGTCTTTTGATGAGGTTGTTTAATTTAACTTCAGGAAAAATTACTATTGATGGAATAGATATTAGCAAAATTTCTCAGCAAAATCTTCGAGAGCAAATATCTTTTGTTCCACAAGACCCTATACTTTTTCATCGTACTCTAATGGAAAATATTCGCTACGGTAGGCGCGATGCTACTGATGAAGAAGTGCTAGCAGCTGCTCATTTGGCGCACTGTAATGATTTTATAGACCAATTGCCATTGAAATATAGAACGTATGTGGGAGAGCGTGGAGTAAAGCTATCAGGCGGGGAACGTCAGCGGGTGGCTATTGCTCGGGCAATTTTGAAAAATGCTCCGATTCTTATTTTAGATGAAGCGACTTCTTCGCTTGATTCTCACTCTGAATCTTTAATTCAAGATGCTTTGACGAAATTGATAAAAGGGAAAACTACTATCGTTATTGCTCACAGACTTTCTACTATCAGACAAATGGATCGTATTATTGTAATTGAAGGAGGAGAGATAATAGAAGACGGAACTCACCAAGAACTTCTAAATAAAAAAAGTGGTCTTTATAAAAAACTTTGGAATTTACAAGCTGGAGGTTTTAAAAACATAATATAATTTATAAAAATTCAGAAATCAAAAATTTTTGAGCCTTCGCCCTCGGAGTCATAAGGACAGGGGACCAACACGACTCTTAAAATTTTTATTTCTGGATTTTTATTTAAGAAAAATAAAGAAAAAACTTTTTAAGGGGTTTGGCGAGCGACGGCGAGCCAACTTCAGGACTTTTTTAAGCTTCAAAAAATCCGTACCGGCAAAAAGTTAGTTTCTTTATTTTTCTAATTTTTTTTAGCTTTCAAAAAAGCGAGTTTTGTTTCCTCGTCGATTTTATCTGTGACAATTATCATTAATTCTGTGCCTAGACCTAAATCTTTTTTTATATTTGTGAAAAGATGTTCATAGGGGAAAGGGGAGATCCAGACGGTATTTTTTATGCAAGTGAAATCCGCTTTCTTTAAAAGGTAACGCAAAGCTTCGCGTTCATTTTTTCTTTCTTCCGGAATATCTAAAATTATAATTCTCCATAACCCATCCCAAACAGTGGAAACCAAT
>Ga0265296_1004337_pt1 | contig 12366 bp, 11 predicted proteins | sample MunlanPumphouse1_FD_189073 | JGI IMG/M metagenome (GOLD analysis project Ga0265296, IMG submission 189073) | Groundwater microbial communities from a municipal landfill in Southern Ontario, Canada - Pumphouse #1 | ecosystem: Environmental > Aquatic > Deep subsurface > Groundwater | place... | reverse complement strand
TGGCGGCCAAGCACAGCGGCCTGCCCTTCGAAGAAATCACCGTCCCGCTCTATGACGAGGAATGGAACCAGCGCCGCGAAGGCGACGAGTTCGCGCCGTCGGGGGGCAAGGTGCCGATCCTGTGGGACGGCGACGACATCGTCGTGTGGGACAGCCTGGCGATCATCGATTACCTCAATGAAAAGACCGGCGGGACCAAGGGATATTGGCCCGAGGATATGGCGGCGCGGGCGATGGCGCGGTCGATGGCGGCCGAAATGCATTCGAGCTTCGCCGCGCTGCGCCGCAATCACAGCATGAACGTCCGCCGCATCTATCCCGCCGCGCCGCTGCTGCCCGAAGTGCAGGCCGATATCGTTCGCATCCTGCAAATCTGGGCCGAGGCGCGGGCTCGGTTCGGCGGCAAGGGCGATTATCTGTTCGGCGACTGGTCCGCCGCCGACATGATGTTCGCGCCGGTGGTCACACGTTTCATCACTTACTCGATCCCGCTCCCCCCCTTTGCGTTCGCCTATATGCAGGCGGTGGTCAGCCACAAATGCATGCAGGACTGGATCGGCGGCGCGCAGGCCGAGGACTGGGTGATCGAGAAATTCGAGGGGCCGGTCGAGGGTTAGGATTGCGGCGCCGCCGTTGCGGCGAACCAGATAGCCACGGCGACGATCATCAGTGCCAATATGCGGCGAATCAGCCGCGTCCGAGTCGGATCGGCGAGCCAATCGCCGATACGACTGCCCGCCAGCACGATGGCAAGGTGGACCGCCGTAGCAATGGCGATGCTGACCAACGCCAGCGTGAAGGCAAGCTCGAAGCCGGGAATCTGACCGCCGTTGAACCTGGGAATGACGACGACATAGAAAAGCATCGCCTTTGGATTGAGCAGGTTGATCAGCAGCCCGGACAGGAAATGATGTCGTGCCCGTTCCGGATCGGCGGCGCGCGCCGGTGAATTCTCACCGCCATCGCGCCAGCTTTCCCACGCCAGCCACAGCAAAAACGCGGCTCCGCCCCAACGCAACGCCTGCCAAAGCGTCGGGCTGGCGGCGACGAGAAACGCAATCCCCAACGCCGCCGCCAGCGCGTTGACGAACAAACCGATCGCGACCCCGGCCGTCGCCGCCAACCCGGCGCGCCGACCATCGCCCATCGACAGCGCCGCAAGCCACGCCATGTTCGGTCCCGGGGTCAATTCGATCAACAGCACCGCCAGCGCGAAACCAAGCCAGTCGGCGGTGCTCATGGAATCCGCGATGTCGGATAGGGCGTGCCATTCTTGTGGAAATAGCCGTCCGGCCCAAACAGCATGTCGATGTCCGAATAGCCGCCGCCGGTGTCGTACTTCTTGCCGCCGCCCAGCGCGACAAACACGCAGTCGGCGTCCGATTCGTTGATCAGATGGTGGCCGTTGGTGCTGCCCTTGGGCCACACCGCAATATCGCCCGGGCGCATCGGCCAGCGGCCGTCGTCCTCGATCAAGGTCGCTTCACCCGATATCATCACCAGCATCTCGTCCTCACCATCGTGCCAGTGGCGCTGCGACGACCAGGCGCCGGGTTTGAGCACGACATGGCTGGCGGCGAAATCACTGAGGCCGGTCGCGGGAGCGAGTCGGCGGTACCAGCGGTCTTGAACCGGCGCGTCATAGGGTGCGGGATAGCCGGTAGTGTTGGTTTGCGGGATGGCGGCGAGGTCGAGTTTGGGCATGGCAGTCCTCCGCCGCCTTCTTGCCGTTCGCATCGAGCGAAGTCGAGATCCGCGGACACCAACGTGGCTCGACTTCGCTCGATGCGAACGGGTAAAGGGGCGGAATGACCCACAGCATCGATCCCGTCGAACTCGCCCAGGCGCTGATCGCCGCGCCCTCCGTCACCCCCGCAACCGGCGCGGTGTTTGATGTGCTGGAGGCGGCACTGATCCCGCTGGGCTTTACGGTCGAGCGCTTTATCGACGGGATCGAGCCCGACGGGCCGGTCGAAAATTTGCTCGCCGTCCGCAAAGGCAGCGGCCCCGTTCATTTCGGTTTTGCCGGGCATCTCGACGTTGTGCCGCCGGGGGTCGGGTGGACCGGTGATGCCTTTGCCCCCGAAATCCGTGGCGAGTTGCTCTACGGCCGCGGCGCGGTCGATATGAAGGGATCGATCGCGGCCTTTGTCGCCGCCGCCGCCGCGACGCCGGTCGATGCCGGGACGATCAGCCTGATCATCACCGGCGACGAGGAAGGGCCGGCAATTTTCGGCACCCGCGCGTTGATGGAGCATATGGCGGGGCGCGGCATCGTCCCCGACATGATCGTCGTCGGCGAACCGACGTCAGTGAACAAGCTGGGCGATATGGTGAAGATCGGACGGCGCGGGTCGGTCAATATCTGGATCGACGTGCCGGGGACGCAGGGACATGTCGCCTATCCGCACCTCGCCGACAATCCGATCCCCAAGCTGGTCCAGATCATGGCGGCGATCGATGCAGTGGTGCTCGACGAGGGCAACGACTGGTTTCAGCCGTCGAACATCGAATTCACCGATATCGAGGTCGGCAATGGCGCGACCAATGTCATCCCCGCCTCGGCACGCGCGCGGCTGTCGATCCGCTTCAACGACCAGCATCGCGGCGCCGATCTGGTCGCGATGATCGAACGCATTGCGCATGCGGTTGAGCCCGCCGCCAAGATATTGGGCAAGATTTCGGGCGAAGCGTTCCTGACTCCGCCGGGCGAATTGTCGGGGCTGGTCGCCGAGGCGATCCATGCCGAGACCGATGTGGTGGCGGAGATGTCGACGACCGGCGGGACGTCGGACGCGCGCTTTCTGCATGCGCTGTGTCCGGTGGTCGAATTCGGGCTGACCAACGCGACGATGCACAAACTCGATGAGGCGGTGGCGGTGGCGGACTTACAAAAGCTGGCCGCGATTTATCGCGGAATCTTGATGCGCGCCCTTCTCTAATCCTCGCGGCTCCGCCGCAGGATCACATAGACCGCGCCCGCCCCGCCGTGGCTGATATGCGCCGGGCGCAGCGTGACGATCTGGTCGGCGTGCGGCGAATAGGCGAGCCAGTCGGGCAGCGAGGCGCGGATGGCGCCGCGCGGGCGCGGGTCGCCGTGCATTTGCGGCAGGCGGTCAGCGCCGGGGCGGAGGCGCCCCGCGACCACCAGCAGCACGCGCGCGCCGCGGATCAGCGCGCGGCCGATCGCGTCGTCGAGCAGCGCCTGCGCCGAGGTGAGCGTATGCCCATGCAGGTCGATGCTGAGGTCGGGACGGACCAGCCCCTTGCGCAGCCGCCGGTCCCAATGGCCGTCGAGCGTCGCGGCGCTATGGGTCCGGCGCGGCGGCGGGAGAGGCGCAGTGGGACGCGATGGCGCGGCGGCGCGCGGCGCGGTACTGCGCGGGGTCGGCCCAGGCGGGCGGATCGTTGGCGGCGCGGCGGGCGCAAGCGGCACTTTTGCCCTAGCCAGCGGCTCGACCGTCGCCGCGACCTTTTTCCACAGCGCGTTTTCGTCGGGATCGAGCCGCCGCGCCATCGCGGCGTCAGCCCGCCGGGATCAGCCGCGCGATGCTGGCGCGCGGAAGCAGGAGCAGCGCCGAGCCGCGCGCCGCCATGCCGCCGGCAATCGCGCGCGCATCTTCGCCCGCGCCCCAGAAGCTGTCGAAGCGGTTAGCGCCCTTGATCGCGCCGCCGGTGTCCTGCGCGATCCACAGCCCATTGGGTTCGGCGCGGTCGAGCGAGAGGAAAACGGGGGCGCCGAGCGGGACATATTTGGGATCGGCGGCGACGCTGGCGCGCCCGGTGACGGGCAGGCCCATCGCGCCGAGCGGACCGGGGCCGGTTAGTTCGCGGAAGAAAACCCAGCTGGGGTTCTCGTTCATCACCTTCGCACCGCGCACGGGATCGGCGCGCAAATAGTCGAGGATGCCCTGCATTGACGCCTGCCCGCGCTGCAATTCGCCGCGGTCGAGCAGCAGCTTGCCGATGCCGACATAGCCGCGGCCGTTCTGCGTCTCATAACCGATCCGCATGATGCCGCCGTCGGGCAGCCGCAGGCGGCCCGAGCCCTGGACTTGCAGGAAAAAGAATTCGGCGGCGTCGGCGGCATAAGCGATTTCAAGCCCGCGGCCTTCTAGCGCACCGCTTTCGATCGCGGCGCGGTCGTAATATTGCACCAGCTTGCTGCCCTCGACGCGGCCGCGGATCGTCTTGCCCTTCAGTTCGTCAGAGAATTGGCCGAGATCGACGTCGACCAGATCGGCTGGACGGCGATAGATGGGGATGTCGTAATCCGGCCGCTTCGTGCGCGACCCGGCGATTTCGGGTTCGTAATAGCCGGTGACGAAGGCGGCCCCAGCGCCAATCTGCACCGTGCCGAAATAGCGCGCGAAGAAGGTTGCAGCGTCACCGTCGGGCCAGTTTTTCGCGGCGTTGCAGCTTTCGGTCCGGTCGGCGCCCTGCGTCAGCCCGCTGACGTCGGCGCGGCGCTGGACCGAGGGGCAGCTGATGCGGAACGCGGCGAGCGCGGTTGTCGCCTGCTCGGGGGTGATGCCCAGCGTCGCGAAATCGGGACCGGCGAGGAGGCCGCTGGTCGCCGCCGTGGTCGCGTCGGCCGGTACCGCAGGCGCCAGCAAGGGCGCGCGCGGAGTGGCGGGAATCGGCTTGGCGGCAACGCCCCCGCTTTCCGAGGGGCGCGGCTGGTAGGGGCGCGGGGCAGCGCCGGGCCGCGCCGGAGCGGGTGCAGGTGCCGTTGTGACCGGCCGGCTCCCCGTGTCGGGGATTACCGACGCGCAGCCTGCAAGCAGCGGCAGGACGGCGAGAAGGCTGAATCCGAAAGCGCCCGTCCGGCGCGTTCCGGACGACATAGTCGATCGCACCGCGGTCAGGCTGCTTCGATTTCGTCGAGCAGCCAGTTGGGATCGTCGCTGCCAATGGCGCGGCGGAAGGTCCACAGATCGTCGGTCTGCGACGCATCGCTCATTGATCCGGCGATCAGCTTGCCGTCGGCATCGCGGGTGATCGCGCTGATGTCGGCCTGATAGCGCACGGTGATACGCGCTTCCTTGCGGTCCATTTCAACCGTGGTGATCTTCGCCGAATCGATACCGACCAGCCGGTTTTCCAGCTTTTCGCCGCGCGCGTCGCGTGCCGCGATCGCCTCGACAAAGGCTTCGTAGCTGTCGTCGTCGCACAGGTCGCGCAGCGTGTCGCGATCGCCCTTCCAATAGGCTTCGAGGATCATGCGATACGCCGCTTCGGCGCCCTCCATGAAGCGGCCAGCGTCGAAATTGCGGTCGCTGGCGAGCAGCTGGCGCAGGCCGATTTCGGCGGCGGGTTCGTAAACGAGGCCCGAGGTGTCGGGCGCGCCAACCGACGGCGATGGTGTTTCACCGTCCTCCAGACGCACCGGCGACGGCGCGGCGCGATCGTCGCGGCGCGGCAGCACGGGTTCCTGCTCATGCCCGGTGCGCTTGCCGAGTACCGAGTACAGCCGCATGCCGAGGAACGCGGCAATCATGGCGAGCAAGACGATCGAAAAAGCAGTCACGGGCAAAAGTCCAATGCGGGCAATGGAAACATAGAGACCAATACATAGGCGATGCATGGCCAAGTTTCAAACGCCATGGCCGCAGCTGCGCGGCGGGTCAACGATTCGCCCTAGTCAGACCGCGCCGCGCGCCCATTGTGCTGGCTGGCGCGCGCTGCTAAGCGCCGCCGCAACCGTCTACCGCGGACCCGAAACGGTCTGTGGCGCGGATCCTGTTTCATCTTTTCGAGCGAAAGCATTGCATCATGGCTGACGAGACCAGCGCCGACATCAACAACCCCGCCCTGCAGCCCAATGGCGAAGACACCAGCCCGGCGATCGGCCTGATTTCGCAATATGTAAAAGACCTGTCGTTCGAAAACCCGAACGCACCCGCCGTGTATCAGTGGCAGGATGCGCCGCAGATCGATGTCCAGTTCAACATCGCTGCCGAAGGCGTCGGCGACCAGCTGTTCGAAGTCTCGCTGAAGATCGACGTCACGTCGAAGGCTGATGCGGGCACGATGTTCGTGATCGAGCTGAAATATGCCGGCCTGTTCGGTGTCCGCAACGTCCCCGAGGACCAACTGCAGCCGTTCTTCCTCGCCGAAGCCCCGCGCATCCTGTTCCCCTTCGCCCGCCGCGTCGTCGCCGATGCGGTGCGCGACGGCGGTTTTGCACCGCTGCTGCTCGAACCGATCGATTTCCACGGCCTGTTCATGCAGCAGGTTCAGGCGCAGACCGAAGCCGGAGAACTGGGCGACGCCGTGCCGGTTGGCCAGGCGTAGGTCTTCCATTTCCTCTGAAATGCCTTCGGTGAGGTGTGTTCCCCCGCGAAGGCGGGGGTCCATCATCGACCGGTTCAAATTAGCACCGACCGGAGATGGGTCCCCGCCTTCGCGGGGACACGGTGCATTTATTTTGCGCAGCCTCATTCGATGAGCGGCCTGCTCAAAAGCGTCGGGACGATCGGCGGGCTGACGATGGTCAGCCGCATTTTCGGCTTCGCGCGCGACATGCTGCTCAGCCGCATCCTGGGCGCGGGCGGGGTCGCCGACGCGTGGCAGCTGGCGTTCCAGCTGCCCAATATCTTTCGCCGCCTGTTCGCCGAGGGCGCCTTTGCCGCCGCCTTTGTCCCGCTGTTCAACCAGCGGATGACCAAGGAGGGCGAGCAGAGCGAGGCGCGCGCCTTTGCCGATGCCGTGCTGGCGGTGCTGATCCCGATCCTGATCGTGTTTTCGGCGCTGCTGCTGATCGTCATGCCGTGGATCATGGAGCTGTTCGCGAGCGAAGCGCTGCGCGCCGATAGCGAGAAATTCGACCTGACCGTGGCGATGGCGCGCATCGCCTTTCCCTATCTGGCCTTCATGAGCGTCGCGACCTTGTTCGCGGCGATCCTCAACAGCCTGTCGCGCTTTGCCGCGGCGGCGGCGGCGCCGATCCTGCTCAACATCTGCCTCGTCGCAGCCTTGCTCCTCGGCATGGCGACCGGCGATGGCGGCGAAGCCGCGAAGGCCACCACCGGCCTGTATCTGGCGATCTCGGTGTCGATTTCCGGACTGTTCCAGCTGGTCTGGCTGCTGTTCTGGGTTCGGCGCTCCGGCTTTCGCCCCGCGCTGCGACGCCCCCGGCTGACCCCCGGCGTGCGCGAAATGGGGGTATTGATCCTGCCCGCGGTGTTCGGCGCCGGGGTCTATCAGATCAGCCGTTTCGTCGATCTGTTCTTTATCGCGATGCTGCCCGACAAGAGTATCACCTATCTGGCGATGGCCGACCGGCTGAACCAGCTGCCGCTCGGCATCATCGGCATCGCGCTCGGCACCGCGATCCTGCCCGCGCTGTCGCGCTTCGTCGCGCTCGATGATCGCGACGGCGCGGCACGGTTGCAAAGCAATGCGGTCGAGCTGGCGATGCTGCTGACTGTCCCTGCGGCGGTCGCGCTGTTCGTCGCCGGTCCCGCGATCACCAGCGCCTTTTACGTCGGCGGACAGTATAGTCTGGCCGACGGCCTCGCGACCGGCGCCGTCGTTGGCGGGCTGGTCGTCGGGCTGCCCGCCTATGTGCTAGTCAAGGTGCTCGTCCCCAACTTCTTTGCGCGCAAGGACACCCGGACGCCGGTGTGGACCGCGGCGATTTCGCTGCTGATCAACATCGGCCTCAACCTCGCGCTGATTCCCTCGCTCGGCATCGTCGGGCTGGCGCTGGCGGGCTCGATCGCGGCGTGGTGCAACGTCGTCATGCTCTATGCGATCCTCCACCGCAGCGGGCTGTTCCGGCTGACCGGACGCGTCGCGGGCCGGATCGCGCGCATCGTCCTTGCAGCGGCGGCGATGGCAGCGGCGCTGTCCTTCGCGATCCCACTGGCGGGCGACGCCTTTGTTGGCGGAGTGATCGAGCGAATCATCGCGCTGGGCGCGATCGTCGGGCTGGGCGGGCTCATATTCTTTGGTTGCGCCATGCTGTTCGGCGTGGTCAATCGCGACACCATCGGCCAGCTGCGCCGACGCAAACTCTAACGGGATAGATATGATGCGGACGCTATCGGGCATTCAGCCCACCGGAAACTTGCACCTGGGCAATTATCTGGGCGCGATCCGCAACTGGGTGCGGATGCAGGACGAGATGCCGGGCGAGAAGCTGTATTTCCTCGCCGATCTGCACGCGATCACCGTCCATAACGACCCCGCAGAGCTGACCGCGAACACGCGCGAGATGGCGGCGGCGCTGATGGCAGCGGGGATCGACCCGGCGAAAGCGATTCTGTTCAACCAGGCGCGCGTTCCCGCGCATGCCGAGCTTGGCTGGCTGCTGTTCTGTACCGCCCGCATCGGCTGGCTGAACCGGATGACGCAGTTCAAGGAAAAGTCGGGCAAGAACCGCGAGGGCGCGAGCGTCGGGCTTTATGCTTACCCGGTGCTGCAGGCGGCCGACGTTCTGCTGTACCAGACGACGCATGTGCCGGTCGGCGACGACCAGAAACAGCATCTCGAGCTGGCGCGCGACATCGCGACGAAATTCAACCTCGACACCGGGACCGAGACTTTCACCCTGCCCGAACCGACAATCCCGCCGACCGCGGCGCGAATCATGAGCCTGCGCGACGGCAACGCCAAAATGTCGAAATCGGACCCGAGCGATGCGAGCCGGATCAATCTGGTCGACGATGCCGACACGATCATGGCCAAGATCCGCAAGGCGAAGACCGATGCCGAACCGTTGCCGTCAGAGGCCGCGGGGCTGGAAGGACGCGCCGAGGCGAAGAACCTCGTGTCGATCTATGCGGCGATGGCCGATGAGAGCGTCGATGCCGTGCTCGCACGCTTTGCCGGGCAGGGGTTTGGCGCATTCAAGCCCGCGCTCGGCGAGCTGCTCGTCGAAAGCCTGCGCCCGATGGCGGCGCGGCTGACCGCGCTCAAGGCCGATCCGGCGGCGATCGATGCGGCGCTGGTGGATGGCGCGGCGCGCGCAACCGCGCTGGCGCGGCCAACGATCGATGCGGCGTATGCCGCGCTGGGGCTCTGCCGCTAATATCCTGACCGGGCTTGCTTATCGGCGGCGGCACCCGATATCTTGTTGTGGAACCTAGCTGCGATAAGCCGGGTTCAACCAAGGTTAAGCCGTTACGGCTTAGTCTATGCAATACGGGCGCGACCTTTGGGCGCCGACAGGATTACGGAGCCACCATGATGAGCAAGTTCAACCTTCGCCACTTGGGCCTCGCCGCGATGACCGGCGCGGCGCTGGCGCTCGCCGGTTGCGCGACGCCGTTCAAGGCCGATGTTGCCCGCTTTCAGACGCAGCTGCCCGCGCCGCAAGGCCAGAGCTTTGTTGTCGAGGCCAACAACCCGGCCCTCGCCGGCGGGATCGAGTTCAGCCAATATGCCAATCTGGTCGCGGGCGAACTCACTCGCTACGGCTATCGCCCCGCTGCGCCAGGCGAGAGCGCCGACCTGGTCGTCCGCATGGATTATGGTGTCGACAAGGGGCGCGAGCGCGTCGTGTCGAGCCCCGGTTTCGGCGACCCCTGGTACGGCGGTTACGGCGGCTATTACGGCCGCGGCTTCTATCGCCCGGTGATCGTCACAGGTCGCGGCGGGCGCCGCTATGTCTATGGCTATCGCGACCCGTTTATGTGGGGTGGTTTCGGGCCCGGCTTCGGTGGCTACAACGACGTCAGCAGCTACACCGTCTATACCAGTGGGCTGAATTTGCAGATCAACCGCGCCGCCGACGGATCGCGCCTGTTCGAAGGCCATGCCGAAGCGCAGTCGCGCGACAACAATCTGCAAACGATCGTTCCCAATCTGGTCGAGGCGATGTTCACCGGATTTCCCGGCAATTCGGGCGAGCGGGTACGCATTACAGTGGCGCCGCCCGAGAAGGGTTGAGGTTGCCGCAAGGCTGACGACAAAGGCCCGCCTTTCGGATGAAGGGCGGGCCTTTTGATTCCCGGAAAGAGCTATGCCGACTTTAGACCAGTAACGGACGAAAGCCCTCTCTCTTTGGGAGAGGGTTGGGTGAGGGTTTCTGAGGTTAGTGTTCGTCGTTGATGGGTGATCCCCTCACCCAACTTCGGCTAGGCTGCTACGCAACCAAGCCTTTGTATCCCTCTCCCGACGGGAGAGGGGAATGGCAGCTCAACACCCCAAAGCCGACTTGCATACAGAAGCCTGCGACGCTGTGCATAAACCCGGGGATAACCCCAGCAAACCCTGTGGATCAGCTGTTCAAACTGCGCCGGATCGCGGCGATTTCGGCGTCGAGTTCGCTGTCGGCGACGCGCAGCGCCTCGACCGTGCGGACCGCGTGGATAACCGTCGAATGATCGCGCCCTCCAAAGCGGCGCCCGATTTCGGGATAGGAGCGCGGGGTGAGTTCCTTGGCGAGATACATCGCGACCTGCCGGGGGCGTGCGATCGCGCGGACGCGGCGTTTCGACGCCATTTCGGACTTGTCGAGCCGGTAATGGGCGCACACGGCGCGCTGGATCTCGTCGATCGTGATCCGCGGCCGCGCGGTGCGGACATTTTCGGCGAGCCGGTCTTCGGCGAGCCGAATGTCGACCGTCGTGCCGGTGAGCGCGGCGTAGGCGAGCAGCTTGTTGAGCGCGCCTTCGAGCTCACGGATGTTGCGGGTGAAATGCTTGACCAGATAAGCGACGACATCGTCGGGTACGTCGAGCATCGGCATCAGCGCCAAGCGCTGGCGAATGATCCGCTCGCGCAGGTCATCCTCAGGCGCCTCGATGTCGGCCACCAGTCCGCCCGACAGCCGCGACAGCAACCGCGCCTCAACCCCGTCGAGCATCGACGGCGGCCGGTCGGCGGTCACCACGAGGCGCTTGCCCGCGGTCATCAGGTCGTCGATCGTGTGAAGCAATTCTTCCTGCGTCGAATTTTTGCCGATCACGAATTGCAGATCGTCGAGCAGCAGCAGGTCGGCAGCGCGCAGCCGCGCCTTGAACGCCATCATGTCGCCGCCGCGCATCGCGCCGACGAATTCGAGCATGAATTTTTCGGCCGACATCAGGATGACCGTCGCGGTCGGATGCGCCGCGGCATAATCCTGCGCGATCGCCTGCAGCAGGTGGGTTTTGCCCTGCCCGGTGCCCGAGGCGAGGTAGAGCGGGTTGAACTGCGGCGCCTCGACCATCGCCATGCGGCGCGCGGCGTTCGCGGCGAGGATATTGCTGCGCGCGATGACGAAGCGGTCGAAAGAAAGGCGCGGATCGAAGGGCGACGGAACGGTGATCGCCGCCGCAACGGGGGTGTCGAAGGTTGGCAGCGGCGGACTCGCGAGAATCGCAGCGCGGTCGCTCGCCCCGGCGCCGCCGCGCACGGTCACGCCGCGCACGGTGGGCAGGTACTGGCGCCAGGCCAGTTCGAGCCGGTCGCCAAAGCGTTCGTTGATCCAGTTGGCCGAGAAGCGGCTGACGGTTTCGAGCGTCACAACGCCCGACAGCGTGCAATATTCGCCAAAGCGCACGGGCTTCAACCAATGGTCGAAGGTGCGCACGCCGAGGTCGCGGCGCAAGCCTTCGGCAACGCGCGGCCAGAGCGCCGCGGCATCGCCGCTCATCGCTCCCTCCCTTGCACCATCACCATGAAGTCTTCCGCTCTCTGTCACGCCGCACCGCCCCCGCTGATCCCCCGTCCTCAACCCTTCGCGCAGCCGCTCACACGCCGAGTCGTCGCTTGCGCGCAGACGCAAGCATCCTTTCCGGGATCAAGCGCCCGAAGAAGTGCGAATCATGTCGATGTGGCGGCCACCGGCGAAGGCCGACGACGCACCTGTCTAGGCAGGGCGACGCGAGTCGAGCAAGGGGCGGTGGTGTAAAAATACTGAAATAAAAATCTTGACTCGACATGGGTCGCGGAATCGCGCGAAAGTAATGTTTTCATCAATGTTTTCAGGTATTTACATGTAACAATCAGGCGACATATCAACGAATCGCCGTAAATCCGTCACTTACCGCGCTGCAACACATTTGCCATCGTCCGGTCATAATCGGAGACACAAAAAAAGACCCGCGGGCTCTGGGCCGGCGGGTCTTTTTTGTTCCCTTTCGGGACAAGCGCGATCAGGCGATTGCGTTCACGCTCTTGGTCAGGCGCGAGAATTTGCGCGCGACGGTATTCTTGTGCAGCACGCCCTTGGCAACGCCGCGCGCCATTTCGGGCTGGGCGGCCTTCAGCGCGGTTGCCGCAGCGTCCTTGTCACCGGCAATGATCGCGTTCTCGACCTTCTTCACCAGCGTGCGGATGCGCGAGACGCGATTCTTGTTCACGACGGTGCGCGCGGTGTTGCGGCGGATGCGCTTTTTTGCCTGCGGCGTATTGGCCATAAATTCCTCGGTT
>Ga0265296_1004336_pt1 | contig 12372 bp, 8 predicted proteins | sample MunlanPumphouse1_FD_189073 | JGI IMG/M metagenome (GOLD analysis project Ga0265296, IMG submission 189073) | Groundwater microbial communities from a municipal landfill in Southern Ontario, Canada - Pumphouse #1 | ecosystem: Environmental > Aquatic > Deep subsurface > Groundwater | place: Canada... | reverse complement strand
CACAAGCCCCGCCTGCCTACGCCTTTTGCAAATTGAGTATTCAAGAAACGCTTAATCTCAATAACGATTGAACTTTCAATCCAAGCTACTTAACGGCAATTGGCGGGCAGGTCCAAATAAATTCAAAATTACAATTTCAAAATACAAAACTTTTGGATTTATGATTTGTAATTTATTTGTGATTTGTAATTTTGGATTTGAAATTTTAAAATATGTATTTAGAAAAATTAGAGATCCAGGGATTCAAGTCTTTCGCCAATAAAGCGGGCTTGGAATTTTCCGCCGCGGGCGCCGAGGCCCGGCGGGGGCTCACCGCCATTGTCGGCCCCAACGGCTCCGGCAAATCCAACGTCGCCGACGCCATCCGCTGGGTCTTAGGCGAACAAAGTATGAAACTTCTTCGCGGCAAAAAAAGCGAAGATGTTATCTTTTCCGGCACCGAAAAAAAGCCCCGCTCCGGCCTGGCCGAAGTTTCCCTCTCGCTTGATAATTCCGACCATCAGGTGCCGCTGGACTACGAAAAAATCGTCATCACCCGCCGACTCTACCGCGATGGCGAAAGCGAGTATTTAATCAATAAAAACAAGACGCGCCTTCTGGATATCCAACTGATGCTCGCGCAGGCAAATTTTGGCCAGCGCACTTACAGTGTAATCGGCCAGGGCACAATTGAGGCCTTTTTATTGATGTCTCCGGCCGAACGTAAAGATTTTTTTGACGAAGCCGCGGGCGTCAAACACCTGGAAATCAAACGCAATCAGGCGGTAAATAAATTGGAGAGCACAGCCGAAAATATCAAACAGGCGGAAACCCTGATCGCCGAAATAGAGCCGCGCGTCCGGAGCCTGACCCGCCAGGTCAAACGACTGGAACAGCGCGAAGAAATTGAGGGCGAACTCTACAGCCTGGAACACCAGTATTACGGCACCCTCTGGCAAAACCTCACCCGTTCGCTCAAAGAATACAACGACAAACTGACGTCCGCCTCGGGCGGCACCCTGGCGCTTCGCGCCGCCACACAAGATCTCCGCGCCAAAATTATGAGCGGAGCCAAAGCCGAAACGGTCGGAGATAAATTCGCCGATTTGCAAAAAGATTACGAACGTCTGAACGAACACCGCAATGAATTGCGCGATAAAGAATGGAAGCTCCGGAGCGAGGTTGAACGCATTAAACTTACGGCGACAAAAAACGCTCCGCCTCTTCCGCTTCATGAAATCGTGAGAGAACTTGAAATTATCAACCGCAATTTGGAAACTTTGCTCGGTGAAACCGATCCCGCTTTTGTCGCCAAAACCATAAAAAATATTCTTGAACAAAACAACTCCCTCCTTTTAAAATTACAACCCAAGGAAACGACGGACGAAACCGGGATAAATCCGAAGCTCCAAAAAGAACTGGATGATTTGAGCGGGGAGATTGCCGCCGCCGGCCGAAAGATGGCCGAAATCCAAAATAAAACGCGGGAACTTTCCGCCACGGAACAAAAAAGCAAACAGACATTTTTTGAGGCCCAAGAGGCGCTGGGCGGAAAACAGGATGAACTCCGAATGGCCGAAGACGCGCAGAACAAAATTAAAATTGAGCTCGCTCGGTTGGAAACTAAAAAAGAATCCCTGGAGCAGGAAATGGCGGCGGAATTAAAAGAAAGAAACGAGACCGCTAAAAAGGCGGCGGCCGAAATGACGCCGGCGGAAAATTTAGAAGCCCTTTTGCCGCAAATCCAGCGCCTCCGGTATCAACTCCAACTGATTGGCGGAATTGACCCCGAGACAATGAAAGAATATGAAGAAACCAAGTCGCGCTACGACTTTTTAACCGGACAGGTTGCCGACCTCAAAACTGCGATGGATGATACTTATAAAATTATAGCCGAGCTGGATTTAACGATCAAAAGCAAGTTTGAAGAGGCCTTTCAAAAAATCAATGCCGATTTCGGCCGATATTTTAAAATGCTTTTCTCGGGCGGCCACGCGGAACTCTTGAAGGTCGCCCGCGCCGAAGAAGATGAAGAAGAAACCTCTCCCTCTTCTCCCCCCCTTACGAAGGGGGGGCTCGGGGGGGTTGTCTGGTCGGGTCTGGAAATTCAGGCCGTCCCGCCGGGCAAACGCGTCAAAACCATCGGAATGCTTTCCGGCGGCGAGCGCGCCTTAACTTCCATCGCCCTTCTCTGCTCAATTATTTCCAACAACCCATCGCCGTTTGTCGTCCTGGACGAGGTTGATGCCTCGCTGGACGAAGCCAACTCCATTCGCTTTGCCGACATTATCGGCGAACTCGCCGGCAATACCCAATTTGTCGTCATTACCCACAACCGCTACACGATGGAACACGCTCACATCCTTTACGGCGTCACCATGGGCGACGACGGCGTCTCGCATCTTCTCTCATTGAAACTGGAAGAAGCGGAACAATACCAGCGTTAAAATATGATGCCAATCTACAAATGATATGCGAATGCTGCAAATTTTATTCGCGGCATTCGCATACAATTCGCAAATTGGCATAATAATAAGATAAAAAAAGACCGGACATTTCTGCCCGGCTTGCCCCGTCACCATATTGGTGCGGGGTTTTTTGCGCCAAAGGCGCATCCGCCTCTGGCGGAGATTATTCGTCTCCTTCGTCTGCTGCCGGCGCCAGTTGCGCAGCGACCGCTTCAGCTTCGACAACGATTTCCCTGTCGCCCAGAACCGCAGCTTCCAGCCGACTGACTTCAGCGAGCTCAAGCGCTTCAGCCGCAAAAACGATATTGATATCTTTCATTCGCGCGCGAACGCGAGCGTCCTCTTCCTCAAGTTCCAGCTTTTCCGCGGCGATCTCGTCAAGCCGCGCTTCAAGTTTCGCGTGTTCATCCTGCAGATCCGGCTCAACCGCGACCAATGATTGCGTCTGTGATTCTTTTTCTAACCTATCCAGAATATCAAACAAATTCCGCGCGTTTTTTCTCCGATTAATCTTGAGCGTCGAGTGGGACTCATGCTCGTTCAAAAAGTATACCCAATGCGCAGTGTTCTTAAAAAGAAGACTGCCGATCCTATAACCGCATTTTTCAAATCCGCAGACCAGCTCCGCGCCGCACCGTAAGCAGAAAAAACCATCATGCGTCCATTCTTTGACGGCCCTCGCTGATCCTACCGGAGTCAAAGCGCGAATTCTGCACAATTCCACTACCGGCCGACCGCAATAAGGGCATTGCCGCGCATAATTAAGCCAATCTCTACCCCAGAAAAAAGAAAAATGGTTATCTGGTACATTATGTAGCTTAAATAATCTCGCTAAAACATCTTTTTCCTGGTCGGTACAGTTGACGCCCTCTCTTTCCCATGCCGGCTTTGGCGTCTTTTTCCTAAACGGCCACATCACAAACCTCCTCGGTGAAAGGAACATTCTTGCCAAAACCTTAACATAATTTTTGTTGCGTGTCAAACGCCCATTTTCTAATCCCGCTAATTTTCACGAATTTCACTAAGTTAGTTGGCGTAATTAGCGAAAATTCGCGCAATTAAAAAAGGAAAGGAAGTCCCCTTGACCTTTTCGCCGGCCTTTGCTATTATATGAATACCGTCAAGCTTCCGCCTCATGCCATAGGCAGATGCGCCTCTGGCGCAAAAGGCGGATCTCCCGCAGGGAGACAAAATCTAAAATCATAAATCTTCCGCCAAAGGCGGATCCGCCTCTGGCGGAAAAATCTTAAATTATTATATGTTAATGATCCGTCTCTCGCGCGTCGGCAAAACCAAACAGCCGACCTATCGCCTGATCGTTTCCGAAAAATCCAAAGATACCAAGGGGAAATATTTGGAAAATTTGGGAACCTACAATCCGCGAACCAATCCGCCGGCCGTGAAACTTGAGGCCGAACGCATCAAATACTGGATGAGCAAAGGCGCTCAAGCCTCGGACACGGTCCATAATCTGCTCGTTGATCAAAAAATCGTAACTACCCCAAAAAGAAAAATCTGGACCGTGCCCAAACAGGAAGTCAAACCGGAAGAAAAAAAAACCTAATCAATCAAAAAGATCTCCGGCAATAACCGGAGCTTTTTGATTTCCACAGATTAATAGCGGATTCCCACAGATAACATCTGTGAAAATCTGTTAGAAATCTGTGGGAATCTAACCCCCCTCTTCTTTACAAAGTAACAATTTATTGCTAAGGTTATTTTAAGGAAAGTTCATTTCACATCAGGAGGAACGCCATGTTTGAAGATGCTGAAGAGGTTGAACTCACGATATCCGACCCGCACCTGGGTGCCGGAGCGGCGAGCCGGATAGAAGACTTTAAGTATCATAAGCCCGGACAGCGGATTGACCATACGGATTTAGATTACACTTTGGACGGGCATTTCGCCGCCTTTCTAAAAGAAAGCACTGAAAATTGCGCCGGAAAAAAGCTCCGCCTCATCATCAATGGCGACTTTCTTGATCCCTCGGCAGTCAAATATCAGGGCAAATATGGCGTTGTCCAATACGAAGCGGCTAATGTGGACAAAGTCAAAACCATCATCCGCGGGCATCGAGAACTCTTTGACGCGCTCCGCGAATTTCTGTCCCACGAAAACCATCGTCTGCTTATTATTGAAGGCAATCATGACATCGCCCTCAGCTTTCAAAAAGTTCGCGCCGAACTGCTCTCGGTCATTGCGCCCGAACATCCGGAACGACTGGAATTTAACTGGAAAAATCTGCACCGCGGCGTTTACACTCAACACGGTGAAAATGAACCGCATGACCGCATTGACCATACCCGGACAATTATCCGACAAACGGACTGGCCACAGCTGCTCAACCTCGGAAAGATGGCCAAGTTTTTAAGGCGAGGCGAGCTGCCGAAGGAAGATTTTCTTGATGTCCCGCAGGGACATTATATGGTGGCTTTGCAAAATGCCCTAAAAGAGATAAATCTGTTGATGGGCCGGATGCATGTCCACGGCTTTGTCTGGCTTGACGGCGGGCGCAATATCGGAAAACGCAGCTGGTACCGAAGCCGCTCGTTTGCCCTGGTCGCTGCTTGTCTTCTCGCAAAAACCATCTTGCAACACTGGACATTCTCGTATCTGGGAATGTTAACCGTCTATCGCATCTTCAGGCACCTGTTTAAGTCTATCCGCGAAAGATCGTTTGCGGATTTCGCGCACTTGCGGATGAAAAGCGGCGTTAAACGCATCTTTAAAGTTCTGTGGTGGACAATTGCCGGAGTCGTCCAGGGAAACACGACGCGCGATTTGGCGCTGAAGATTCTACATGAGCATAAAGACATTGATGTTGTTGTCATGGGACATGAACACCAGTATTGCGTTGAGATGCATCAGGTCGGCGGCCGAACCGCCACCTATGTTAACACGGGAACCTGGGCGCCGCAGTGGAAGTCAAAAGAGGAGCCGCTGAAAAAAAAATGGAAACGATTCCATTGGCTCCAATGGTTTTCCTATTTCTGGCGCGGCCTCTACAAAGACGCTGAATTGGTCCAGGACATCACCTGCCCCGTTCTGGCCGTGAGCTGGAACGCGGCCGGCGAACGCACCGTCCGCCTGATGCGCTTTGACTACGACGAAAAAATATTGAAAAAGCTCTAACATCTCCCCCCGAAAAATGGGGAGACTTTTTTATCTCATACGAAATTACTATCCCATACGAAATTACGAAATTTTACGAAACTACGAAATTTTCGTATTTTCGTATTTTTTCGTAAGTTCGTATGGATGCTTGACATCGTAGACACGATTATGATATTCTATAAATAATCACCAGTCTGTATTGCTGCGCGAGAGGAAACTCGGGCGTTAGCTGGTCGACAGTACTGGATAAATATAAGTTAAGAAAAACAGTATGGCTAAACAATCCGACCAGGAGTTTGTAGAAATGGTCGTCCGAGCCATCGTCAATCATCCCGAGGATGTTAAAACCGAAAGGACCGTTGACGAGCGCGGAGTGTTAATCACTCTCCACATAAACCAGGAAGATATGGGTTATGTCATCGGACGACAAGGTCAGACTGCCCGCTCTATTCGTACGCTTCTTAAGATCGTCGGCGCCAAAAATAACGCCCGCGTCAACTTAAAGATCTACGAGCCGGAAGGTTCACACCGTCCGCCGCGACGTCAAGAGGATGTCGACACCTCGGCAGTTGAAGACTTGAGGATTTAATATCAACATCAAAAAATCAGAACTCCGCATACAAAGGCGGGGTTTTGATTTCTTAAATCGCTCGGGATAACTCGAATGGGCTCGCGCCCACCCTAATAACACAAATATTCGAGTTATTCGAGTGGGCATCGGCCCATTAGTGTTATCCAAAATATGAAATTTAACATTCTCACAATTTTTCCGGAGATGTTCACCTCTTATTTAAATGAGAGTATTTTGGCGCGGGCGGAAAAGAAGAAACTGATTAAATTTAATATTTTAAACATCCGCGATTTTACAATCGATAAGCATCACAAGGTTGACGACTCCCCTTTTGGCGGCGGTCCGGGGATGGTGATGAAAGTAGAGCCGATTTTCAAAGCCCTCGGGGTTTTGCGCAAGAAAGCAAAAAAGCAAGAAAGCAAAAAAGCATCGAAGCATCGAAGCATCGAAACAAGAATCATTTTATTGTCCGCCAAGGGGAAAACTTTTGACGCCAAAGAAGCCAAGCGGTTATCAAAATATCAAGACCTAACTTTTATTTGCGGCCGGTACGAAGGCGTGGATGAACGCGTCGCCAAATATCTGGCCGATGAAGAAATCTCCATCGGCAACTACGTTTTAACCGGCGGCGAACTTCCGGCGATGGTTATAATTGACGCCGTCTCCCGTTTTATCCCGGGCGTCCTTGGCAAAGCCGAATCCCTCGTCGAAGAGAGCTTCTCAATGTCCCCTCCTTACGAAGGAGGGGTGCGGGGAGGTAATAAAAAAAATAAAAATTCTGCAATCTGCAATCTGCAATCTGCAATCAAAGAGTATCCTCAATACACCCGTCCCGAAGTCTTCTCGCCCAAGAAGGGCGTAAGGTGGTCTGTCCCCAAAATTTTACTTTCCGGCGACCACAAAAAAATCAAAGATTGGCGGGAAAAACAAAAATCATAGCTTGGAATCCTTGCGACAGCAAGGTTGCCCCGCTTTCGCAGGGACTCCAAAGATGCTATTATATTTATAGATGTCAAGGCGGATCTCAATATCGTCACAGGTCCGAGATTCCCAAGACTCCGCGCAAGCGGAGTTTTTGGTTTTTTTACAGCCCCTTGACAGAAATTCGGACTTGTTGTAAAATAGGAACATAATAAATAAACCCGACACCCGCTGCAAACGGCGGGGTATCAGGGCGGGTTTTTTATGAGATGAGTCGGCTCCGCCGACAAATATCAATAAGCCCTCCACAATGTTGCGGGCAACATAATAATCCTTTCAAAGCTTTCAAAACCACAAGTTTTTAATCCTAAATGGCCGTAAGTCCCGCAAATGCGGGATACTGCGGCGCTTAACCCCGACAATCGGGGTTGAGGAGAAAAAACAGTGAATCCAAATGGACTCCCTGTTTTTTCTTCTAAAAAATTTAGCCCGAGCTTCCACCAAATCACTTACGTTCGGGCGAAATGAGAAGAAAGTTATTTGACAATTTGAAAGTGAAAGTGCGAGACCCGGATCAATTTTTCTTTTCCGATATCTTTTTAAAGAAATCGGCGATTGATGCGTCACATCCTACCAGGGATTGGCGCATATGAAAATGGATTTAAACCCATTTTCTCTGAGAGTTTGATCCTGGCTCAGGATGAACGCTGGCGGCGTGTCTAAGGCATGCAAGTCGTGCGAATGCAGCTTGCAGCTACCAGCTTTCAGCACTCGGCTTATGAACGATTTTCGTTTCACTAAGCTACAAGTTTATAACGAGGCAAAATTTTTGCATCGCAGAATTGTTTTTGTGACAAAAAATTGGCCCGCTGACTTCTACTATCTGAAAGATCAGGTACGCAGAAGCTCCCTATCTTCGGTTCTAAATGTTGCCGAGGGTTCAGGAAAAAGTTCCGACAAAGAGTTTAATCGCTATGTTCAAAATGCTCTTGGTTCGGCAAATGAAACAGCGGCCTGTATTGATGTCGCTTTGGGAGAAAAACTGCTTGACGCAAAAACCGCGGCCGAGCTTTTAAATCTTGCGGAACAATTACGCAATAAACTTGGAGCGTTATCGAAAACTTTAAAAAGCTGATTGCTGATGGCTGATAGCTGTGAGCTGTGTTAGCGGCAAACGGGTGAGTAACACATTAGTAACCTACCTCAAAGTTCACAACAACCCTGCGAAAGCGGGGCTAATAGTGGATGTGATCGTTTCGCAAATGCGGGACGCTTAAAGATGCAAATCGCTTTGAGAGGGGCTTATGGTCTATCAGCTAGTTGGTGAGGTAATGGCCCACCAAGGCTCCGACGGATAGCGGGCGTGAGAGCGCGACCCGCCTCACTGGGACTGAGACACTGCCCAGACTCCTACGGGAGGCTGCAGTCGAGAATATTCCCCAATGGACGAAAGTCTGAGGGAGCGACGCCGCGTGTATGAAGACGCCCTTCGGGGTGTAAAGTACTTTTTTCGGGGACGAATTTTGACGGTACCCGAAGAATAAGAGGTTGCTAACTCTGTGCCAGCAGCAGCGGTAATACAGAGACCTCAAGCGTTATCCGGATTTATTGGGCGTAAAGCGTCCGCAGGTGGCTTTGTAAGTCGGGGGTTAAACTCCGGGGCTCAACCCCGGAACTGCTCTCGAAACTGCCAGGCTAGAGACTGGGAGAGGCAAGTGGAATTGCCGGTGTAGTAGTAAAATGCGTTGATATCGGCAAGAACACCAAAGGCGAAGGCAGCTTGCTATAACAGTTCTGACACTCATGGACTAAAGCGTGGGTAGCGAAAGGGATTAGATACCCCTGTAGTCCACGCCCTAAACGATGGATGCTAGATATATGGAGTTTCGACCCTTCATGTGTCGTTTCTATAAGCTAACGCGTTAAGCATCCCGCCTGGGTAGTACGGCCGCAAGGCTAAAACTCAAAGGAATAGACGGGGACCCGCACAAGCGGTGGAGCATGTGGTTCAATTCGACAATAAGCGAGGAACCTTACCAGGGTTTGACATGTATCTGCAAGCGCACAGAAATGTGTGACCTTCGAGGGTGATACACAGGTGCTGCATGGTTGTCGTCAGCTCGTGTCGTGAGATGTACCCTTAAGTGGGGTAACGAGCGCAACCCTTACGTCCTGTTAGAAATGTCAGGACGAACCGCCCAGCCCTTTGCGCAGGAGCGCAAGGAAAATTCGAAATTCGAATCTCGAAATTCGAAACAATATCTAAATTCAAATTTTTAAATATCCAAACTCGGGTTTTAGATTTAGAATTTAGGACATTTGGATTTGTTTCGTATTTCGGATTTCGTGCTTCGGATTTCCTTTGCTCGCTCGCGAGCAAAGAGCTGGGAGGAAGGCGGGGATGACGTCAAATCAGCATGGCTCTTACATCCTGGGCTACACACGTGCTACAATGGCCGATACAAAGGGTTGCCAAGTCGCAAGACGGAGCTAATCCCATCAAAATCGGCCCCAGTTCGGATTGAGGTCTGCAACTCGACCTCATGAAGCCGGAATCGCTAGTAAACGCGCATCAGCCTCGGCGCGTTGAATACGTTCTCGGGTCTTGTACTCACCGCCCGTCAAGTCAAGAGAGTCGGTAATACCCGAATCCCGATTTTATCGGGATAAGGTAGGATCGATAATAGGGACTAAGTCGTAACAAGGCATCCGTAGCGGAAGCTGCGGATGGATCACCTCCTTTCTAGGGAGTAAAATTCCTTTAGTCGCGTAGAGACAGAAAAGCTTTTGTCTCTACGGGTCCGGCGTCTCGTCACTTTCACTTTCAAGTTGTCAATCTGGATTCTCACAGATTTTTAACAGATTTCCACAGATATTTCCGCCCGAGGCGGATGCGCCTCTGGCGCAAAAAAACACTCAAGTCAACGCTTGGGTGTTTTTGATTATAGCGAAAAGCGCCCCGGTCTCCCATAGTCAAAGGTTTTTTTCGGAGGAGACCGGGTCGCCTAAAGTGAAAAAATTAGATGACTCTAACCCGAGCCCGCGATTGTTGACAATTTACAATAATTTATGCTATACTAAAACAGTAAAAATGAATTTTGGGCGCGTAGCTCAGATGGTTAGAGCGCGTCACTGATAATGACGAGGTCGGAGGTTCGATTCCTCCCGCGCCCACCAAAAAATCCCGAATCAATCGGGATTTTTTGTTATCTGTGAAAATTTGCTAAAAATCTGTGGAAATCCAAATCCCCGTAGGGGGGCTTGACAAAATCCTCAAAATGTGCTATAGTATAGTGTTAGACGCTAAAAGCCCATTAAAATAGCTAAAATTAGCTAAATTAGGATAACACTAATGGGCTCACGCCCCGCTAATAACTCTAATATTCGGGTTATTCGAGTGGGCAACGCCCATTCGCGTTATCCAAAAGATACATAGCAAATCAAAACAATAATAATAGTGACAGAAATCTTTAAAAATCTAATCACCTTAATTATCTTGATTATCACCAAAATGGAGGGGAAAGCTTGTCTTCAAGGACCTCTTGTGAAATAATTTTTCGTAACGAAAATTGCAAATTTAGAGCGAAAATTATGAATGGCGACAAAACGCTATACGACGTATAGCGTGAGGAGCTATGAATAATTTGCAGCCGAAATTTGAAATTTGCAGTAGAAAAAGTTGTTTTACAAGAGGTCCGAAAGCATGGGGAGATAAGTTCTGGCCGAGGATAGGTTAAGATGGGTTTCGACTCATCGCCGCCCGTTCCGAGGCCGTTCGTGGCACGCCTCCGGGCAAATGCCACTCTCACCTCCAGCTTTGTGGAAGTCAGGATAACACGAATGGGCCTCGCGGCCCCGCTAATAACCCGAATCAATATTAGTGTCATTCGAGTGGGCGCGAGCCCATTGGCGTTATCCAAAATACGGTAACTAATACTCAGGGTCGAAAAATTAAAAAAGTACCATAAAAATAAAAACATTTTATCTATCAAAGTATGGATGGCCGCATGAGGGTTATATTTTTTTGAGAGCTCTTTTTCTCAACTCACCCTTGTTAGGCCTCCATGCTTTGGCAGGTAAAAATATGATGCCAATCCGCGAATGATATGCCAATCCGCGAATACGTATTCGCAGCATTTGCATAAGATTTGTAGATTGGCATCATATACCAGTTCATTGACAGGGAACTACAAAAACAATCCGACGAAAGTCGGTTCACATACAGATTTGTCCAACCGCATGGTGCGGAAGGACACGGTGTCCCGAGATTAGCGGTAATCTTGGAATACTTTAGTGACACTTACCGCGTGACCACAAGCCCGCCCGCATAGTGCGAAGCGGACAAGGAGCGAGCCATGAGCAAGCCCAAGACCCCGACCACCACCGACCAGCAGTCCAACCAGCCCCAGGAGACCACCATGACCGACACCCGCGTCGTCCCCAACTGGGACTATGTCTTGGCCGCCAAGTACGGCGCCCAGGACTCCCAGACCAAGGCCGCCATCCAGGCCTACGTCCTCGACCACCTCCAGGCGAACCCCGAGGCCGTGGCCTACGCCGATGAGGAGACCGCCAAGGCCTCCCTCGTCGGCCAGATGCTCGCCCGGCTTCCCCTCTCCCTCAAGGAGGGAACCAAGCGGCCGGCGATGTTCCGCCTGCTCTCCGAGCAGGTCCAGTACAACGCCGACCACGCCCCGAAGCAGCCGACCGAGAACCCCCAGGACAAGGCCAAGAACGAGGAGGCCGCGAAGGCCGCCAAGGCCCGCGCCGACGCGGAGATCGCCAAGTCGCGTGCCAACGCCGCCAAGAAGGAGGCGGAGAAGAAGGCCACGATCGACATCCTCATGAGCCTGGGCACCCCGCCCAAGAGCGAGGAGGAGATGAAGAGGGCCGCGCTCGTGGAGCTCATCCGCGGGTTCGCCCTGGGTCGCGCCTGCATTGACCAGGACCCCAAGCCCGGGAAGCTCATCCTGGACAAGAAGGAAGTGGACGTACTCTTCGGAAAGAAGTTCGTCGACCAGGTGGCCAGGGCCACCAAGGGCGGCGACGCCACGAGCTACGTCGCCATGTGCCCGTGGTGCGGAAAGGGCTACGGGATGGGCGAGCAGGGCATGCGCTCCCAGCCGGTCTTCGAGAACCGGCAGATGAAGCGAGACGAGCGCAACCGCCTGGTCTTCACCCTCCAGCCGGCGTTTCTCGCGCGGGTGATGTACCTGCCGTGCCAGAACGTCAAGGGCGACGACGCCTACGTCCAGACCCGCGACGACGAGTGGGGCGGCAAGTGGAAGGCGGGCGACCTGCACAAGCTGCCGACCCTCT
>Ga0265296_1004335_pt1 | contig 12373 bp, 13 predicted proteins | sample MunlanPumphouse1_FD_189073 | JGI IMG/M metagenome (GOLD analysis project Ga0265296, IMG submission 189073) | Groundwater microbial communities from a municipal landfill in Southern Ontario, Canada - Pumphouse #1 | ecosystem: Environmental > Aquatic > Deep subsurface > Groundwater | place... | reverse complement strand
AAAGTGGTACAAAAGGACAGATACATTATGCGATTTTCTTATATATTGGCTTTCTCTCACTCATACAAAGGTATATTTTTTTATGCGCCGCAGAGCGGCGGGGAATTTACCCTTAAAAATTATTAAAAATTATTACTGCAAAAAAAAACGCCATCCATTTCGGAAGGCGTTTTTTATGAAAAATGGAATTAAGGTAAAGGTGTGTAATGTTCATCTATTACCCTATTACCGGTACCTCCGACATAGAAATAAAACAGGTTAAATTTGCCGGTTGCAGGATCGTAATTTGATACCGAATCAGGATTCGCTATCATAGCAACTGGCGCCCCATTGGAGAATGATACAAGGTTAGTAGCCGGGTCAACAGTGATAACCACTGAGTAACCTGCACTTCCCAGATCACCAGCAAAGACAGAACACGAATATGCGCTTAGCGGAGTGAGGTATTTCTCTTCGTTTATAACTCTGTCTCCTGCTGTTGGATGATGGAACACCCCGTCACATTGGTAATACCCTGCATAAATATTTGCAACTGCAATAGAAGTGGTTGCATTATTTACTACCTTACGTCCGTCGGCCATGACACTTGTATAAGATAATTCCCAGTAGTTTCCAATTGGAAGAAGCGTTTCATCTGTAGGAAGGGGGTTACCTTCAACCAGCAGATCTTTGATAAGGTCGGCATAGGTTATGGTTAAAGTTTTGACCACATCAGCAGATGAATTTGATGATGCCACATCAATGGTTTTCATCAATACCTGGTTAGATTCAGTGGTATCAGCAAGCCCGAAATATTTGTTATATACTTCAATTGAGCTGATGCCAGGCCCCATCGGAATGTTTAATGCAATATTAACTTGTGGGGTTGCACCTAATTTATAAGGGATACTTGATGGAGTAGGTACAACTAATCCTCCAGTTTTTGCATCTTTAGTAAGAAGATCTTCTGATTTGTTACATGCGCTGAACATGAGTCCAAGCATGGTAAAAATCAACAGGAACACTTTAATTTCTGATTTCATATATGATGTTTTTTTATTAATTAATACTATGATCAATAATTTTATATTACGGCATATCCCACCATACACGGGTGTTCAGATCGTCCGCCCCACCTAACAAAGACACGCCTCCAGCAAGACTGCTCGGGTTTCGTGCGGCTTCATCTGTAGGATAAGGTACGCGTACCGGAATCTTTCCGCCATTCATTCCGGCTATAGCTGGAGTAAGAACAGGGAATCCTGTCCTGCGCCATTCAAACCAGCTCTGAAGTCCCTGATCGTATGTGGCAGCCCATCTTTGAGTTGCAATAAGTTCCATTCCATTGACAGCAACCCATCCATAGATATCATTGGCAATATAGTCAGCTGCAAGTGAATCAGATGTTGCGTCAGCCATTGGGAGATATCCATAACCATCAACAGCAGCTACAAGTGCATCGCCAAACTGTGCATACGACCCATAGATACCTTCATAATAATAGTTTTCGGCAATGCCTGGAAAATAGCCTTTGAAAGCTGCTTCGGCAAGGATGAATTTAAGTTCCGCAAAACTCATTAACATTCCCGGAGCTGTGAGACCGTCATTATGTACACCGGTAAACCAACTTCCGACTTTTGAGGTGTATTTGATACCATTGCCATTATAAGATGCAGCCTGAGAAGAGGTAAGTCCGTTTGGCATACCTTCGAAAGTATTGTTTGCATCCTGGTCAGCATATATGCAAATCCGATAGTCAAGATTTGGTGAATTGGTCCACATCATATCAACAAGAGTATTGCTTACCCTATGATCATCGCGGGTTTTGCGATTTTCGTTCATAGGATGGTTGTTAGGGGCAGAACCCAGATATTGCAAAGCCGCATTATCTGCGTTGCTTACGAAAATCGGATATGTTGCCGGATATGTAACCACCATTTTGGTGAACTCTGCTGTCACAAAAGCAGCATCCCTGCCCGACATTCTGAGCAGTAACCGCATTCTCAAAGAGTTTGCAAATTTCTTCCATTTAGAGATATCATTGTTGTACAGGATATCGCCGGCTATGGCTTTTCCATTAACATCAAGCAAGGTATTAGCTTCATCAAGTTTTGCAATCATGTCCCTGTATATGGATTCCTGTGAATCATATACAGGGAGAGTATTTTCAGCTCCAAGCCATGCCTGAGTATAAGGAATTGGGCCGAAAAGGTCTGTTAAAACCGAAGAAATATAAGACTTAAGCACAAGAGCAACACCCTGGTAATTTTTGTGTTGCTTTGCAACTGCTACATTGTAAAGAGTCGCAACATCCATTCCGTTGGCAGCATAGAAACTAGCCCAGGTGTTATTCACAACGGAGGTACGGTAAATATAACGATCTTCATCGGTATATTGAACTTTGGCTTCATGCTGTGCCCAACAGTTTCCCATTTCTTCACCTAAAAAAGTCTCCTGCACCCTGTCGGTCATGCTTTCAATAGCGCTGGTAAGCAACATATCGGGAGCAGCCTTGTCTAATCCTGCACTATTTGGATTTTGATTTATAGTGTCAAAATCCTTTTTACAGGAATTGAAAATAATAAGGAATGCAGATAATACCACTGCAATTCCGGCAATTCGTGTTTTTTTCATGATTTTTCTTTTTATAGTTATTAAAATTTCATACTGATATTAAAACCGTAGCTTATGGCAGAAGGAAGCTGACCGAATTCAATGCCCTGTGCATTGCCATCGTTGAATGAGGTTTCAGGGTCAACATGTGGTATTGTACTGTATAAAATTGCAAGATTTCGTCCAATCAGTGAAACATTTATTTCTTTAAAACCGAGTTTCGGAATTTTCTTAAAAGTGTACCCGATCCTGACTTCACGGAGTTTAATATAAGTTGCATCGAAAATACTCCCTGCAGGAATACTGTTTGTGAAGGCAGCATGGTTGTATTCTTCAGCTGTAACCACAACATCGTTTGGTACGTAATTTCCATATCCATCGTCTTTAACTCCCACTCCGATAACACCACCTTCTCTTCCAATAAGGGTTTCTTCAAGAGCGCCGGCATACCTGCCCCAGGAGTTTGTCATGGAATAAATGTCTCCTCCTTTATGAATGTCAATAAGGAAACTTGCTGTAACACCCTTGTATGAAAATTCATTATTGATACCACCTACCCAGTCAGGCTGGTAATTGCCCAGTATTTTAAGATCACCTTTTTGAGGAACACCATTAACATTGATTATATTACCATTCGGGTCGCGGAGAAAATCAGCTCCATAAAGTGCACCAAGAGGCTGGCCTGGTATAGCCATAATTTTTAAATCCCAATAGGTTCCTAATTCATACTGTTCAACTCCTTCAGCCAATTCAACAACTTCGTTCTGGTTTTTTGCGAAATTTATGAGGATGTTCCAGTTGAAGCCTTTTTCAGATTTTAAAGGAACAAGGCCAAGAGTAATCTCAATACCTTTTTGGTCAATTTCACCTGCGTTGATAACTCTTGTAGTATATCCTGAAGCTGCAGAGATCGGGATTCTGATGATCTGGTCATAAGTTTTCTGATTGTAATATGTAAAGTCGAGGCTAACCCTGTCCATAAAAAATTTCAGTTCAGTACCAAGTTCAATAGAATTGCATTGTTGTGGTCTCAGATCTGAATTTGGCAGTTCGTTGGGTACAAATTGATTCATGAATATTGTACTCGAATTCCAGCCATCTCCAAAACTTAGTACTGGTGATAACGAGTAAGGATCAGTATCGCTGCCAACCTGAGCCCAGCTAACCCTTACTTTTGCAAACGAAAGAGTTTTGGATTCAAATTTAAAAAGTTCAGTTAGCACACTGCTAAGGCTGACTGATGGATAATAATAAGAGTTATGAGCAGCAGGCAATGTGCTGGACCAGTCGTTTCTTAAAGTCAAATAAAGATATATTGCATTTTTATAGGACAACTGCCCCGAACCATATAAGCTGTTGATCGCTTTATCATGGATTGAACTTGTGGGATGAGAAGAAACCCGAGAATTGCCGATAGTATAAACACCTTCAACAGCCAGTTCGTCAGCAGAAGCAAAAATTTCGTGAATGTTCTGATTCATCCGGCTTCCACCAAAATTCAGGTCCATAGCAAAATCACTATTCAGTTTTCTGTTGTACATTATCATGAAGTCACTGGTGACCTGTTTAAATGTTGTAAGTGATTCATTATAATAGCCATAAGGGTTGTCGATGTCGCCCCATGCTGCTCTGGAGGTATTCAGGTTGCTGTAATTGTCAGTACCTATTCTGCCAAAGGCAGACAGGTTTTCTAAAAATTGATAACTCACTTTGGCATTACCATAGATCCTGTCTCTGTCAACTGTATTTGTATTCTCGAACATGGTGAAATAAGGATTGTTATGGTAGTTATAGTTCCAGTTATATTTCGTTACTGCTAAATTATTAGGATTTGCCCATCCATTAACAGGATCTGTATAATCTTTCAGATCGGAATAATTAACCTGGCGGGCAGCCCAAATAAACTGCTGAAACACGTTCTGTCCATCATATCCGATTCCGGGCATGTTATCACTATTTGCCATTACATAGTTTGCCACTCCGGATATGTTCAGCTTGTCAGTTACGTTAGCTGAACCACCGAGAGCAAGAGTGTTCTTTTTGTAATTCGTATTCGGGAGCATTCCTTTCTGATTAAGGTTGGTATATGAAAGGCGTAAATTGGCATCTTTAGTTCCACCGGTAATTGCAAAATTTGTTGTGGTAGTTACTCCTGTTTCGAGGAAATCTTTGATGTTATCAGGGTGCGAGATCCATGGAGTGGCTTCGCGTACACCACCTGTTACGGGTGAGTTGTATTGCGGGATCATAAGGCCTGCATCCAGCTTGGGTCCCCAGCTTTCATCAACACCATCTTTTATTCCTCCGCCATTACCATCAACCCAAGAGAATTCACCTTCGGCACCCTGCCCATAGCTGTTCTGAAAATCAGGAAGCCTTAAAGGTTTTTCAAAAGTGGTTGAATTACCCACCTCTATACCAAGACCAGTTTTTTCTTTACCGATTTTTGAACTGAGAGACCCTGCCTTTGTAGTGATCAGGATAACTCCATTAGCAGCCTGAGAACCATATAAAGCAGCAGCATTAGGCCCTTTTAAAACGGAAATATTTTCAACATCGTCAGGGTTGATGTCAGCAACACCATTGCCTCTGTTTGCACCACCATAACCATCAGCAGAGCCAAATTCGGTATTATTCATTGCAACTCCATCAATTACGAAGAGTGGTTGGTTATTTCCAGCCAACGAAGAAGTTCCACGAATTACAATACGCGAAGAAGCTCCTACAGCACCAGATGAATTAGTAATCTGAACCCCTGATACTTTTCCACTTAGGGAGTTAACAATGTTATTTTCTTTTGCTTTAGCCAGTTCATCCCCTTTCAAATCTTGTACTGAATAACCCAATGATTTTTTCTCTTTGGGAATACCAAGAGCTGTAACAACCATACCTTCAAGTTGCGTGGAACTTGGCTCGATATTAACATCAATTACTGTTTTATTACCGATTTCCACCTCTTGTGTTTTCATACCAATAAAGGAAAACATAAGCGTAATTGCACCGGAAGGAACACTAATGGTGTATTTACCATTAACATCGGTAAAAGTTCCTGTTGTTGCACCTTTGGCTGTAACCGTCACGCCTGGTAAAGCGCTGCCATCTTCGGAGCTGGTTACTTTTCCGGTTATCTGTTTTTGGGCGAAGATAAATTGAATGCCCAGAAAAACAGAAAAAACCATTAATAGCGTAAGTTTTTTCATGTTAATTAGATTTGGTTTTTAGTTTAGTTAATTTTTCAGCTTTAGTTTTATGCTGAATCGGTTTTATGGGGCAAAAGTATTAATAATTATTAAATAAAAATAAAAATACATATAAAAATGCAAAAGTTATCAACCTGCATTATTCATAAAAAATTTTCAGTTTTTATGAATGGCGCGCAGAATGTGGGCTGCATGCTGGTTAACCCCGATATAGATGCTGTTGGATTTAAAGAACATTTTAAATTGCAATAGTCCTTTAAATCCGTTACAGCATCTTGATCGCTGCGGAGCAGAAATTATTCTTTTGAATAATTTGGGTTAAGATATATTTGTTGAAATCTTTTTCAAACAACAGGTAATTGCCATAACCATTGAACGCGGCAGGCTGGTTTAATAATAATATTCTTCGATTATGCCTTTGCCCTGTCTTATGATCTCAAAATCATCATTGGTGCAATCGAGAACAGTAGAGGTTTCTATCCCGCCAATACCACCATCAATAACAATATCGACAAGGTCTTTATAACGTTCATAGATTAGTTCAGGATCTGTTATTGTTTCTATGTTGTCATCGTCTCCTTTTACAGAAGTGCTCATGATCGGGTTACCAAGTTCATTCACGATTTGTCGGGCTATCATGTTGTCAGGTATGCGTATTCCTACGGTTTTCTTTTTGCTTTCAAAAAGTTTGGGGACATTGCTACTACTGTTTAATATATAAGTAAAGGGGCCGGGAAGCGTTCTTTTCATCAGTTTATAAATAGGATTACTGATTTGTTTTGTGAAATCGGAAATATGGCTGAGGTCATAGCAAATAAATGAAAAGTTTGCTTTGTCTGTTTTAATTCCTTTGATCTGAGCGATACGTTCAACTGCTTTATGTTGGAAAATATCGCAACCTATTCCATATATTGTATCTGTAGGATAAATAATGATACCGCCGTTGCGCAGGCATTCAACTACCTGGTGTATGTGGCGTATGTTCGGATTTTCCGGGTATATTTTTAACAGCATAAAATTAAGGCAAAAGCCAAATTCAGCGAGCAAAATTAAAATAAAGTATCAAATGCCAATTTTTTTTAATAAAAAATAATTCCGTCTATTGAGTTTGAAATAATCAATTTGAATTTTTATGCTCAAATTTTATTGGTAGATCAGGTATGAGATAGATAACTTATGTGTATGTCTTTAAAATCAACCCAATGAACATTTGAACAACCCCGCCTGACCGGACGGGCAGGGAATTTAGAAATTAGAATATCAATTACTTCAAAATTCGACATTCGTTATTCAATATTCTTAATTCAAAAAAAGAAGACTTAAATGACAGACACACAATAAAAAAAGGGTAAGCCCCTTATATCGCACCGCTCGACTATCTACCCTTGCTTCCTTCCGAACCTGGGGGAGTTTAACAGGAGCTGGTCGTATAAGACTTACCCGATGCAAAGTTAAAAAAAAGAAATGATTTGTTGATAAAATTATATTAATACTTGTAATTTATTAAATTTGCATAATAAATAACAATCATTTTATTATGGAACAAAACATTGAAGTTAAAAAAAAGGTATCTGTAGTGCGAAATGCCATCAATTATGGTGTCTTGCTTGGGATTGTGCTTATTATTGCCGACCTGCTGTTTTACATGCTTAACGTTAGCACAGATAGTATTTTCCGGTATTTGAATTTTGTCTTGATTATTGTGGGTTTGACAGTAGGTATTCTTAATTATCGTAATCAGATTAACGAAGGAATAATCTCATACGAAAAGTCACTGGGATCAGGGGTTCTTATTGGACTTTTTGCATCCGTTATTGTTGCAATATATATGGTCATATTTTTAAAATTCATTGACCCGGGTATGATTGATGAAATGCTCAGAAAAGCAGAAGAAAAGATGCTTGAGAAAAATCCTTCTATGTCGGATGAAGATATTGAAACGGCAATGAAATATACAAAAATGTTCATAAATCCTGTGTGGATGTCGATTTGGTCTATTATAGGATCGACTTTTATGTCTTTTATCGCTTCGCTGATTATTTCAATTTTTACAAAGAAAAAAGATAATTCTTTTGAATCAAATTTTAGATAAACTATTCAAATGGACATTTCAGTTGTAATACCATTATATTGCGAAGAGGAATCTCTACCCGAACTGTCGGAAGGGATTTCCATGGTAATGAAAGAAAATAAATTCTCTTATGAAATTATTTTTGTTGATGATGGCAGTACCGACAGATCCTGGGAAATAATTGAAGATCTCGCTGCAAAGGACCCAAATATTAAAGGTATCAGATTTCGCAGGAATTATGGAAAGTCTGCTGCTCTCAACTGTGGATTTGCAGAAGTTCAGGGAGATGTAGTGATCACTATGGATGCCGATCTTCAGGATTCTCCTGATGAAATACCCGCTTTTTATAAAATGATCAGAGAACAAGGATATCATCTTATTTCAGGTTGGAAAAAGAAACGCTACGATCCTCTTACTAAAACAATACCCACCAGGCTTTTTAACTGGGCTGCCAGAAGGATGACCAGGATAAAACTTCATGATTTTAACTGCGGGCTTAAAGCATATAAAAAAGATGTGGTAAAATGCATTGAAGTATATGGCGAGATGCACCGGTATATCCCTGTAATTGCGAAGTGGGCCGGTTTTACAAAGATCGGCGAAAAGGAAGTTAAGCACAGTAAACGCAAATACGGAAAGACAAAGTTTGGGATAGAAAGATTTATCAACGGTTTCCTCGATCTTATTTCAATTTCTTTTGTTTCAAAATTTGGTAAAAGGCCCATGCATTTCTTTGGCTTGTGGGGAACGTTATTGTTCATTGCAGGGTTTGTGATAGCTGCTTACCTGGTTTACGCCAAAATTGCTCTGGAAACTTATAAAATGACTGAAAGGCCACTGTTTTATTTAGGTTTGCTGTGTATGGTAATAGGATCTCAAATGTTTCTGACCGGATTTCTTGCTGAAATGGTTTCGCGGAATTCTTCTGAAAGGAATAATTATCTGATTGAAAAAAAACTTGGTATTTGATAAAATACAAGGTAATTATTTAAGTATAGGGAAAAGAGGGAAAAAGGCATAAGGTATAAGTTATAAGGGAAAAGATTTATAAATTCACTACCTCTTTACCTTATAACCTATACCTTTATACCCAAATAGTAACAAATAAGATTTGGCGGACAAAAGAAAAATAGTGATTATCGGTCCTGCATATCCGTTTCGTGGAGGCCTGGCTACATACAACGAAAGACTTGCACGCGCTTTTATGCAGAAAGGTGATGAAGTAATAATTCACACATTTTCTTTACAATACCCATCTTTTTTTTTCCCAGGTAAAACCCAATATTCCGACAGTCCTGCTCCCAAAGATCTGCATATTGAAGTGTCTGTAAATTCTGTAAATCCATTCAACTGGGTTAGAATAGGGCGAAAAATACGGAAATACAAACCTGATATTGTCATAATTAAATTCTGGATACCATTTATGGGTCCGTGTTTTGGAACGATAGCCAGAAAAATCAGAAAGAACGGACATTCTAAAATAATATCCATCATTGACAATATCATACCTCATGAGAAAAGACCCGGAGACAGAGTGCTTGCAAAATATTTTGTAAATGCGGTTGACGGGTTTGTTGCCATGTCAAAGTCTGTTCTCGATGACCTGGAAACTTTTGATAAGAAAAAACCTAAACTGTTTTGCGCACATCCACTCTATGATAATTTTGGCGCGATCATTCCTAAAGAAGTTGCCATACAAAAACTCGGATTAGATTCTTCATTGAATTATATTTTATTCTTTGGATTTATCAGGGATTATAAAGGATTAGACCTTCTTTTAGAAGCATTTTCGATATGTATTAATAAAGACAATTCTCTCAGATTGATTGTTGCCGGCGAGTTTTATTCGGATCCGAAGCCATATTTTGAGATAATTAAAAAAAATAATCTTGAAGAATATGTGTTGATGCACAATGATTTCATTCCTGATGAAAAAGTGGCAGATTATTTTTGCGCATCCGATATTGTTGTTCAGCCATACAAAGACGCTACACAAAGCGGAGTTACTCAAATTGCCTATCATTTTAACAAGCCGATGATAGTAACTGATGTTGGCGGTTTAGCCGAAATTGTTACCGACGGTAAAGTAGGTTATGTTGTAAAACCTGAGATTACTGAAATTGCCGATGCTATTCTTAAATTTTATAAGAATAATAAAGAAGAAGAATTTTCCGCAAATGCAGCATTAGAAAAGCAAAGATATGGCTGGGAAAAAATGACAGAAGCAATTGAACAACTGGCAGGAATATAAATATCTTTACAATGAAATGAGCATGTGACCTTAAAAAAAATTATCACAAATGAAAAAAATCATTTTAATATTATTTGGTTTGCTTTTTTCGGTCATTGCGATATCAATGATTTTAAAACACTTTTCACAATCGGAAAAAAATCAAAACAGCATACAGATGAAAATTCGGAATTCAGACAGTATCTTCATAGAATTACCATCGCCAAAATTTTCAGGAACAATGTCGGTGGAAGAGGCATTACTAAAACGCAGGTCTGTCAGGGAATACAAAGATACCTGCCTGACACTTGCAGAAGTTTCACAAATGCTTTGGGCAGCTTATGGAATTTCTGATTCTGTGAAATCCGGACACATCGGATTACATACTGCGCCATCGGCAGGTGCTTTATATCCTTTAGAAATTTATCTTGTAGCAGGAAATGTATCAGGTCTTGAAGCAGGCATCTACCGCTATATTCCGAAAGGGCACAAGCTGCTTCTTGAAGAAAAAGGCGATAAAAGAGCCGAATTGCGCAAAGCAGCCTGGGGACAGGAAATGATAAAAGAGGCACCTGCAAGTCTTGTATATTCTGCTGTTTTCGAAAGAACAACTTCGAAGTATAGTGAACGCGGCAGGCAAAGATATGTCTGCATGGACCTTGGTCATTCAGGCGAAAATGTGTATTTGCAGGCAACTGCAATGGGTATGGGAACATGTGCAGTTGGGGCATTTGAAGATAAAAAAGTTGCAAAAGTTATCGGGCTGCCTGATGATGAAGAACCGTTGTATATTATGCCGCTTGGCAAGTTAATATCCAAATAAAAAATTCCGGAAAACAAATATGATTCAAACGGCAATATGAGTTTTGAAATTATTTACATTTATGATAGCAATGGGAATATAATTAAAGAGAACAATCAAAATAGATACGGCAGGTCGTTTTTTAAATGGACTTACGAATTTGATAAAATAAATAACTGGGTTAAGAAAACTAAATTTGAAGATGATATTCCTAAAGAAATAATAGAACGTGAAATAGAATATTATTAATGATTGCGAGCACACCTGCCCGACCGGCAGTCGGGTTTGCAGTTTTTTATTTCAATGACATAAATTATTTGGCTGCAAAATTTGCAATGCAAAATCCATGAGAGGAAAAAAATAGTTAGCTTTGAGTTCTGATAATGGTGAACATTGATTCCGCTCTTGATAGCGGAGAATAACAATAGTACCGGTAATTTGGCTTTTTCAAGGCAGAGAGGAGAAGCAGAGACATAGTAACTCCGCCTTTTAAGGCGGAGAGAATAACAACACCAACAACATTGGGCTTTAGCCCTGAAAAAATATACCAATATGCCTTTTGTAAAAGTAATGATTCACGCAGTTTGGGGCACCAAAAACCACCATCCTTTTCTGACAAAAGAAATCAAACAGAAAGTGATAGCTCATATCAAAGAAAATGCACGCAAAAAACAAATCTTTATTGACCGATTGAACGGACATACAGAGCATCTGCATTGCTTGTTTGGATTGAATGCAGATATGAGCATAGCCAAAGTAATGCAACTTATAAAAGGAGAATCTGCTTACTGGATAAACAAAGTCAAACTAACCAAAACAAAGTTTGAATGGGCGGATGAGTATTTTGCAGTATCGGTAAGCGAGTCGCTTTTGGATAGAGTACAAGCATACATTGACAGACAAGAAGAGCATCATAAAAAAGTAACATTTATGCAAGAGTATGAAGAATTCATCAAGAAATATAACTTTAAAAGTCATGGCTAAAGCCGGTTGTATTGAAGCATCTTGCATCTCCGCCATAAATGGCGGAATTATTATTCCCAGCACGACTTGTCCCGATTTGTCGGAATCAAAATAATATTCTGCCCAAACACTGGTTAAAATTGTATCTTTGAAAAAAACATTATTATGTTAATCCGAAGTAAAGCTCCCCTGCGTTTAGGCTTGGCTGGTGGAGGTACAGATGTATCGCCCTATTCCGATATATACGGAGGCGCCATTCTGAATGCTACAATCAGTTTGTACGCTTATGCAACTATACAGCCCAGAACTGACGGCAAGATCATTTTTAGATCAATTGATAAAAAAGAAGAATATTCATATAAGTCTTCTGCAAAACTTAAGATCGATGGCATCCTCGACTTGCACAAAAGCGCATACAACAGTATAGTAAAAAACTTTTCGAAGGAGGCATTATCTTTTGAGCTTTCCACTTTTGTTGATGCACCGGCAGGTTCAGGACTTGGGACTTCTTCCAC
>Ga0265296_1004334_pt1 | contig 12374 bp, 6 predicted proteins | sample MunlanPumphouse1_FD_189073 | JGI IMG/M metagenome (GOLD analysis project Ga0265296, IMG submission 189073) | Groundwater microbial communities from a municipal landfill in Southern Ontario, Canada - Pumphouse #1 | ecosystem: Environmental > Aquatic > Deep subsurface > Groundwater | place: Canada... | reverse complement strand
GAGCCCAAACCCTTGGTGACCGTTCTCCAGGGATTGCCGAGCGTCCCATCCCCCGTCACATCACTACCCCCATCATCCACATATGATTCCGTGGTGATGCCGGAAGTCGTGTCAGTCGCGGCATAAGCGCCCCGGTTGCCGCCGTCGCTGGCGGTATTTTTGCAGGGGGAATCGGAATATAAACGATAATCGTTCCCGCTTATACTGACGAATCTTGGATTGGTAGAGATATCGTTGGACTGGCTGCCCACCGTTCCGGAATAATTGGTAATGTTATTGAAAAGATCGTTATAGGTTGAGGTTACTGTGCCTCCCGATTGCTTAATGCCTACACTGCCGGCCCGATAAGTACCCGCCTGCGGCGCCGCAGAGATGATGCAATTTTGGATATTGACGGTTCCATTGGATATTTCAACGCCATTTAGGTTGTTAACAATGGTATTTTTATTAACTGTAACATTGACGCCTGCCGCATTAATGGAAATACCGGATGCTTGATCGAACCCGCGCACCTCATTTGAGGCAACCAGGCCGGTGGAAGTGCCGCGGATCTCTATCCCGTTATAAGTGGTAGTGACCGACGCCCTGACTATATTGTTAATTACGTTCAAATTAGCGGAATTACCGGTTATATAAAGCCCGTATTTCCGGCTGATGATCGTGTTCCCCTCAACGGTAGGAGCAACGCTATTCCCCGAAAATAAAAGAGCGGTGCCGCTGGGATTGGAATAAGTGCTTTCTATGGTGCAGTTGCGGATGACCGGATTGTCGGCTCCGCTGGCCAATTCCACCGTATAAAGATTTGAAGATCCCCCAATAATATTGTTTCCTTCCAAAAGACACCGGTCGGCTCCGGCAGCAATATAGACCCTTCCTCCGGTAGTGGACCCGGCCACGGTGATCCGATTGTTCTTTAGGGTCGAGTCGGCGCCCGTCATATTTACCGCGTAGTTGCCGCCGGCATTGTTGATGGTAAAGCCCTCGAGAGAGGCATTGGCTCCCAGGGTAATGGTATTCACCGCGGTGGTCTTGGAATCGATGGTGGCCAAGCCGGTAACGGTCGAGAGAAAATAGCGTCCGGTCATGTTGATGGGAAAGCTCTCGCCGGTCGCCGCCAGATAATAAGCTGACGCCACATGGATGGTGTCCCCGGCAGATGATCCGCCGGCAGCATAGGTGATGGTTTTCCAGGGGGTGGCTGGGTTCTGTGCTTCGGCGGTGGTGCGGGCGTTGTCGCCATTCACCGCGTCAACGTAAATATCTGCTGCCTGGGCCGTTGCCCCTAGGAGGATCAGGCACAACAGTAAAAAACCGAATTTTTTAGCCAAGTAGATCGGTCTCCACCATTTCGAGCGTATTATAGACCTCGCGCGCGCGCCTGACCACTTCATCCGGCAGGCCCGCGAGACGCGCCACGGCGATCCCGTAGGACTTGTCCGCCACTCCCTCCGCGATCTTGTGTAAAAAGGTGATCTCTTCTCCGGCTTCCTTGACCAGCACATTAAAATTCTTCATGCCGGGGTGTTTCTCCGCGAGTTGGGTTATTTCATGATAATGCGTGGCAAACAGGGTTTTGGCCTTGATCTTCTGATGGATATATTCCGCCACCGCCGCCGCGATCGACATGCCGTCAAAGGTGGCCGTCCCTCGCCCTATTTCATCCAAGATTATCAAGCTATGGGCGGTGGCATTCTTCAAGATATTGGCGGTCTCGGTCATCTCCAGCATAAAGGTGGACTGGCCCGAAAAAATATCGTCCATGGCCCCGATACGGGTAAAGATGCGGTCGATGATGGCCAGTTCCGCGGATTGGGCCGGGACAAAGGAGCCGATCTGCGCCATAAGGCAAATAAGAGCAACCTGCCGCATGTAAGTCGATTTTCCCGCCATGTTGGGCCCGGTGATCATGATAAATCGCGAGTTAGCATCCATCACTATGTTGTTTGGGGTGAATTTTTGTTCTCCGAGAGTTTTTTCAACCACCGGGTGACGCGATCCGGTTATCCGGATATCCGGGGAACCGGTAATCCGGGGACGACAATAATTGTTGGCGACCGCCACCTCCGCCAAAGAAAGCAGAACATCGATCCGGGCCAGTTGGCGGGCGATAGCTTGAAGTTCTTTGGTGTGTTCTGCGACCTGTTCGCGCACTTCGCAGAAAATCTTATATTCCATATCCTTCAGCCGTTCCTCGGCATTCAGGATAAAGGATTCCTTATCCTTAAGCTCGGGGGTGATAAAGCGTTCGCAGTTCACCAGCGTTTGCTTGCGGATGTAATCGGTCGGGACTGAATTAAGGTTGGAATTGCTGACCTCGATATAATATCCAAATACCTTGGTAAAGCCGACTTTTAAGGATTTGATCCCGGTGCGCAGGCGTTCTTTGTTTTCCAGCTCCGTTATCCAGCTTTTACCGCCGCGAGCCGCCTGCTTGAGCTCATCAAGCTCCGCCTTATACCCTTCTTTAATGATCCCGCCTTCTGACAAAACAAACGGCGGGTCATTTACTATCGCCCGCCGGATGTGGTCTACTACTTCGGGTAAGGGATTAGGAATTTTCAGGATTTTAGAATCCTTCAAGATCTCCGCGATACGGGGTAAATGCGTCAGGGATTCCTTGAGTGCGATGAGATCTCTGGCGTTAGCCCCGCCGGAGGCCACCCGGCCGGTCAATCTCTCGATGTCAAAGACCTGATCGAGTTCCCTCGAAAGTTCCGCACGCCGGATGGCATCTTTATGCAATTCCCCGACGGCATTGAGCCGCGATTCGATCTCCTCCCGGTTGAGCAATGGCGCCAGCATCCAATTCTTAAGCAGGCGGCTGCCCATGCTGGTCCGGCACTGGTCCAAAACCCAAAGCAAGCTTCCCTTTAAAGAGCGGTCGCGGATGGTTTGGATTAATTCCAAATTCCGCCTGGTTTGCGGATCGATCAGCATGAACTCGCCGACCGAATATTTAACCGGCTCCCCAATATGCCCCAGACGGGTCTTCCGGTTCTGCTTTAGATATTCCAGTATGGCATCAACCGCCGAACCGTTCGAAGCGGCGATGGTCTCGGCGGGAGCGATACGGTCGATCTCGGCTTTGAGCTGGGTTTCATCCGTAAAATCGGTCGTCTTGAACTCACCGGTCGAGGCCTCCACATAGGCCAGCCCATATTTTCCTTTTTCTAAAGAGATCGCCGCCAGATAGTTGCTGTTTTTTTCAGACAGCAGATCGGATTCGAGCACCGTCCCCGGGGTCACGATGCGGATGACCTCCCGTTTAACCAATCCCTTGGCCAGGGCAGGGTCTTCGGTCTGCTCGCAGATGGCCACCTTGTAGCCCTTTTCTATCAGCCGGGCAATGTAACCCTGCGCCGCGTGGTAGGGAATGCCGCACATGGGCATGCGGTTCTCATCCTTGCCGCGGCCGGTGAGCGTTAGGTCCAGCTCTCGGCTGGCGAGCTCGGCGTCCTCATTGAACATTTCGTAGAAATCTCCCAGGCGGTAAAAGAGGATGGCGTCTTGATGGCGGGCTTTTATCTCGCGGTACTGGGCCACCATGGGGGTCTGGTCGGTCATTTTCTGATCTGGACCTTCAGCTTTTCGGTGAGTTCGTTCTGGATAATGATAAAAGCGCGGTTCACGATCTCATCGGTCAGGGTCTGGTTCCGGTCGCGGAAAGCGATGCGGTAGGCCTGGCTGTTCTTGAAGAGGTCAAAGAGCCGAACTTCTTCCACAAGGTCGCCGCCGGCCTGATGGATGACATCTCTGATCTGCCTGGAAGTGATCCCCGGCGGCACAAACATAGCGATGTCCCTTTCTACCTTGGGATATTTGGGGAGGGATTTAAAACGTTTGCTGATCTTGGCCTCACCCAATAGCGCCTCGATATCAAACTCGAATACCATAACCCCTTCCGGCTTTAATTCGGGGTGCAGGCGGCCGAAAGTCCCCAGTAGTTTTCCGTTTTTCTCGATCACGGCGGCGGATTGTCCGGGGTGGTACTCCGGCTTAGCGGTGGACTCCAGCTTAAAGCCGGAGGCGATTTCATTTAGCAGATTCTCCATAATGCCTTTGAGCCCCAGGAAGTCGACACCGTTTAGCGCCCCCGCCAAGACCAGCCGCTCTTCGGGCAAGAACACCTTCCCTATCTCAAAAAGCTTGACGTCCTCCACCTGCCGCCTTAAGTTATGAGAGACCGCCTTAAGCAAGCTGGGCAGCATTTCGGTCCGTAGGACCGATTCTTCGGGCGCCATGGGATTGGCCAATTTAACCGCTTCTTCTCTGGCCATCTGGGGGTCCACCAGGGTAAAGGTTTGCGCTTCATACAATCCGCAGCCGACCAATATCTCTTTTATTTTCTTGAGGAAGGTATATTTCCGGTCTTCTTTAACTTCGCCCGCCGCCCGCGGTGAGGTGGCCGGAATGCGGTCGTATCCCCGCAAGCGGGCCACTTCTTCGATCAAGTCGATCTCCCGTTCAATGTCTCCCGCTCTCCACAATGGCACTCCTACTTTCAATTTTCTATTGTCTATTTTCAATTTTCTAAATCCCAAAGCCCCCAATATTTTAACGGCTTCCTTCAGCGGTACCTTGGCTCCCAATATCTTGTTGATCCTCTCCTGCCTCAATTCCAAAACTTTCGGTTTTCTGTCCCTGGTTTTAATATCCACTTTATAAGCGGTTACTTTCCCTCCCGAAAGCTCGGCGATAAGCGCCGCCGCGCGGTCAAGGGCGGTCTCTACCATTTCCCAATCGACGCCTTTTTCAAAACGTATGGAGGCCTCGGTGCGCAGTTTGGTTGCTTTGGAGGTTTTATTGATGGAAGTGGGATCGAAATAGGCGGATTCGAGCAGGACAGATGTCGTCGAATCGGAAACTTCGGTATTGGCCCCTCCCATCACCCCCGCCAGGGCGATAGGTTTTTGCTCATCCGCGATGACCAGTGCTTCTTTTGCAATCCTATGCTCCATCCCGTCCAAAGTAATGATCTTTTCCCCGGGCTTGGCACGCCTTACGATGATCTTTCCTCCGCCGATCTTTTCCGCATCAAAAGCATGCATTGGCTGGCCGAGTTCCATCAGCAGGTAATTGGTCGCGTCCACGATGTTATTGATCGGCCGCAGTCCGCACAGCAGCAATCTATTCTTCAACCATTCCGGCGATTCCCCAACCGTTACATTTTCTATCATCCTGGCCATATATCTTGGACAGAGGTACTTGTCTTTGACTTCAATAGATATCTTGTGAAAGCTGAGACTAAAGTCTCGGTTAGATTTAGCCGCGAATTTATTCGCCGGCTTCATGAGTTTTATACCCGTGATCGCACTAACTTCCCGGGCCACCCCTAAAACACTCAAGCAATCTCCCCTATTGGGAAGAACATCGATGTCCATCACTTCGCCTTCGATCGCCCCCACTTCCAATCCCGCCATAGTGAGCCGGGCTTGCAGCTCCTTGGGCTTCAGTTTTACTTCCACAAAATCTTTAAGCCACTCTAACGGTATTTTCATGTCAAAATTGCCTCAAAAAGCGCATATCGTTCTCATAGAACAGACGAATGTCGTCGATGCCGAACTTGAGCATGGCGATGCGCTCTACTCCCATGCCGAAGGCGAACCCGGTATATTTTTCCGGATCGCATTTTACGTATTTAAAGACGTTGGGATCCACCATGCCCGAACCCAAGATCTCGAGCCACCCGGTGTTCGAACAGGTGCGGCAGCCCCGCCCCTCGCACATCACGCATTCCACATCCACCTCTGCCGAAGGTTCGGTAAAGGGGAAGTAGCTCGGCCGGAAGCGGACCTTTTTGCCCTTGCCAAAGACCGAATGGAGAAAGGCGGTGAGGGTGCCTTTTAGATCGCCGAAGGTGACATTTTGGTCCACCAGCAGACCTTCGAGCTGATGGAAGACCGGCGAATGGGTGATGTCGGCATCCCGGCGATAAACCCGGCCGGGCATGATCACCGCAAGCGGCGGTTTTTGCTTTTCCATTACACGGATCTGGACCGGGGAGGTGTGGGTCCTCAACAATTTGTCCGCATCGATCCAGAGCGTGGACCACATGTCGCGGCTGGGATGGTGGGGAGGGATGTTCAGCGCTTCAAAATTGTAATAATCGGACTCGATCTCGGGCCCCTCCGCGATCGAAAATCCCAGCCGTTGAAAAATATCGATTAGCTCATCCATGACCTGGGTGATGGGATGAAGCTTGCCCCTTTTGATCCCCGCCCCAGGAAGCGTGATGTCCACCACGTCGCCTTTAAGCTTCAGGCCGAGCGCGGCATATTCCAGCGCGGCTTTTTTATCCTTGATGATATCTTCCAGTTTGGTCTTGACCTGGTTTAAGACGACGCCGAAGCGGGGCCGCTCTTGCTCCGGCAAACTTCCCAGAAATCTGGTAAGCTCCGTCAGCAAACCCTTTTTGCCCAAGTAGCGCACGCGCACTTGATCCAAAGCCGTCAGATCGTTTATCGACTCCAGAGCGCCGAGCGCTTCCTGTTCTATCGCCTTTATTCTTTCGACCATCTTTGTCTTACCGCCTCGTATAAAATGACCGTGGCCGCCATCGCGGCGTTCAACGACTCCGCTTTCCCCGGCATGGGAATGGAAACAGTTTCATCCGCCAATTTCATGACTTCCGGTGACAATCCCGCTCCCTCGTTGCCGATCAAGATCACGACCGGGCCCGAAAGGTCGGCCTTAAAATGCGGCCGGGCCCCCTGGCCTTCGGTCGCTACGACCTTAAATCCCCGCTTTTTCAACTGCCTGATGGTCTCCGCCGCGTCCTTTATCTGGACGATCGGCAGGTGAAAAAGCGATCCCTGGGTGGAACGGATGACCTTTTGGTTAAAAAGATCGACCGTTCCCCGGGATAAAATGACGCCCGCCGCCCCAGCCGCATCCGCCCCACGGATGATGGTGCCGAGGTTGCCCGGGTCCTGGATCTCGACGCAAAAAACTACCAGCCCCGGCTTGATATCCGCCAAGGTTTGCTCCGGCTTTCTGACCACCGCCAAAAGTCCGGCGGGGGTCATAACCGAGGACATTCGGGCGAACTCTTTTTGGGAAACCTTGACCGCTCTATTACCCGCAGCCAAGTAGGAAGGAAGAGCGCGGGTGTGGATGATAAATTCCACGTTTTCCCCCGCCTCCTCGATCAAGTGCTCCCCCTCCACCACGAACTTTCCTTCGTCCTCTCGGGCTTTACGTTTTTCCAAAAGCGAAAGCGCTAATCGGACTTCGGGCAACATGCGCATTTTACCGATTATACCCGCCATAGCTTGCATTTTCAATATAATGTTATAGAATTGGGCGAATGAAAAAGAAGTCCGAAAAATTTAACCGCGACTTTAGTCGCCGGTTCCTAGGGCTCCTTTTGCTACTTTTAATGTTACTGCCGCTAACCGCGCAAGCCCGGAATCTATATTACTTCGAGCAGGGCAAACTGATGAGATCGACCGATCTGGGGCAAAATTGGTCGAGTTTCCCCACTCCCCTGCCGGCTTCCGCCTCTCCCTCTATCCTGGAAGACCCCCAAGATAAATCGTTATACCTGTGGTGGATGGAAAAAGGCGACCTGAAGATCGTTTTTTCCCGGAATGCCGGACTGACATTTGAAAAAATCGCTGCGCTCAAAGATGCTCCGCAGATAATCGATATCCAGGCGCAAAAGGGGGCTTTGCAGGTCCTGGCCGTGAGAGAGGATAAATTATTGTATTTGCGCACCAATGACCGGGGCGCCAATTTTTCCCAGGCAAAGATATTAAACGAAACCCTGCCCCTCGCCGGCCGCCCTACCCTGCTCGCGACCACAGATAAATTGGAGATCGATTTTATCTCGGGATCAAAGATATATCGACTGACCTCGACCGACGGCGGTTTGAGTTTTTCGCCTGCGGCCGAATTGTATTCAACCGATAATAAATTAAGCGATCTCTCGGCAACCACCGAAGATCTCTTTTGGGTCGAGCGCCGGACCTCCGGCCAGGCGGAAATCCGAGGTCTTGCTCAAAAAATGGTCTATACTTCTCCCCAGGATATCACCAGCCTCGAAGCGGTAATCACCGACCTGAATGCCGTGGTCTTGCATTTTTACTCTGCCGGAAATTACCATTATCTTTTAAGAGGCAAGGAGAAGAAGATCGAAAGGATCGGAAGCGGGCCGCTCCAGCTCCTGCCTGTCGAAAATCAAAAGCCCGCCGCTCCAATCATTCTCTCCCCGAGCAATGATCTTAAGACCAATGCCGCAGGGATCAAGGTCGCTTTTTCCGCAACCGATCCGGATAACGACCCCCTCAATTACACAATCGAGATCAGCTGGGATGCCGATTTTCCCCGGGATAAGACCTTTACCTATCTTATCTCTTCGCTCGAAGCGGAGATCCCGTTAACTTTTCCCGACGGGAAATATTTTATTAGAGTTGTAGCGGAAGATGGGATCATAACCGGTCCCTACTCGCAGATTTCAACCTTTTCTCTCGACCGGGAAGCTCCCCGGGTTACGATAAGCTCGCCCCACCCGGGAACCATCACCAATAAAAGCGATCTGGAATTTTCGGGGGCCGTGACCGAGGATTGTGAGCTGAAAGCGAATGGATCACCCGTGACCCTGAACGGCCTAAACCTCTCAAAGGTTGCCGCTCTTTCCCGCGGGGAAAATCGTCTGGTATTTTCGGCGCAGGATGGGGCCGGCAATGCATCGCAAGAAGCGATCACCGTTTTCTTCAATGAAAATGCCCCCATCCTCACTCTTTCCCGCCCCCAGTCCAACGATTGGTATAAGAAAAAAAGCACGGTGCTCATCGAGGCCGAGGTTTTCGACAACCAGGGCGATATCGAGGACGAGCAGGACGCCGCCTTCTTTATAGATGATACCTTGCAAAAACATCCCCTGGTCTACAGCCGGGCCGATTCCAAATTAAGCGAGCTGCTCACACTCCCCGAAAATCTCTCCCACGGCGTTCATAAGATAAAGATCGAGCTTACGGACTCCGCGGGAAATTTGGGAAGAGTGGAAGGCACGTTGAATATTGACGACTCGCCGCCCCGCGTTCTGGAAAGATCGTTCACTTTCAGCAAAGACAAGGTCGTGATCCCTATCGCGGAGGAAGGCAGCGGGCTGGATGTTGCCGCATCGATTGTAAAAGTCACCCTGGCGAGCAATGAGGTCAGGGGTTTGGTTAAGAAAGAGAACCAGAACCTGGTATTTATCCCTACCCAACCGTTAGTGAACGGCTCCTATGTCATCAGCGTCACGCCCCGCGATGCGATCGGCAATTTGGGAGCGACCAGTAATCTATCCGCGGTATTCGATTCCAACCAGGTCCAAGCTGCAGCGGTCAGGACCTCGGATGTTAAGATCTTGACTTTAGAATACGGCCCCAATCCCTTCCGCCCTTCGCGCGATGGGACGGCTAAGATCAAATACCAGCTGGATGGCCTGGCCGCCGCTAAGCTTTATATCTTTTCAATTGAAGGCAATCTTATCCTGATAAAGAACCTGGGCAGTGCGGTATCCGGGGTAACTCCCTGGGACGGCAAGAATTCTTTTGGGGAAATGGTTTCCTCCGGCCTCTACCCCATCGCCCTGGTCACAACCGATTCCGGGGGAAAGAAAGAGATCAAGCGAGGGAAGTTGATCGTTTTTTAGAATGCCCCGTAAGCAGTTATCGTAACTGGGACAGTCCGCAGTAATATCTTAAAATCCAGCCACAATGACCAGTTCTCAATATAATAGATATCCAACCGCACCATGTCCTCAAAAGGTAAAAGCGAGCGGCCGGAGACCTGCCATAGCCCGGTGATCCCCGGTGAGACGCGTAATCTCTTTAGATGCCAGGGAGAATAGTTCACAACTTCCCGGGGCAGCGGCGGGCGAGGCCCCACCAAAGACATCTGGCCCAGAAAAACATTGATCAGCTGGGGCAGCTCGTCTATCGAGAATCTCCTGATAAAGCGCCCCACTCTCGTCATGCGGGGATCGTTCTTCATCTTGAAAATAAAACCGTCCACTTCCGAGAGCGGGGCCAGCTTGGGGTAGAGAGAGTCGGCATCTTTGATCATGGAACGGAATTTGAGCATGGGAAAGGTTTTTCCTTCTTTGCCCACCCTCTCCTGAGTGATAAAGACCGGCCCGCGGGAATCGAGTTTTATGAGCAGGGCCGCTAAAAGCAGGATCGGCGAGACCAAGCCCAAAAGGACGGCCGAAAAAATGACATCATTGGTCCTTTTGACCAGCGCTTTTATTCCTCTCAACCCGATCTCGCTCACGGTAATTAGCGGGATGCCGCCCACCTCCTCAATATTCACCCGCGAGGCGATGATCTCGAGTATCCCCGGAACGATGCGGAAGGAAACCTTGAGCACTTCGCATTCGGTTATGATATCCAGTATCTTCTGATAAGGCAGCTGGGTCGTGGCAAAAATGACCTCGTCGATCTTTTTGCTCTTGATGATCTTCTTGACCTCGGAGGTATTGCCTAAGACCTTTACCCCGTGATACTCAACTCCGAGCTTTCTGCCATCATCATCCAAAAACCCGAGCGGGATGGATCCCAGGGCCCGGTCGGCGCCGAATCTCTGCGCCAGGGTCTGCCCCATCTCCCCCGCACCAATGATCAAGACCCTTTTTAATCCAAATCCTAAAAGATACTTGATGCGGCCCCCCCAGAAAAGGATCAGCCGGGAAGCCATAAGCAGGATCACCGAAACCGCCCAGGCATTGACGATCACCAAACGCGAGAACCACAATCCCCGGTAAAGGAATAGGAAGCCCAAAAGTGTGAAAGAGGCGATCGTGACCGAAAGCAAGACCATGGCCAGCTCATCAAAAAGCTCCGGCCGTTTTTTGTCCTCATACAGGCCCACCAGTTTGAAAATGGCCAGCCAGAGCACCACGATAAAAAGCAGGGTCCCGGAATATCTGGAGAATTCGGTCACGGATTCGGGAGGGAAAGCGGCATAGAAGAGATTGAACCGTAAAAAATAAGCCGCGAAAAATGCGCCCAGGACCAGGATCGCGTCAGAAATTACTTTAACCACTGCAGGGCCCTTTGGGCATAGCCGTCGCCGGGATTAAGCGAGAGCGCCTGCTCAAACTCCTCCCGTGCCCGACCGCGCTCTCCCCGTTTGAGATAGATCGCCCCCAATCCATTATGAACACTGGGGTTGCGGGGCTCCGACAGCATCAATTCCTGGAACAGTTTAAAGGCCTCGTCGATCTGGCCGTTATTGATCAACTGCCAGGCGCGTTTGACTTTTGGCTCCGAAAGCTGGGGATTGATCCGGGCTGCTTCCTGATAATGGGCGCGGGCCAGGTCGTTTTGCCCCAGGCGTTCGTAGGCGTTGGCCAGGGTAATATGCGCTTCGGCATAGTATGGATCGATCTTTAAGGCCTTTTCGGCAAAGGCGATGGCCGTGTTCCAGTCGGCTTTCATCAAATACACCCGCGAAGTGATGTAGAAATTATCGGCGTTGAGCGGATCGACCCGCATCCCATTCTCAAAGATCTTAAGCGCCCGGTCGTATTGGCCGGAATTGAGCGCCGCAATGCCGTAATGGGTGACAGCGCCGCCCTCAAAAGGCAATATCTTGACCGAATTCTCAAAATGCCGCAGAGCTTCCTGGGAGTTGCCCGCGTCGGAATAACCTTTGCCGGCCTTAAAGGCCAGGTCTGCGCGGAACTGAATGGTGGATAGATACAGCAATAATAGGGCTGCGATAATGATCCCCGCGACCGGCAGCCAGGGGATATCATCCCACCCGATCTCGCCTTCCGCCTCTTTAATATCTTCCACGTCCACATTGGCCGTCATGGCCCACATGATCCAAAAAAGTGAAGTGATGGCCACCACCCCAAAGCTGAACTGGTTCTGGACGATATAAGAAGCCATTGAAGAAAGCAGTGCCGCGATCATCAGCTCCCCTTCGATCCCCACCTTCTTCCATTTCTTTATCCCCAGATAAAATATGTAAAATAGCAGTCCCCAGTATAAAAAGAATCCGACCAGGCCTTTGGTAACCGCCACGTCGAAGGTCTCATTGTGACAGCGGTCCTGCTTGACATGGAAGGTCTCTTTAAAACGGAAAAGTTCGGTTTCGTAGCGGGGAAAGGCCATCTTTAATACTTCCGGCCCGATGCCGAACACCGGATTATCGGCAATGATGCGGAAAGCGCTCTTCCAGGTCTCGCCGCGCGATCCCGCCGCTCCGGCCAGCTCCACTTTGGTCTTTCCTTTAGGAGCCGGGGCTGCCTGGGATTGGGGCTCGGGGACCGATTGAACGCTTATCTCCTGCGAGAATCTATCAAAGGGGGAATTCCCCGGCGTCATGATCACCCAGGCCGAGACCAGCACGATCACCGCCGCCAGGATCGATAACTTCTT
>Ga0265296_1004333_pt1 | contig 12376 bp, 10 predicted proteins | sample MunlanPumphouse1_FD_189073 | JGI IMG/M metagenome (GOLD analysis project Ga0265296, IMG submission 189073) | Groundwater microbial communities from a municipal landfill in Southern Ontario, Canada - Pumphouse #1 | ecosystem: Environmental > Aquatic > Deep subsurface > Groundwater | place... | reverse complement strand
CCGCGAGCACGCCGACGTCGCCGAAGGCGCTCTGGAATCCCATTGCCCGGTCGAAGTTCTTTCCTCGGAATACGTGCGTGATCCACGAGATCCCCACGGGATGATAGATGCTCGATCCGATCCTCACTCCGACATACAGAAATACGAGGGTGAGGTAGTTTTTGGCGAGCGGTGTGAGAAGAAGGAAGAGGCCGACGACGAGATCGTCGAGGACGAGCAGCAGCCGATAGTGCCGGCCTTTCGCCCAGTGTCCGACGAAGAAATGGAAGAACACCGACACGACGAGTCCGATGAGCATCATGGTGCCGATATCGGCGTAGCGCTTGATGAGAAAGCCCTGGGTATAAAGAATCGGATAGATCGTCGGGAGCGCGACGACCGAGGCGTCGTTGAAAAGGTGGAACACGGAGACCGAGCCGAGTATCTTTTTCTCTTTTATATTCATGGCCGAAATAATATACACGCAATTGCGCCGCTCCGCAAACAATCCGCAATCAATCCGGCTCTGGACGCGCCGCCGGGCATGGGTTATAGTCGATTCTTCGTGTATCCCGGCCGCGCGGCAGGCGGGTTCGGCCGGCCGCCGTCGCTTGGCTTCTTGTGCCCGCGGGGGGAGGTATCATAATGAAGAGATCGCTTTCGACGGTTCTGTTTGTCGCGTATCTTCCGTTCATGATCGGCGTGCTGATCCCGGGTCCACCGCCCGGGGCCGCGCCGTTTTCCCCGATACGGATGCAGAAGGACACCATCGGCTACGCCACGAGGCCGGATCAGGTCGAGGCGCTCGTGAGGCTCGTCGACTCCCTCGATGCGGCGCGCTACGCCTCGAACGCCGCAAGCTTTCCACTGATGACAAAGGGCCCGATGATCGGCGCCATATGCCCGCACGACGACTATCTCTACGCCGGGCGCGGCTACGTCCACGTCATGCGCGAGGTCAGGGCGCCCCGCGTGATCCTCTTCGGCGTCTCGCACACGGCGCGCCGCCGCGGCATTCAGGACAAGCTCATATTCGACGATTTCTCCGCGTGGAAGAGCGCCTACGGGAATTGCCCTGTTTCCTCGATGCGGGAAGAGATCGTCGCGGCCCTTCCGGCCGGCCTCGTTCTCATGAACGACACGATCCATTCCGAGGAGCACTCGCTCGAGGGGTTCGTCCCGATTCTCCAGCATTACCTGCCGAAGGTCGAGATCGTGCCGATCCTCGTGACGCGAATGAACGGCGGCAATTTCGATATGGCGGCCGACGCGCTCGCCGTGGCCATCTCGAGCATCATGAAAGCGCGCGGCTGGAGGCTGGGAAAGGACGTCGCGATTCTCATCTCCGCCGACTGCGTCCATTATGGCGACGAGGAGTGGGGAGGGCGCAACTACGCCCCCTTCGGCGCCGGCGAGGACGGTTACGAAAAAGGCGTCGCGCAGGATCGAGAAGTTATCCGGTCCTCGCTGGCGGGGGCGCTTTCGCGCGAAAGGATCGGCATTTTCAGGGATCGGGTGGAGAATAGCGATTTTCAGCAGCCGTACAAGATAACGTGGTGCGGGGTCTACTCGATACCCCTCGGGCTGAGCGTTCTCGATCGCCTCGCCGAACGAGGCGGCGGGAAGGCGCCCGAGGGTTTCATGCTCGTTTACGGCACGAGTCTCAGGCCCCGCAGCCTCCCGCTCGCGCACACCGGGCTGGGGGTTACGGCCATCGCGACGCTGCGCCATTGGGTCGGCTATACGGCAATCGGGTACTGGTAAGAAGGAGGCAACGAGGAATGTCCAACCGTTCGAAGCATGCGCTGACGATTTCCGCGATCGCGCTCTTGCTCGCGATTCTCGCCGCGAGCGCCTTCGCGCAGACGGACGACGAAATCCGCGCGCTCGTCGCGAAGGCGGGGGAGGCGAAGGACTATCCCGACGCGGGTCTAGTCGCCGTTTTCGAGAAGATCGACGTCACGGTTGAGGAAACCGGGCTTGCCCACTATCGCCGCCACACGCTCACGAAGATCCTCACGGACCGGGGCGCTCTCGCGAAGGCGGCGCTCCGTTTCGATTACGATCCCGCGTCCAATTTCATCGCCGTCGAGAGCGTGAGGATATTCAGGAAGGGCGGTGCCGTCGAGATCGTCGATCTCGCGACGGTCAGGGATCTCTTCGCCCCCGCCTCGATGATCTACTGGGGCGCGCGCATGAAGGTGGCGCAGCTTCCCCGGCTCGCTCCCGGCGACGCGGTCGAGGTGAAGACGTACAAGAAAGGCTTCGAGATCGCATACCTGGCGGAGGGGGAGGGGGGCGGCGCGGGCGCGCCGGGCACCGGCGGGGCAACCGCAGCCGCGCCGGGCTCGGGTGAACGGGGCTCGGGCGAAACAACCGCCGGCGACGACGAGCGCTACATCCCCCCGATGCGCGGATCGTTCTACGACGTCGTCTATTTCCAGGAAACATATCCGATCAAGACAAAGCGCTACGATCTCCACATGCCGAAGGACAAGCCGGTCCGCTACCGCGTGTACAACGGCTCCCTCTATTCGGCGCAGAGCTTCGACGACAAGGGAACGCACTACTCGTGGTGGATCGAAGACGTCCCGGCGCTTGCGGAGGAGCCGCGGAGCGCCGAGGCGCCCGATATCGTCCCGAAGCTCGTGCTCGCCACGCTCTCGTCGTGGGAGGAGAAATCGAGATGGTTCGCCGCGATCCACGACACGATATACAACGACAACGGCGAGATCAAAAGGCTCGTGAAGGATCTCACGGCGGGGCTCAAGACCGACGTCGAGAAGGTGACGGAGCTTCAGCACTGGTCCGCACAGGAGATCCGTTACTCGGGCGTCTCGATGGGAAAGGGCGAAGGCTATACGCACCATCCGGGCACGATGAGCTACGCCGATCGCTGCGGCGTCTGCAAGGACAAGGCGGGGATGCTTATCACCCTCATGCGCACCGCGGGCTACGACGTCTGGCCGGCCCTCACGATGGCCGGCGCGCGTGTCGAGGAAGTGCCGGCCGATCAGTTCAACCATTCGGTGGTCGCATGGCGCCACAAGGACGGCACCTTCACGATGCTCGATCCCACGTGGGTGCCCTTTTCGACCGAGCTCTGGAGCTCGGCGGAGCAGGAACAGCACTATGTGATCGGCACGCCGGAAGGAGAAGGGCTCATGGTAACGCCCTACTCCCCGCCCGAGAAGCACGTGCTCAAGGTCGTCTCGCGCGGCGCCGTCGATAAGGACGGAAACCTCACGGGAACGCTCCATCTCGAGGGGACGAATTATATGGACCAACGGATGCGTCGCTGGCTCGGCACGCACAAGCGCGACGACCTGCGCGCATACGTCGAAGGATGGCTCGCCGCGATCTCTCCCGGGGTCGAAGTGACGAAGCTCGCGATCGGCGATCCGCTCGATTTCAAGAAGCGGTTCGCGCTGGACGTGACGTACCGCGTGCCGCGCTACGCCGTCGCCGAGGGAGGGACGCTCGATTTCGCCTCACCCGCGTGGAAGCTCGGATTCGGCCGAACGCCGCTGCTCACGGCCGCCTCGGTCATCGATCTCGAGAAACGCGAGCTCCCGCTCTTTATCTGGAACACGCAGGCGTACGAATGCGACGAGACGATCGCTCTCCCCTCCGGGATGAAGCCGCGCGATCTCTCGAAGGAGTCTTCGAAGACGGGCGAGTACGCGGCATACCGTATGGAGCGCTCCGTCGCCGGAGGCTCCGTCGCGAACAAGGGTGTCGTGCTCGTCAAGAGGAGGACGATTCCTGCGGGGGACTATCCCGATTTCCGCGCCATCCTGAAGGAGGCGGGGGATTACGCCACTCGCAGGGTGATATTCGAGAGAGAGGGGGGATCGCGATGAGAAACGTCACGACGCATGTGCTGCTGAAATCGATTCTCGCGGTCGTCGCGGCGGCGCTGATCGCGGGCTCCGCGTGCGGCCATTCCGCGCCGGCCGCCGCGGCCGGCACCGGCTGGAAGGAGATGCAGCTCCGTTACCCCGGAAGCGACGCCGTCGTGCTGTACGATTCGCTCGTCGTCACCCTCGGCTCCGACAATCACATTGCAAAGCGGCGGCATCGCGCCGTCATGCTCTTCACCGACAACGCGATCAACCGCTTCGGCGACCCGCGGATTCTTTTCAACGCGGCGACGCAGGATCTTACGATCCTCGCCGCGCGCGTCCGCATGCGGGACGGGAGGATCGTCGAAGTCCGGAAGAACGCCGTCAATCAAACGACGCCATTCGCCCTCGACCTCGCTCCCGATTACGTCGATTGGCAGGAAACGGTTATCACGCACATGGGCATCGAAAAGGGTTGTGTCGCCGAGCTGCATTACGTCATCGCGGACAAGAATCCATCGCCGTATCTCTCGGGGGTGGAGGTGTTCAGCGCGGAGGATCCGACGGAGGAGCGTGTGCTCGTCGTGAAGCTGCCGCCGGGGATGACGCTCAAATCCGCTTCCTTGAATGGCGAGGTCTCTCCGCCCAACGCGAGCGTGAAAGGCGTCTGGGTTTGGACCGTCCGCGACATCCCCGGGCGCACACCCTTCGACGGCGGTGCCTGGGAGGGGGACTATTCTCCGGTCGTCTGCTATAGCACGGCGTCGGACCGGCAGGACCTTCTCTCGAAACTCGGCGCCGGCCTCACGGCCAAATCGACCCCCTTGCCGGCGGCTGAAACGTCGATCTGCGGCGCCGTGAAGGATCTTGCCACGGATGAGGAGAAGGTGCTCGCCGTACATCGTCTCGCGATCGGGGCCGTAACGGGCGTTCACGTCCCGTATGCGCTTCTCGCCGCTCCGGCGCGCGATGCGGCGCGGATCTATGACAGCGGCTACGCGAGCCCGCTGGATCGCGCCGTGCTCCTCGCCGCGATGCTTCGGACCGCTGCATTCGAGCCGGCGTTCGTTCTCGTTTCGGCGGGGAAAGCCGCAAGCGGCGACGTGCCCGCGCCCGAGCTCTTCTCGCGGATTGCGGTCTCGGTGCCGCTCGGGGATGGAGCCGAGCTGCTCCTCGACCCCGCTGCCCCATTCGAACACGATCCGTCGTTCGCCCTCGCCGGAAAGACGCTCGCGTACCTCGGTCCGGTGCCGCGGCTCGCGCAGCTTCCCGCCAGGGCCGTCAGCGACAGCCGGAGCGAGCTCGCGCTCGTTCTCAAGCCGGGGAAGGACGGCGGTTTCGAGGGAAAAGGCACCGCGATCCTGAAAGGCGCGTTCTCGCCGTACTATCTCGTTCGGGAAAACGAGAACGGTCTCAGGGACTTTTTGAAAAAGCGGGTCTCGGGCTTTTTCGGCGGCGCCGAGCTCGTCTCGTGGAACCCGCGGTCGCTCGAGCGGAACGAGGCCGAGATCGATTTCACCTTCACGGTGAGCCCGGGCGAGAAGAAAAAGGGGGAGCGGCTGTACCTCTCCGTACCGAAACCCATGGAATCGTCTCTTTCCGGAATCGAACGCGTGCGCCTCGAACGTTCGCAATGCGCCGACGCAATCAATATTGAGCCGTGTGTTCTCGAAGTTTCGTGCATGATCGAACCGGCGCCGGGCTGGAAGATGGTGACCGCCCCTTTGCCCGCGAACGAAGAGAACGAGATCGGAGCCGCGTCGGTTGATTTCGCATCGCGGGCGGATGGAACGCACGTTTTCCGGAAGCGACTGCAGCTCGATGAGAATCTCGTGGCTCAGACCAGGTATGCGGATTTCCGGTCGCTGCTTCGGACCTTCCACGAAGATCGTATCGTGCTTGAGAGGGAGTAGCGGAGACCGGCTCGTCCGAACAAGAGAATGACGGGCCCGGGGCCCGTCATTCATTCTGCGCGAGGAGGGGGCCGTCGCGCAACCGTTACGCCGGATCGAGCTCTATCGTGTCGCCGATCCCGGTGTCGCTCTCGCGTAGCGTGTTCGGCGGGAACTCCACCGCGCTCACCGCGCTGCGAGAGGAATCGGCGATGCAATCGGGCGGGAAATTCTTGAACATCGTGACGACGCGTCCGTACCGGTTGAGGAAAGCGATGTCGACCGGGTTCTTCATGCCGACCGTATAGATCGCCCGGCATGGCGCTATCCAGAGAGCGCAGTTTCGCGGAATCCCGCGTCGATTGAGAAATCTCAGTGTCTCGACGCAGTTCGCGTTCAGCGTCATGAGATGCCTTGCGATCAATGTTCCGCGCGTCTTGTTGAGGACCGACATGGCAAATTCCCCCTAGATCGAAGTCCCGATCATGAGAACCGCGAGCGTCGCGATGGCGAGCTTGGCGCACCAGGGGAAGACGGCGTCCCTGCGAACGGAGTCTTCGCTCTCCGGACTTACGGCGGGGTGCTCTTCCTCGCGCGCCGGCATCGAAGAACCTATCTGATCCATCCGCAGCATCTTCAGCATCTCGATCTCGACGAGGGCGGACTGTTCGTCGAAGGCGAGAAGGCGCGTCCCGCACGGCCCCGCGGCGCTCGCGGCTCCGGCTGCGGATGGCGAAGCTTCAAGCTTGAACATTTTCTGAAGAGCGAGAAAGGCGGTTGCGATGCAGAAGGCGATCGCGTACTGAACGGCGCCGAGTATTCCGCCGAGCGCGACGGAAACGATCACGTCTTCGCGTGAGACGAATCCGAGAATCGAAAGCGGAAGCGTGAGGAAGAGCGCGGCGAAGGCTCCGACGAGCGAATAGATAAGGCCGTTGGGCCCGTTGACGAGACCGAGAACGGCCGGCGCGATAACGAGAGCGGCCAGACCGAAAACGATCTGGAATCTCCTTCTCTCCATCACGTAGAAGGCCGTCGTTATGAAAACCGCTGTGAGGATACCGTACATTGTCCCGTTCGACCTTTCTTTTCCAGTTCTCACTCGCTGCAATATACAAGTCGCGTTCCATAGCCGGGTCCGGCGCCGATGTTCGGTAAATGCGTTTCCCGCGGAGGTGCGGAGCCGATCGTAATGATCTTATTCGCAGAGAATTAGTGGGATCGTGCAAATGGAAAATCCAGGCGGCCGCAGCGCGGGACCACGCACGCTCTCTTCAAAGGCAAGCTGTTTTAGGGAATTAATCCCCAATCGGAACTGCGGATACGGCCCTCGTGCGGTATTTTTCATGGGGAGGCGTCTCGCGGGCGGGATGATTCTCCGACGCACCGGATCGTTTCCCGTAATTCCCCGTTGTTTCCAAAGCCGTGCTATCGGGGGACTCTCGATTTGAGACCGAGAAAGGCCTCTTCGACGCATCTCATGTTCTTTTTCCAAAGCCCGCGTTCGTTGATGATGAGGAGATTGATCTCGCGCGCGGTGGTCCTGAATGAGGCGTTATCGAGCGCCTCTATGACGGCGCCGGCGAGGGAGGCGGCATCATCGCTCCTCACGATGCGGCCGTTCTCTCCGTCCCGTATCCATTCGCGGTTCGCGGGAAGATCGGTCACGACCGGCACCGTCCCGCAGGCCATCGCCTCGAGGAGCGAGACGGACGTTGAATCCGATTTCGACGTCGATACGTACACGTCCGCGGCGCGGAGCTCTCGTGCGATCCCCTGGGGATCGAGCTTCCCCTTGAATACGAAGCTTCCCTCGAGAGAGAGCCGCTTCACCCTTTCCTCGAGGCGCGCTCGATCGGGTCCGTCGCCGCAGACGACGAAGTGCGCGTCCCGCTTTTCCCGGATGAGGGGAGCCGCATCGATGAGCAGATCGACGTTGTAGACCGGATACAGATTGCGCGTGCTCACGACGCGGACGCCGCCGCCCGGCCGTGTTTTGTCCGGCGCGCTCTTCCGCGGGAAAAAAATGCCCTCGTCGATCCCCAGATACGTCTTGAGGATTTTCCCCGGGCTCGTGCCGGCCGAGATCGCGATGCGCGAGAGCTCTTCGGCGTCGGTGAGAACGAGGTCCGCCTGCCTCAGCACAAAGCGAATCTGGAGCCGGTGTACGGGGGACGAGGGATAATCGATGAGGAGATCGGAGCCGAGGCTCGAGACGACGAGGGGGCGAAACCCGCTTCGCGCCGCGACGAAGCCGTAACCGCCGAGATACAGAGCGTTCACGAGGTCCGGGCGAAAGTGCTCGAGCTCTTTCCGTATGGAGCCGAGCGCCGAGAGATAGCCGAGGAGTTTTGTCGGGAAGCGGCTCTTCAGCCTTCGCGCGGGGACGAGGCAGCCGTCGACGCTCTCGAACGACAGGAGGAGCGTTTCGTGGCCCCGTTCGTGGAAATACCCCGCCCAGCGCCTCACGTGATTGAGCGAACCATCTCCGAGAAACGCGATGCGCATGTTTCGCTCCTTTTTGTCGATGCGCCGTGCACGGACGTGCTTCCTGAAATGTATCACAAGGCCGGACAATTTTGTTGAAGAATTCAGCGGACTGATTCAGAATCAGCGTGTGCGCGCCGGAGGATCGCCGCATCGGAGCGCGCAGACCGGCTCGCACCCGTATACTATTCAACACCCAATCGAGGAGGCCCGTCGATGTTCGGGAATTTCGGAATCGTGAAGAATCTCCTGGCCCTGTGTCTCGCCGCTCTGTGCGCGTCGGCGCCATTCTCCCCCGAAGCCTGGGCGCTCAAGACTTCGGAGGAGAGACCGGTTCATACCTATTCGATTGTCGCCCGCGATTCGGTGACGGGGGACATGGGTGTGGCGGTTCAGTCACACTGGTTCTCGGTGGGGCCGGTCGTGCCCTGGGCCCGGGCCGGCTCAGGTGCCGTGGCGACGCAGAGCCTCGTTCTCATGTCGTACGGCCCTCTCGGTCTCGATCTCATGGACGAAGGGATGAGCGCGGCGGAGGCGCTCGAAAAGCTCGTCGAGGAGGACGCGCATTCCGCCGTGCGGCAGGTGGCGATGGTGGACGTCGAAGGGAACGCGGCGGCGCACACGGGCGATTCGTGCATCGCGTTCGCCTCGCACCATACGGGGAGCGGCTACTCGGTTCAGGCGAACATGATGCTCACCGACAAGGTCGTGCCCGCCATGGCGAAGGCGTACGAGACTGCGCAGGGGGATCTCGCCGACCGCATGCTCGCCGCTCTCGAGGCCGCTCAGCAGGCCGGCGGCGATATCAGGGGAAGCCAGTCCGCGGCGATTCTCATCGTGCGGGGAGTATCGAGCGACGAGCCGTGGTCGGACGTCGTCATGGACCTTCGCGTCGAGGACAATCCTCGTCCTCTCGGAGAGCTTGCGCGCCTCATCAAACTGCAGCGCGCGTATACGTTCGAGAACCTGGGGGACGAGGCGATGGCGCAGGGGGACCTGAAGGACGCGATGGAGGCATACGGAGAAGCGGCAAAGCTCGCTCCCGATAACCTCGAGCTCGCGTTCTGGCAGGGCGTTTCCCTCGTCAACGTCGGACGGGACGACGAGGGAATCAAGATTCTCAAGCCGGTCGTCGAGAGGGACGCGAACTGGAAGGAGCTGCTCAAGCGGCTCCCGGCCACGGGGCTCCTCACGGTGAGTCCAGATCGTCTCGATAAGATACTCGGAGCACTTTGAATCGCGCGCCGTTTGTGATATAATTCCTCTATCGGCATAATCACAGCTTTTTGAACGATATGCGGAGGTGCGGAAATGCGCGTCATTCTCATGCTTTTGGCTGTTTTCATGATTACCTTCGCCATGCGGGCAAATGCGCTCGACCCCGACACGTTTTGCTACAGCACGGCGGGCGTGAGCTGTCAGAATATGAAGGTTACGATCTGCCCCCGCGGCGATTTCGAGCAGATACGAAACGGCTGCGGCGGCACGGGCGATTGTATCTGGATCGAGGTGCGGGATCTGGCCCACAATCCCGTTCCCGGCATTCCCTGGACCGATTACTGGATAAATGCCTGCAGCGCCGCGCAGACGCTCTACCTCTGCGTCGAGGCGGTCGCTGCCGATTCGCTGACCGGCCTCAACGGCCGAACCACATTTTCCGGCATCTTCAGGGCGGGGGGATGCGTGCTGACCGGAGGCTTGTACATAGCGGTACAGGGCGAAATACTCAGGAATCCTCCCTGCGGCCCGAACTATCTGTGTCTCAATGTCGTCCTCAAGGGCCCCGATCTCACCGGCGCCTCCGGCAAGCCGGACGGCGTCGTCAATCTGTCCGATCTTATCCCCTACGGCACGAGCTACAACAAGAACCTGGGACAGGGCGGGTACAACGCCTGCTGCGATTTCAACGACGACGACAAATGCAACCTGAGCGATTTCGCTTTCTTCGGGCAGCATTACCAGCACTCGTGTATGTGATGGCGGGGGTAATTTTAAACGAAAGCCGCGCTCAGTTGTATGGATGAGAGGAATGTGATAGTGGCGCCGGACGATTCGGATCTGGCGCGAAGGGGTCACGCGGGAGATCGCAAAGCGCTCGAAGAGCTCTTCGGGCGCTACGAAAAGGGTCTGTACAGCTTCGTGAATCGTCTTGTCGGGGGGGCCGCGGACCCGGCGGACGTCTATCAAGAGGTGGTGCTCCGGGCGATCGTGAATCTCGACCGCTTCAATCCCAAGCTGAGCTTCAGGACGTGGCTGTTCACCCTCGCGGCGAATCACTGCAAGAATATTCTGCGTTCGAGGGAGCAGCGAGGCAAGTTTCATATGCCGTCCATGCGGCGACTCGGCGACGATTCGGAAGTAGACATCATGGAGAGCGCGCCGGACGGCGCTCCCGGCCCCGATCGGAGGACGGAGAACGCCGAGTTCGTCGATGCGCTCGAACGCGAGCTCGTAAACCTCCCGCGATTGCAGCGGGAGGTATTTGCGTTGCGCGAGTTCAACGATTTTTCCTTCAAGGAGATCGCGGCGGTGCTCAAGATACCCGAGGCGACAGCCCGTTCGCGGATGTTTCTCGCCGTCGAGCATCTCCGCGTGCGGCTCAGGATTTTTTCCGGTACCGCGGCTGTCCCTTCCGCGCAGGCGGAGCGGTGACAACGACGAAAGGCCAGGGCGCGATGTTCGGAGAATGGTTCGGCAGGAAGAGAAAACGCCTGGAGCGGGAACCGCACGCGAATCCCGAATGCGTCGCGGTCCGCGCGGAGATCGTGATGGCGGTGTACGCGGAAGCGGGCGCCGCCGTCGAGTCCGTTTCCATTCACCTCGAGAAATGCGAATCCTGTCGCGCATATGAGTCCGATATCAGGAAGATGCACCGCGGCTGCCTCGAATCGGGCGTGTCGGGGGACGTCTCCCGGTTGACTTCCTCCGCGCTCGCGAGCCGCGCGGCGGAGCCCCCGTTCCCGGCGCGAAGCCGCCCCGAGCCGCGGCCGGAAGCGGAGCGCTCATCCGACCGGGGCGCCCTCTTCGTTGTCGCGCTCGCCGTCGTGCTTTTCAATCTGATTCTCGCGTTCAAGCTCGAGGGGGGCTCGCGGGTGCTCTATCCCGTTATCGGCTTCGCCGTAATGATAGCGAGCGCCGTATGGGTTTACACCGACTCGACGCGACGGAATATGCCTGCCGCATTCTGGGCCGCCCTTCAGCCCTTCACCGTCCCCGCCGGGCTCATAGCGTATCTCGTATGCCGGGAGCGCGCGTCGCTGCGCTGCCCATCGTGCGGGCGGACGGTTCCGGCGCGCGACCGGTTCTGTCCCGAGTGCGGGAAAGGGCTCGGCGCGTTCTGCTGCGGATGCGGGAGGAGCGTCCGGAAGGAGTTCCGCGTCTGCCCGTTTTGCGGGACGCGCCTCGAGGAGTGCTTCCCGCGCGAGGATGAAGCGGGAAGGACGTGCGGCTGGTCGCGCGTCCAGATCGCCTTTCTGGCGATCGCGAACGGTGTTCTCTTCGCGGGATTCCTCGGGGCGCTTCTGCGGGGCGGGACGCAAACGTCTTTCGTCGCCGCGTTCCTCTATCTGTTCGGATTCTTTCCCGTCTTCAACTGGGTGTCGGTCGATTCGAGGCGGAGAGCGATGTCGACGATTCTCTGGGGCATCCTCGTTCTCGTCACGCTCTACGCGGGGCTCGTCATCTACCTCGCCTGCAGGAAAGACGAGCGTTCGGTGTGTCCCGTATGCGGCTCGTACCCGCCCGCAAGCTTCAACTTTTGCCCGTGCTGCGGTTCCGTGCTCGGAGCGAGCTGCCCGTCCTGCGGCGCGGCTTCCCGGGACGGCCGCTTCTGCGCGTCCTGCGGCGCGGAGATACTCAGCGCAGCCGCTTCCCCGCGGTCGCCGGAATAAGCCTTCCGTATTTGACCCCCTTCATCGAAATGAGCTTGTCGGCGATGTGGCGCACCGCGGCCGGCTTTCCCCGGATGACTTTCGCCTCGAGGCAGGTGTCGTGATCGAGGTGGAGATGAAGCGTCGTGACGATTTCACTGTGGTGTCCGTGCTCCACGTTGAGCATGCGCGAGGACAGCTCTCGCATGCGATGGTCGTAGACGACGACAAGAACGCCGATGACCTCTTTCTTCGCGGAGCTCCATTCCTCCTCCACGAGCGCGCCCCGCACGAGATCGCGTAT
>Ga0265296_1004332_pt1 | contig 12377 bp, 11 predicted proteins | sample MunlanPumphouse1_FD_189073 | JGI IMG/M metagenome (GOLD analysis project Ga0265296, IMG submission 189073) | Groundwater microbial communities from a municipal landfill in Southern Ontario, Canada - Pumphouse #1 | ecosystem: Environmental > Aquatic > Deep subsurface > Groundwater | place... | reverse complement strand
ATTATTTTATTCGTCATAAAAACAGTCGGTTTGTTAGAGAAAAAACTAAAATTAAAACCATCAATAAAATATTGGGCGGGATTTTTTTATGCAATTTCCGTTCTACCGATTCAACTTTCTCATTTCTTCGCCGTTGATACTTTTTTGAATTTCTTTATGTTTGGATCGTTTTACTTTGCGTTAAGGGTCGGTCAAGACCGACCCCTACGGAATACAATTTTATCGGCAGTATTTTTTGGTTTGGCGTTGGCCTGTAAAATAACAGCCATTTTTATTTTACCGCTTAATTTGATTTTGATTAGCCTCACCTATTTGGGACGGCCGTCGCGGATGGGTAAACATTTATTATTAATGTTTATTTATTTGGGTGTTTCTTATCTGACTTTAAGATTAGCCGATCCTTATTTATTCCAGAACAAAAATTTATTCGATCCGACCTTAAGTAAGGTATTTATTGAAAATATAAAGTCACTAAAAAATATGACAGTCAAAAATATTGATAATTGGTTCCCACCGATGGTTCAATGGTTGAATAAAAATTCATTTCAACACAGCATCGTGAACAACACTGTTTTTGGTATGGGAATAGCTTTAACTATATTATTAATATTTGGAATATTGAAAGTGATTTTGTCATTCCCGCGCAGGCGGGCTATAGTCCCTTTAGGGAAATCCATTTCTATTTTTGTGATTTTAACATGGGTGGTCGGATTTTTTATTTATCAAAGCTTGCAGGTGACTCCAACCTTAAGATATTTCATCACCATCTATCCCTTTTTAGCGATCTTTGCAGCGTTCGGAATTAATGTATTTATCGATTATGTATTTCAAATTACAGATTCAAAATTAATTCGTAATTCACTATTCGTCATTCTTATAATTGTTTTGTTGATCTGGCCAATAATGTTTTCCTCAATTTATTTTAATAAACATACACGGGTGGAAGCTTCCGAGTGGATATATAAAAATTTACCCAGCGGTTCTTATATTCTTAGCGAATCATGGGACGATTCATTACCTCTTTCAGTTGTTGATAACTACGGTAAGCAATTTGCCGGGGAACAGTTGCCTGTATTTGATCCTGACACGCCGGAAAAATGGCGGAAAATTAACGAATCATTAAAAAAAGCCGATTACTATATTTTGTCGTCCAACAGGGGATGGGGAAGTATCACAACTGTCCCAAAAAAATATCCGAAAATGAGTAAATTCTATGTTGAATTATTAGATAATAAAAATCCCGGTTATAAAAAAATAAAAGAATTCACATCCTTCCCGCAATTTACAATTAACAATTGGCAATTGGCAATTGATGATTCTTGGTCTGATGAAGGCTTTACAGTTTATGACCACCCAAAAGTTTTAATCTACAAGAATGTCAAAAAATAATAATCTAGAATATTACTCTGAAGAAAAAAATACTTAATCCACCTCTACATGCAAAAGATGAGATTGACTTAATTCTTAGATACTTGACAAAAGACAAAAAAAGGAAAATAGTTGATTTTGGAAGCGGCGGGGGCAGGCTGACGATTCCTTTATTACAGAATGGATATGAAGTCGTAGCAATAGACATAGATGAAAAGTCCCGGGAACAATTATTAAAAACGGCTATTAAAATTGGAAAAAATAAAAATCTTCAAATAAGAAAAACATTCCCAAAAGGCAAAAAATATGACTATATTTTGGGTGCAGACATTCTTCATCATGTTAATATATTTAAATATTTTCAGTTATTTAATAACCGCCTAAAAAATGGAGGAAAAATTATATTTTCCGAACCGAATGTTTTTAATATTAGCTGGTTAATATTTATTAGTTTATTTTTAGACTGGCAAGTTGAAAAAGGAATTTTTCAGATTAATTATTTTAATTTAATTAAACAACTGAAGCGATCTGGTTTTAAAAAAGTAAAAATTATTGGCTTATTTTTAATTCCACCAATGCTTTTTAATAAGGTAACTTTTTTAAGACGAGTCAATTTATTTTTAGGCAATCTTCCAATATTAAAATTATTTGCCTTCAGATATATTATTACTGCTAGTAAATAATACATGTTTGAAATGACACTAATCTTTATTTCTTTAATACAAAAAATAAAGCAGAAGCTTTATCAGGATTATTTTCGTTAACAATAATTTTCTTAATAAATTGAGTTATTTTTTTGTTTAAAAAAGCAATAGAAAATAATACCCATTTTTTAAACAGCTTGTGACAAATCAGGGAACCAATTGACAGATAATGAAAGAGATCAAGGAATAGAGAACTTTTTTTGTAGAGATAACCCTCAACTGACTGAATTTCAAAACCCGTTTTTTGAAAATATGATTTCCACAGTTTGTTAGCCAATAAATTATGATGAATCTGGGTTTTGCGCATATGGTCAATATACATTTTGCCAAATATTTTTGATCCAAAAAGATAGTTTTCCCATTGATCAACCATCACTGAGGTAAGAAAATAGCCGCCTGGTTTTAATACCCGGTAAATTTCTTTCAATGATAATTTAATATTAGGAATATGTTCCAAGACGCAGTTGGAAACAACCGTATTGAAATAATTATCCGGGTAGGGGATTTTATTGCCATCGTAAAGAGTGATTTTTTTATAAACTTTTTCTTTTTTCGCTTCCTTGATTCGTTCGTTGTTAAAAAGATCTAAACCAACATTAATTTTATTTTTGCCAAATACTGTTTGGGCAAAAAAACCCTCGCTACAACCGAAATCGAGAATTCTACCTTTAATTAATTTCTTATATTTTTGAAATAACATCGCTTCCTGGCTGCGAATAATAGCCATAAACATCGGTCGATTTTCTAAATACTTTTTTATGAAATAGTCAATTTTCTTCATTGTTAGATTATAATTCGTTCCAGTCAATTATTTCTGCGTTTTTTATTTCATTTTTATAATTATCAGGTAAGGATAAAAATAATGGTCTTGATTTGTTTAACGGATATTGGTTCAACCAAAATCCGCTAGAGCACCACCAATTTTCACACTTTTTCATAAGAAATATTTTATAAGAGCGATTACTTATTTTTTTAGAAAACCGGTCATCAACAGAATTAAAATTTTTTAGTTCATTAATATTTGATGGAACATAAGTAATTCCCGTATATTCGGTCTGTTTTTTCCCCAGCCAAGATAATTCAAAAGAAAATACATTTATAAAATATATAAAAAAAATAAGATAAGAAATAATCTTCCATTTTGTATGTTTAAAAGCGTTATATAAAATATAAAAAGTTGAACCATAAAGAATCGTTAATACAGGAACGGATTCATATATAAATCTCGGCCCGTACATAAAAAAATTTCCATCATAAAGTGTCCAAACACCAATTATTGATAACGAAAGGAATTGCAGAAAAATAATTTTTTTTACAAGCTCTCCGGAAAAAGGTAATAATAAGAAAGATAATAATAAAGGAAAAAAACTAAAATAATAATTTTTCATAAAGAATAAAGAAAATACTGCTAAATTAGAAAACGAATTAAGTAATCCATATCCTATTTTAAAATCATTCCCAAATCCGACTTTATTTAAAATTCCATGATATTGGTAGGGTGTAGTTAGAATGTTGTTTGAAGTAATAAAATTATAATAGAAAAAAATAAATAATGGAATTAAAAACCCAAGAAAAATGAATAAAAGTTTAAGCAAGGTATGTTTTAGTTTTTTTTCTTCGAAATATTCAATAACTAAATAGAGAATTATTATAAAAAAACTTGCAATAAAAATTAAAGGCCGAGTATTAAAAAGCATACCCTGAAAAAAACCGGTTAACAAATAATATTTCGTGTTTTTTTTATCAATAAATATCGGCAGAATGGAAATTAGAATAAATAAAGAAGCACTGTTATGCGACATATAATCGATTGTTTGTGTCTGGAAAAAGGGGGAAAATAAGCATAAAAGCATTGAAATAATTGAAAACAATAGAGACTTGGTTAGGTAAAAAGAAATTACAAAGATAAATAATAAAGTTATGGAACCGACTAAAGGCGGCGCATATTTCATTAATCCTAAAACGTTTCCTAATGCCAAAACTAAAGGATGGCCGAGCAAGTAAGGTACAAATAATCCGTTTTTACTAGACCGAAACCAATGAAAAAAATAATCCTTGATTTCACCAGCTTTTATAAAGGAAGGAATATCAGAAAAAGGAACAGTCAATTTTCCGCTAGAGATTATTTTACCTAAAACTACATACGAAACAGAATCAGGGACATGAGGAGTATCTTTCAAGTAATTCGCCATTAAGTAGCGGGACCAGCAAAAAGAGACAATCATTAATACTAACGGAATAAGAATAATTTTTTTTAAAAATATTGGTTTAACATTTTTTAAATCATTCTTAATTTTTTTAAATATTATAAAAAAAAGTATAAATATTGGTATTAAGAGAGGGAATGGTTTTAAGATAATCCAAACAATCCATTTTATTCCATTTATAAAACTTATTTGAACCTGAGTATTGACTTTATTTTCCAATACATTAAATTTGTCTTCCCAACCAGAATTAAGATGGCGATAAGGGTTAAAATAAAAAACATAAGGTTTATTACCTTCAAAATTTAATCTGACTGTAAACGGATTAGTTAATACAAAATTTAATTCATAATTGTCTTTCGCTAAGAAGATATTGTTTTTTTCTGTCTTTGGTTGGTTATTAAAATATTTACTATCTAAATCCTGTTTAGAAAAATCTATTTTTAGTTTTTTTTCTTCAGATGAAATATCTTGAGCTGAACCTAATAAATAGTTATCAAAATATATTTTTATAAGAGAGTTTTTTTTAATTATTTTGGTATTTATTTTTATTCCGTTTTTAGACCAGAACCAAAAAACAAACAATATTAAAAAAATAATAATAAAAGACAATTTTTTCATAAATTAAAATAAATTAAATCTTATTATTTGCCAAATGGCCTTTACTCCGTCCAGCCAATTAATTTTTTTTCCTTCCTTATAAGTTCTACCAAAATAGGATATGCCGACTTCATAAATTTTAATATCCTTAATCTTTGATATTTTAGCTGTAATTTCGGGTTCAAAACCGAATCTTTTAGAACGCAAACAAGGAGTAAGTTTTCTGAGGATATCTCCTCTAAAGACTTTGAAGCCGGTTTCCATGTCGGTTAGATTTAGATTGGTAAAAATGTTAGATAACATTGTCAGAAAAATATTGGCTAAATAATGCCAATAAAATAATACTCGGTGGGGTTGATTTGAAATGAATCTTGATCCATAAACTACATCAGCATCATTTTCAATAAAAGGTTTGGTAAGTAGCGGATAATTAACCGGATCGTATTCCAAATCAGAATCCTGGATCAAAACAATATCTCCAGTTGATTTTAAAAAACCCGTTTTTAAAGCTGCTCCCTTACCATAATTTTTTGTTTTGTTTATTAATAAAATATTCTTTTTATTTTTAATGGTTTTTTTAATAAATTTTTTGGTCTGATCGGTAGAGCCGTCATTAATGATAATAATTTCCTTTTTTAGTTTAAAAACATTAGCTTCTAAAACTTTTTTAATTATTTTAGCTATATATTTTTCCTCGTTATAAACAGGAATGATTATCGATATTTTTTTATATTTCATTATTTATTAAATTTTCATAAAACTTATAGACTTTTTTTATATCAAAGATATTTTTAGCATTTTTAATTAACTCATTATTAGAGAATTTATTTCGGTTTGAAAGAATTTCTAAAATTGCTTGTTTGATTTGTTTTGTGTTTTTTGATTCAACGATTATTCCCATTTTAGTTAATTTTATTGGCATTCTGACGCCGGGTAAGTTAGAAGCGATTACTGGAGTTCCGGCAATCATCGCTTCCGCCTGGACCATACCAAAGGCTTCGGTTTGATTGACAGAAGATAGAACGAGAACATCTATCATCTTATAAAAAGAACCTAATTGTTTACTGGTAAGATTTCCAAAAAAAGAATGCTTAATTTTATCTCTAGCCAACAATTCTTTAATTTTTTGATAGTAATTGTTTTCGTCAGCGACGTCTTTTCCGTACGGCCCGGCAAAAACAATCCGGATTCCCGCCGGAGCCTGCCCTCGAGTTTCGTCGGGGGCGGGAATGACAATGTTATGAATTGCTTCAATTAAATATTCTAGTCCTTTTTCTGAAGCGATTCGGCCCGAATAACCAATCCATATATTATTCTTTTTTATTTTTTTTAATTTGCTTAAATAATTATTATCTGATTTTAATTTATCAATCGGCGGCAGCGTGGAAATCGTTTTATTTCTAAATTGTTTTAATTCGTCAAACGAATCAAAATAATCTTCCGTATAGGTGACGATTTTGTTGCTCAATTTCAATTGAATTTTCATCGATAAATTAAGAAAAAAACTAATGATATTATTAATAATATTTTTTGAAAGGAAAACCTGACAATGAAAAATTGAAATAATTTTTTTATTCAGTATTTTTGCAATAATAGCTAAAAACAGGCCTTCAAAATTTGGTTGGTTTAAAATAACCAAATCACTCTTGTTAATTTTATTTAAGAAATAAAAAATCGACTGAGGAGAAATAAAACCCTTGGAGATTTTAAAAAGAAACGGCATACGTATAATAGTTAGTTTGTTATGGGTTACTTGGTTACTTAGTTCATGTTCGTAAAGAAAAGTAAGGACAGTAACGTCGTTATTTTTAGCCAAGTGAGTTAATACTTTTAACGGATAAGTAGTTACTCCCGAAGTATAAGGATGAAAGTATGGTGAAAAAAAAAGGATTTTCATAGATTGTTTTTTTGCCAATTGATCATATTTTTTATACCATTTTTAAAGTCGATTTTTGGACTCCATCCAAGCGTTTTTTTTATTTTTTCATTTTTTGAAACAAAATATTTTTGGTCACCCAATCTTACTTTGTCAAAACCAATCTTTATTTTATAGCCAAAATTATTTTCCAATATATCAATTACCTGAAGTAGAGAATAGGCATTTTTTATCCCTCCACCTATATTAAAGGTTTGACCCTTTACTTTTTTTATATTATTGACAGCCAACTCATAAGCATTAATTAAATCCTCAACATAAAGTAAATCTCTGATTTGATAACCGTCGCCAAAAATAGTTAAAGCCTTTTTAAATAAAAATTGTTTAGCAAAATAAGCCACCCATCCTTGATCTTCAACGCCTATTTGATGAGGGCCATAAATACAAGATTGACGAAATACAACGGTATTTAAATTATAAACGCGGCCATAATCTAAACAATAAAGATCAGCCGCGCCTTTAGAGCAACCATAAGGAGAAATAAAGTCCAGATTTTCTGATTCGTCAATACCATTAGGATGGCAAACATCTTGATAATTTTTTTCTTTGAGATTTTTTTTCAGTTGATGTTGGTTTAAGTCGCCGTAAACTTTGTTAGTGGAGGAGTAGATGAAAATTGCTTTAGGATTATTAATTCTGACGGTTTCAAGTAGTTTAAAGGTTGATAAAATATTAGACTGAAAATCTTTTTCCGGATTAGTAATTGAAGTGGTAACTGCTGTTTGTCCGGCCAGATGAATAATGACATCGGCTTTTTTTATTTCATCAAGATATTTATTGATATCAACAACATTAGTTCTTATAATTTTTATTCGAGGATAATTCTTTTTAAGAAATAAAGCATTTTTATCAACATCTTTCCGGCTAAAATTATCAACTATCGTAATAGTATTGTTTTTATCTTTGGCAAAATAAATGGCAGTATTTGTTCCGATGAAACCAACTCCGCCAGTAATTAAAATATTCATAATATTCTTTTTATGACCTCTTTTAAAGAACTGAATTTATAAGAATATTTTATTCCTTTATCAAAAATATTGTAGATCCAAAAAATTTTTGATTTTTGATTTTTGATTTTTGATTTTAGATAAGATACTATATCCCAGTTATCTTCAACAAATACATCAAGTTTCAATTTTTTTATCATCTTTTCCTTGAATAATTGCGGCTGGTCGTTTTTGTTGTTGTAAAAACAACCGGAAAAGTCTTTATCCGGATCAATGATATTAATCCAGCGAGTAAAATCTTTTTCTAACAGCTCATACCTAGCCGAAATAACATAAGCATTTATTTTTTTTCGTTTAACCAACTTAATTAATTCTTTGATGCCGGGAGACGGCCAAAGGCTTGATTTATGAAGAAACCACCAAATAAGTTTTTCTATCTTATTTTTTGGATAATAAAATTTATCCAAGTCTCTTTTCAAAACATATCTCTTAATGAAAGACATTATTGGTCTTATTATTCTCGCGGGATTGTACAAGAGGACGCCGTCAAGATCAAAGCCAACTTTAAGTATTTGTTTTTTCATTGATGATAAATTATACTAAAAACTATGTTACCCGTACTTCTGGATTTAGGTTTTATAAAAATTTATACCTTTGGAGTGTTTTTGGTGTTAGGTTTTTTTTGGGCGACTTTTTTATTGTGGAAAAATATTCGTTTAACGTCATTTAAAGAAGAGGATGTCTTTGACGGATTATTTCTGTCTTTGTTGGGGGCTCTATTTTTTGGCAGATTAGTCTATGTGATTTTAAATTTTAAAGACTTTGGTTTTAATCTTTTAAAATTCATTCTTATAAATGGTTATCCGGGAATATCGCTTTACGGATCAGTCTTTGGTGGTCTCCTGGTTTTATATTTGTTTTCCAACATAAGAAAAATAAACTTTAATGAACTGATTGACTATTTTGTCACCCCGCTTTTTATTGCTTTGGTTTTTGGTAAAGTTGGCGCATTTTTTTCCGGAGTTGAGATAGGGACAAAAACTAATTTTTTATTGAAAATAAAATACGTCGGTTTTGATGGTTTTAGACATTTAGTTGGTTTATATGAAGGATTAATGTTTATTATTGGTGTTTTAATAGCCTACAAAATATTATTTGAAATAAGAAAAGAAAGATATTATAAAGGATTTCTCCTGAAATTTTTTATTTGGTTTTTAGCCTTGACAATTTTTCTGTTTGACAAAATTAAAGACAATCGTCTATACTTCTTTGGTCAAAGTTTGGATTTCTTAGTTTCATTAATAATTCTCTTGACAACCAGTTTTCACTTTGTATATTATTTTAGGAGCGGCATTTTAAGTTTTATAAAAAATTATGGACAAAAAATTTTCAAAACAGTTCGTTCAAGAGCAAAAAAAAAGATTGGAAAAGGAAAGGAGAAAAAATCTTAATCAGATAGAAGAACTTAAAAAAGACGATCCGTTTGCCGATCCCGACCATGTATCAGATAATGCGGCGGTTGACACCGATGTGCGCGAACAGGTTGGTCATCATACGATAGAAGCTCAAGTTAAGGATATGCAAAAACGAGTCGAGGAGATTGATAATGCTTTAAAAAAAATCAATAAAAATCAATATGGTTATTGTGAACGCTGCAAAAAACCGATTCCTCAAGCAAGACTAAAGCTTATTCCTGAGGCCTCATTTTGTATTGATTGTGAGAAACATTTGAGGAAATAACATCTGCTATACTCATATTCATGGGTGAAATCTCGACTCCAATCGTCTTTAGTTTTTTTATTTATCTTTTTGTTCCGTTTATCTTTGGAGCGTTGGCGAAAAAGATAAAAATTTCCCCTTTAATCGGCTATATTATTGGCGGACTGGTATTGGGAAATTTCTTTCCTAACTTAATTGATGATCAGGCGATAAAAAACTTTGCTTACTTCGGAATTCTCCTGTTACTTTTTACTTTAGGTTTGGAAATAAACTTTTCTCGAATCTTAAGTTTTAAGAAAATCATTATTACTGCCGGTTTATTACAGATTTCTTTCTCAGTTATATTAATTAGTCTTTTGTCAGGTTTATTTCGATTCAATCTTTTACAATCATTTTTAATTGGAATTGCTTTAGCCTCTTCATCAACGACCCTGGTTGTTAAAATTATTCAAGATCGGGGAGAGGAGCAGTCTTTTATCGGTGAGATTGCTATTGGCATGCTTCTTTTTCAAGACATAGCCTTTATTCCTTTTTTAATCATTTTTACTTCAATAAGCGGGGCCAACATTTCTCCTTTAGCCGTTAGTTTGGATATAGTTATTAGTTTTGCAAAATCTGCCCTAATCATTACCGTGCTTTATTATTTAGGTCTGAAAATTATTCCCTGGGTGTTTAATAAAATTGCCCGGAGTTCTCGCGAGCTTTTAAATTTATTTATTATTATTTTTATTTTTTTTGTCACCAGTCTTTCTCTAGTCTTAAAAGTTCCCACTTTAATCGGCGTTTTTATCGCCGGAATTCTTTTAGCCCAGACTTTAGAGCATTATCATATTTTTTCCGAGGTTAGACCGCTTAGAGACTTATTAGGAGTGATTTTCTTTGTTTATATCGGTTCTAATATAAAGTTGCTGACGGTTGCCGGTTTTCTTCCGCAGATTTTGCTGTTTACGGTTGGAATAATCTTGATAAAAATTTTAGTGACTCTTTTTATCTTTTTGGTTCTTCGTTTTCATTCTAAAACCAGTCTTAGCTTGGCTTTATATCTTTTTCAGGTTGATGAAGATGCTTTCATCTTACTTTCAGCAGCTTTATTTAATAAGGTGATTTCCTATAATACATATTTGTTTGTTATTACTTCGACATTAATTACTCTTATCTTAACTCCGATTATTATTAAAAATAAAAATAAAATTTATACATTAATCAGATCGTTTATAAAAAAATATCTGCCTTTTTTGGAAAAATTTATCGCTTACCGGATTGATAGCAACCAGTCGCCAATTGACACTCTGGAGATAAAAAATCATGTGGTGATTTGCGGTTATGGCAGGATCGGTGGCTATATTGGTCGTTCTTTAATGTTAGCCAATATTCCTTATGTGGCCATAGACTATAATCTTTATCAAGTGGAAAAGGCCAAAAAACAAGGAGTCAACATCATTTATGGCGACCCGACTGATATTGATATTCTTGATTATGCTCAGGTAGATGAGGCTTTAATATTAATCTTGGCCCTTCCGGAAAGATTAGCTCAAGAAACGGTTGTTTTGAACGCCAGAAAACTTAACCGGGACATTTTTATTATTAGTCGAGTTCATCGTCAGTCTGATCAGACGAGAATGAAGGATCTGGGTGCTAATTTGGTGGTTCAACCGGAATTTGAAGCTTCTCTAACGATAATAAAAAAAATTTATCTCTGGCATAAAATGGATAAACAAGATATTATCAACAAAATTAGAAGGCTTAAAATAGAACATGGGATATCATAAAAAAATATCAAATATCAAATATCAAATATCAAAGAGAAGTAGTGTTATTTTTATTTTTCTTCTAATTTGTCTATTTTATTATTTATTCAAGTCTATTGATGGCTCGGTGTTTTTGAAGGGGAGAGATAAGATTAATGTGGTTTTTTATGGGGAGAATACCCGCTTTTATTCATTAGACCGGAAAAATATCAACTATTTATTATCTTTCCCTAATTCAGTTAAGGTAATTGTTCCCGGTGGTTATGGTGAATACAAAGTTGGAGCGGTTGGTAAATTAGCCAGTTTGGAAAAAAAACCGAAGATTATTAGAAAAACTTTTTCGGCCGTCACTGCAACTTTAGTTGATCTTTATTTTTATCCAAAAAAAACTACTATCTATCATCAAGACAAAGACATTTCTAATCCGAATGAAATCCCTGCTTTTAAAGAAATATTTTTAACAAATTCTAATGCCAACCTAATTGATCGACTGTTTCTCTTTTATTTTTTTACGACCAGTAATCGAGAAGATTATCAAACAATAGATCTAAAACCATTTAAATTAGGAGATAGTAACGCCATTTTTGATTATAATAGCTTTTATAAAAAATTTCAGGGAAGTTTTTTTCAAAAGACCTATAGAAATTATGATATCAATGTTCAAATTGTCTATACAAAAAGCTATAAAACTGCCCTTTTGCTTAGTCAGATGATTGAAGGAGAGGGAATAAGAGTGGTGGATTTGTCCAGTCAAGATGAATTTATTAAAGGTTGTTTATTAATCACCAATAAGAAAATCAGTACGACAAAAACTTATCAGCGATTGGCAGATTTTTTTAAATGCAGTTTAAAAATAGGGGAGACAACGGTATCTGATATAATCCTAGTATTGGGAGACCTGGAGAAAGAATGGGCCATTAAATAAGATCAAAGTGCAAAGATCAAAAATAAAATCCAAGTTCAAAACTAAAAGTTTTTAAACTTTACGCTTGGTTTTGATATTTGATTTTTGAGATTTGATTTAATTATATGATTGTTACTTTTATAGTAATTTTTATTCTTTCCTTAATTATCGCTCTTCATTCTATGAAGGATTTTGATATTCCTCAAGAGATAAAACGGATAATATCAACTAAGAAGCTAAAAGGCAC
>Ga0265296_1004331_pt1 | contig 12379 bp, 8 predicted proteins | sample MunlanPumphouse1_FD_189073 | JGI IMG/M metagenome (GOLD analysis project Ga0265296, IMG submission 189073) | Groundwater microbial communities from a municipal landfill in Southern Ontario, Canada - Pumphouse #1 | ecosystem: Environmental > Aquatic > Deep subsurface > Groundwater | place: Canada... | reverse complement strand
AGTATTTTACTTTCGAGAAATAATAAAGAAGCCAATTGCACAGTAACACTCTGCCATAGCAAAACAAAAAACCTGAAAGAAATCTGTGCAGGCGCAGACATACTGATTGTGGCCATTGGTAAACAAGGGTTTATAACAGCTGATATGGTGAAGGAAGGCGCAGTGGTGATTGATGTGGGTACGCATCGTGTTGAAGCTCCTGAAACAAAATCGGGTTTCAGGCTGAAGGGGGATGTTAAATTTGATGAAGTTTCAAAAAAATGCTCATACATTACGCCTGTTCCCGGTGGAGTTGGGCCTATGACCATAGTAGCATTGCTGATGAATACATTAAAAGCCGCACGAAAAGAAGTTTATACAACTTAACATTTCTTTCTCTTTGAAAAACCAATCATTATTATTACAAGAAGGTCGTTTGTTGCCTGTTATGGAGGAATTTTATTCCATACAGGGCGAAGGCTATAACACAGGAAAAGCCGCCTATTTTTTAAGGATTGGCGGATGCGACGTAGGCTGTCATTGGTGCGATGTGAAAGAATCGTGGAATGCCGATACATATCCTCTGACAGAAACAGATTGTATTATAAAAAATATTATTCATTGTCCGGCAAAAGCAGTGGTTGTTACAGGCGGCGAACCTCTTAATTATAATCTTGATTATCTCTGTTCCTGTTTGAAGCAAAACGATATTACAACTTATCTGGAAACTTCAGGCTCGCAGAAGTTAAGCGGGATGTGGGATTGGATTTGCCTTTCACCTAAAAAAAACAACCCTCCTTTACCGGTAATATATACCAAAGCAAATGAATTAAAAATTATAATACACGATGTATCCGATTTTGATTGGGCTGAAAAGAATGCAGCATTAATAGGTGAAAATATTATTTTGCTGCTTCAGCCTGAATGGAGCAGGCGAAATAAAATGATACCACTTATTGTTGATTATATATTAAAAAATCCGAAATGGAGTATTTCGTTACAGTCGCACAAATACATGAATATTCCTTAATTAGTGTTTGTATATTAAGTCAATGCAAAACGTCATTGTGAGATGAGAATAAGCGGAGCTTATTTTTCTGAACAATGACAAATTAGAGCAGTTCTTTTACATGATGCATAAAAAAAATAATAGCACGTTGGTAAAATGAATTCCTGCAAAGCAGGAAAAGCGGGCAGGCCCGAAAATCCGGCGAGCGTGTGTGAGCAAGTGTGATAGCAGCTTCGGATTTTCTTGATTCTTTGGGTACTTTCTCATTAAGGAGAAAGTACCGAAAAATATTTTTAATGATTCAAGTTTTTTAAAAAACTATAATTTTTAAAAACCATATAAGTTGGGCATAAAATAAAGGACCCACTTGATGATTTGTATTAAAAAAATGTATATTTACAGAAATAATAATATTTGCCAAAAGCTTGGGTTATACAACCAAATTTCTAAGTCAAACCTTAACAAGAGGTAGGGTTATAAAAGAGTTGGCTGCAATGTGCTATGACGAAAAAACGGCATAAACGAAATGCTATTTTACAATACAGACATAAATGCTGGAAATAAATACTTCAACTGACTTACAAAATTTAATTTTAAATCAAGTAGAGGAAAACTTACATCTTGACTACAAAGCAGCAGACGCTATCGGCAAGACAGATGGAAAGAAAAAAGAAATATCAAAAGATGTTTCTGCTTTTGCAAACTCTGATGGTGGAGTGATTGTTTATGGGATTAAGGAGTTCTATGACCCAACGAAAAAGCATCTACCCGAGGCAATAGACCCATTAGACAGAACAATTATAAGTAAAGAATGGCTTGAACAGGTAATTAACAGTAATATTTTTCCAAGAATTGACTTTTTAAAAATCACACCGATACCAATCAATCCCTCAACAAATGAGGTTGTTTATGTAGTTACAATAAACAAAAGTTCTACAGCTCATCAGGCAGCAGATTATCGATATTACAAGCGATACAATTTTGAGAGCGTTGCAATGTATGACTTTGAAGTAAGGGACATAATGAACCGAAACAAATTGCCAAAAATTGAATTATCATTTGAAATTGAGCAATATACCTTTGAAGTCAAGCCAATGTTTCCAACGGTAACATTTCCACTTCATCAGACAAGGTAACCAGAGAAAGAATTTGCAACAGTTAATACATTGTATGTATTCGGACATAATATAGGCGGAGTTTATGCCAATTACGTAAACTGCGATTTAGAAATTCCTGCATCTTTACTTCATAGTAAAGAATATGACCACCTTGACAAATATTTAAAAGACGGGATTGAATATAAAAGGATTTTCTGCGACAACACAATTAGAGAAGTGAAAGAAGTAACCACTCTTTTAAACAACACTTACTATAAATATTGGCCATCCCGATATGACCCAATTCTTCCTGGAACAAATTCTCGACTTAAAAAGATAATTCTGAAAAGAAACATAAAAATAAATTCAGGTATCATTTATTGGAGTATAAACGCTGATAACGCTGAAAAAACAACCGGACAAATAAATGTCGCTGAAATTGAAAAGTATCAAAAACAAGAAACTGAGAAAACGGACAACAATGACAAAGACGAATGAGTAGACGATGAAGCACAGCCGCCAACTCGTTAGAGGGACTGTTAGACAAATAAAAAATAAAACATTATGATTGCTTTTTTGCTTAAATTTGAACCATAATTGTAATTGTACTTCACAATGGAAATATTTGGAACTAAAAACCATAAAATTATACACGGTGACGCATTGGAAGCTCTGCGAACACAGATTGCAGACAACTCTGTAGATTTAATTTTTGCCGACCCTCCTTACAACATAGGAAAAAACTTTAATGGTCATTTGGATAAATGGGCCGAAGACGAAGACTATTTGAACTGGTGCTACGAGTGGCTTGACTTATGTATTCGAAAACTCAAACCAAACGGCAGTTTTTATGTAATGACTTCGACACAGTTTATGCCCTACTTCGACATCTATTTGCGTAATAAACTTAACATTTTATCACGACTTGTCTGGTCTTACGACAGTTCAGGCGTTCAAGCAAAAAAATATTACGGTTCAATGTATGAGCCAATTCTTTTTTGTACCAAAGACAAGAATAATTACACTTTCAATGCAGACGATATTTTAGTTGAAGCAAAAACAGGAGCAAAAAGAAAACTGATTGATTACCGTAAAGCAGTTCCGACAGTTTATAATTCCGAAAAAGTTCCTGGTAATGTATGGGATTTTGCAAGAGTTCGCTATCGTATGGACGAATACGAAAATCATCCAACTCAAAAACCAATTGCATTGTTGGAAAGAATTATCAAAGCAAGTTCTAACAAAGGAGATTTGGTTTTAGACCCATTTTCCGGAACATTTACAACTTGTTTTGTTGCAAAAGAATTGGGCAGAAACTCTATCGGCATTGACTTACAAGAGGATTACATTAAAATAGGATTACGCCGACTACAACTTTCAAACGAACACAAAGGAGAAAAACTGCAAAAAGAAATTCGTTCTTTTGAAACTGAAAAACTGGCTATTACACTAAATTATAAATTATTTGAAGAACCAAATGGAAAACATATTCACAGTAAACATTAAATCAGTTTTAGAAAAACATTTTGCTAAAGTCGCAAATGAAATTTACGAAAAAAGCCCGTTAATTCAATACATCAACGAAAAGACACGTTCTGCAAATCGTGGTTCAAAATCACGTTCAAGTTTTGCGAATTTGTATGCAATTTATGTAATCGTTGAAGACTATATTGCAAATGGATTTGACAAGAAAGGCGATTATTCAAAATACGAAGGTGCTTTATTCAACAAACTCTTTGCAAGGCAAAGGGAATTACCATTTGGCAGTAAATTGCAAAATCACGCTTTAAACAACCGAATGAATTCGGAATTTCAAAAATATTTTCCAAGTGTTGAATTTATTCCAATCCTTCGCAACCTTGCTACCAACCGCTATTGGTTCAATGAGAATCTTTTAAAAATAAAAATTGGCAAAACTAACTTCAATATTGCAAACGCTATAATTGAAATTATTGGCGAGTATTCAAAGACTAAGCAAGATGCTTTTCAACGCTTCATCAAATCGTGTGAAAAACTTCAAAAAATCGGCAAGAAAAGTCCGAAGAAAGTTGAGGAGTTTATAAGTGGTTTGCTTGCTCCGAATGTTGATGCGAGACTTTTTGAAATTGTAAGTTATTCCATTCTCAAATATTACTATCACGACCAAATTATTTATTGGGGCTACGACATTAAGAAACTCAACAAGGAAAATTTAAAATTATACAAAACTGGTAGAACCAATGCAAACGATGGAGGCATTGACTTTGTGATGAAACCGCTTGGCAGATTCTTTCAAGTTACAGAAACATTGGATTTCAAAAAATACTTTTTAGATATAGACAAAATTCAAAAATTTCCCGTAACATTCGTTATTAAATCTGACGTAGACACGAAAGACCTTTTAAAAAAAATCAGGGAAAACGCAAGTAAAACATATTCAATCAAAGCCATTGTTGACAAGTATATGGACTGCATTGAAGAAGTAATAAATATTCCAATGTTAAACACACGATTTAAAGAAACGGTTAAACTTGGCTACTTAAATAACATCCTTGACGAAGTAGTTACTCAAAGCAAAGTAGAGTTTAACTATGCTGACGAAGAGGACGAAAATGCAGAAGAATAAAAGGTTCAGCACATTGACGACAGAAAAAAAACGTCATATAACAGCAGCAGATAGTTAAGTAACCCATCAAACATTTCGGTTTTCCCAAAATCAATTTCCAAATCACAGTAAAAATTAATACTTTTAACTTTTGATTCGCATAAATAATTATTTCCGGATGAAAAAATATTCCCTCCTCTTATTAATATTCCTTGTTTTTGCAGCTTCATGCAGAACTCAGCCAAATACCTATAAATATTCAACAAAATCTGATAAAGCAATTAAAGCTTATGAAAAAGCTACAAAGTTTTATGATGCTTATAACAATGAAGAAGCGCTGAAAGAACTTGACAATGCTATTAAATCGGATAATAAATTTATTGAAGCATATATGCTGAAAGGCGATATTTATGCTGATAAAAAAATATATGTTCAAGCTATTGAAGCATACAAAAAGGCTATTGAAATTGATCCTGGTTTTTATTTGAAAAATTATCTCAATATAGCGATAATAGAGCTGCATACAGGCTTATATCAGGATGCAAAAAATGATTTCGAAAGTTTTATTAATAGCAAGAATGCTGATATTATTAATGTTAAACGAGCTCAGTATATGCTCAAAGAATGTGAATTCGGAATTAATGCCGTTAACAATCCTGTCCCTTTTAATCCTCTTAATCTCGGTGATAGTATTAATACAATTTACAGTGAATATTTACCCTCTGTTACAGCCGACGAACATACTCTTGTTATTACACGAAGATTACCTAAAGATGAAAATACCATTGACCGGAAACTCTCAGAAGAAGAGGATTTTTATGTGAGCAATAAAATTAACGATAGCGCCTGGAATAAAGCCGTTGACCTCGGACCGCCAATCAATACAAATGGCAATGAAGGTGCACAATGTATTTCACCAGATGGAAAATATTTGTACTTTACCGGATGCAACCGCCCTGATGGCATTGGGAGCTGTGATATATATGTTTCCAAACATGTTGGCGATGCATGGAATATCCCTGTAAATATGGGGACGGTAGTCAATTCTGACAAATGGGATTCGCAGCCATCAATTTCATCCGACGGTAAAACACTATATTTTACAAGCGCAAGGTCAGGAGGAAAAGGTAGTATGGATATTTGGAAAACTACTAAAAATGAAAAAAATGAATGGACTACTCCTGTAAATCTTGGAGATTCAATAAATACTGATAAAGGAGAAATGGCGCCTTTTATCCACCCTGATGATCAGACATTGTATTTTGCTTCAAACGGACATCAGGGTATGGGCGGATTTGATATTTTTTATTCGAGGAAGGATTCAAGTGGAAACTGGGGAAAACCTGTCAACATCGGTTACCCTATTAATACGTATGCTGATGAAAGTTATCTTGTGGTAAATTCTAAGGGTAATCTGGCATACTTTGCGTCAGATCGACCGGGTGGTAAAGGGGGTATGGATATTTATTCATTTCCTCTTTATGAAAAAGCGCGCCCTAAAGTAGTTAACTATTTGAAGGGAATTGTTTATAATAAACTAACAAAAGCAAAGCTGGAAGCAAAGTTCGAGTTGATCGACCTGAAAACCGGCAAGACAGTTATTGAATCCAATTCTGATGCTGTAAACGGTGAATTCCTTGTATGTCTGCCTACTGATAAGGATTACGCTTTGAATGTTTCAAAAGATGGATATTTGTTTTATTCAGAAAACTTTACGCTTACAGGCTTACATTCGGATGCAGATCCATACCTGAAAGATATCCCGCTTCAACCAATAAAAACAGGTGAGTCCGTTGTACTGAAAAACATCTTTTTCGACACGGATAAATATGAACTGGAACCTGAATCCACAGTTGAACTGGGAAAGCTTACAGAACTGCTCAATAAGAACCCAAAAATGAAGATCGAGATCAGCGGGCATACCGATAATGTGGGCGATGATAAATATAACCAGACATTGTCGGAAAACAGGGCTAAAGCGGTTTATGATTACTTAATTAATCACAACATTTCAATAAACAGGCTTTCATATAAAGGATATGGCGAGTCTGTTCCTGTTGATACAAACGATACAGAGCAGGGGAGGGCGAATAACAGGAGAACAGAATTTAAAGTGATAGAGACTTCCGGAAAATAGGTTTATAACTAGTGTCTGTCCGTAATGTCGTCATTGCGAATCCCGATTTTTCATCGGGATGAAGCAATCTAATCATTGTGTGTTAATAGATTGCTTCGTCGTTCGCCTCGGCGAACTCCTCGCAATGACGTTTTGTATTGACATTACGGAAACTTATCCTGTTAACAATAATTGTTAATATCTCGTTTGTTCTGAATGTCGCTGAAATCCTCTTTCATCTTAAATTTGCATAAAATTTACAAAAATGTCAGGTAATTATGATGAAAAAAGCATTGTTTCCCTTGACTGGAAGGAACATATCCAGCTTAGGCCTGGTATGTATATTGGAAAACTGGGCGATGGCGCCTCTCATGACGATGGCATCTATGTGCTTATTAAAGAAACCATAGATAATGCTGTTGATGAGTATATCATGGGTTTCGGTAAAAAGATCGAAATCACTATTAAGGATCAAAAAGTTACAGTAAGGGATTACGGCCGTGGTATTCCACTTGGAAAAGTAGTGGATTGTGTTTCGAAAATCAATACCGGCGCAAAATATGACTCAGAAGTTTTTAAAAAGACAGTTGGGTTGAATGGCATCGGCTCTAAAGCTGTGAATGCTTTGTCGTCTTATTTCATCACTCAATCAGTAAGAGATGGGAAAGCAAAGTCTGCTGAATTTAGCAATGGCAACCTGGTCAAAGAAAGCAAAGAAGAAAAGACAGATCTGCGAAATGGAACGATTGTTACCTTTGTCCCCAACGAAAAAATCTTCGGAAATTACCATTTTATCACAGAATATATTGAAAACCTTCTTTGGAATTATACTTTTCTGAATACAGGGCTTTCCATTTACTTTAACGGACAAAGATATTATGCTGAGAACGGCCTGCTTGACTTGCTTACCAAATACATCAATGGTACAAACTTAGTTTACCCTATCATTCATATTAAAGAAAATGATTTTGAATTTGCGATAACACATAGCCAGAATCAGTATGGTGAAGAGTACTATTCATTTGTAAACGGCACACATACTCCGCAAGGCGGCATTCATCAGGGAGCCTTCCGCGAAGCGGTCGTGAAGACAATACGCGAATTTTATAAAAAGGATTTTGATGCAAGCGATATCCGGTCGTCCATTATTGCTGCAATCAGTCTGAAAGTTCAGGAACCGGTTTTTGAATCGCAGACCAAAACTAAACTGGGCTCACAGTGCATGGAACCCAATGGGCAGACCATCAGAAATTATATTTACGACATCGTTAAAAAAAGATTAGATGATTATCTGCATATAAATCCTGATACTGCAGAGGCTCTTTATAGAAAAATTCTTCTGTCGGAAAAGGAACGCAAAGAAATTGCCAATATCAAAAAAATCGCAAAAGACAGCGTTAAAAAAGCAAGTCTTTATAATAAAAAACTTAGAGACTGCAGGATTCATTACAACAGCAACGACGAAAGAAAGCTCGAAACAACTTTATTCATCACCGAGGGCGATTCGGCGAGCGGTTCCATTACAAAATCAAGGGATGTAAACACCCAGGCTGTTTTTAGCCTGAAAGGAAAACCGCTTAACTGCTTTGGATTGAGTAAAAAAGTGGTTTATGAAAATGAAGAATTTAACCTGCTTCAATCGGCTTTGAATATTGAAGAAGATTTGGAAAACCTTCGTTACAATAACATCGTTATTGCCACCGATGCCGATGTGGATGGTATGCACATCCGTTTATTACTTATCACATTTTTTCTTCAATTTTTCCCCGACCTTGTCAAATACGGGCATCTCTATATTCTTCAAACCCCGCTTTTCCGTGTAAGAAATAAAACAAAGACGATATATTGCTATTCGGAAATGGAAAAACATGAAGCGATTAAAGAACTTGGCGCTAAGCCTGAAATAACCCGTTTTAAAGGGCTTGGAGAAATTTCTCCTGACGAATTCAAACATTTTATCGGCCCGTCTATGCGCTTAGATCCTTTAATACTGAAAAGTACTTCAAGTATTAAGGAAATGTTAGCCTTTTATATGGGAAAGAATACTCCGGAAAGACAAGGTTTTATTATCGACAATCTGCGCGTAGAACTTGACTTTGTAGATTCCTGATGTTCTATTGTATAAGTGTTACCCTTCCAATATATTCATGCCTGAACCCTTGAATTTCCTTTATTAAAATTCTATATACATAAACATCCATCACTACGTCTTTAAACGTCCCGCTATTATTTTTTGTTCCGTTCCATGGCTCTCCGTATGTGGATACCCATGTATTAGTGTGGAACATGAGGTTACCCAAACGGTCGAAAATATACATGTCGAAATTATTTGGATCCACATTTATTCCCTGTGGGAAAAAGAAATCATTAAATCCATCATTATTAGGTGTAAACGAATTGGGAATATATAAAGTGAAAATATCCCTGATCTTTATGATATCACTGACAGAATCAATACACCCATTAGCATCTGTTACTATCAGAGTAACTGTGTATGTTCCGGTGTCTCCGTATTGATGAATACAATTTTCATCTGTCGCTGTGCTGCCATCGCCAAAGTCCCATTGCCAGCTTATAATGTTTCCTCCCGAATTATCATGAAATGAAACGGGTCCATTAAATAATGTCAAAACTCTTGGATGGGCAGAGAATCCTGCAATTGGCCCTGGAAGGTTATTAATTGTAGTTGAAGTTGTAGCGATGCATAAATCGCAGGTAACAGTAACAGAATAAGTTCCTGCCGGCAGATTGGTTGCCGTTTGCGTTATCTGCGGAGGGAGAGTATTCCATAAATAAGATTCCTGTTGTGTACAGTTTGCGTTTGTTGTAACAGTAGCCGTCCCGTTTGAATAACCACAGTTTTCGTCGGTAGCGGTAATATTAGCGCTGATAGAAGTGACTGTAACAATAGTAGTAGCGCTTCCTGTGCATCCTGCTGTAGTGCCGGTAACCGTGTAGGTGGTTGTGGAAGCTGGTGTCACTGTTACAGGGTTTGCAGTTCCCAAGCCATTACTCCATGAATAAATGGTTGCACCGATTGCAGTTAAAGTCGTTGAAGTTCCTGCACAAATTTGGTTAGTTGAAGCGGCAATTGAAACAACGGGATTGGGATTCACAGTTACATTGATAGTAGCTGTTCCTGTACATCCCAACGTAGTTCCGGTCACCGTATAAGAAGTGTTGGTAAGCGGACTGACGGTAATAGCAGTGGTTACAGAGCCGTCACTCCAGAGGTAAGATGTAGCGCCATTTGCTGTCAGCGTGGCTGATGTGCCTGCACAAATCGTAGGACTGTTAACGGTTACAACAGGATTTGGATTTACCGTTACTGTAGAAATCGCAGTTCCTGTGCATCCTGTAGTAGTTCCTGTTACTGTATATGTTGCAGTTGAGGTAGGCGAAACAGTAATAGAAGAACCTGTGCTTCCTGTATTCCAGCTATACGAAGTGGCTCCAATTGCAGTCAATGTTGCAGTGGAACCAGCACAGATGGTTGGGCTATTTACCGTAACAGTGGGGCCGGGATTTACAGTAATAGAAATTGTTGTATCATAGGTGCACCCCATATTATCAACAACTGTATATGTATATGTTTGAATGCCCGTTGTGCTCGGTGTAACAGTGGTTATGCTTGGAGTTGGTGGAGTGATACCAGGTCCAGACCAAGTAGAAGATACTATAGAGGGAGTAAAATTCCAAACAGGATATATTGATGGGTTAAAATTCAATCCCCAGGAAAAAATATAACCATTGTCAGATGCTAGGTGATCAGTGACAGTAATAGTCCAGCTTCCATTTAACGGACATCCAACTAAACCTGATAGCGCAGCAATAGGAGTATATGAACCACTTGGCAAATATAAGTGGTTTGTATATGTAGTACCAGCACAATCTGTATAAGTGTAGTAATGTGAAGCAGATTCTGCAACCATCGTTCCATATGTCGGACTGTTGGAAAAACAATAATCGTAACCAATACATGAGACAGTATTGGCATCATCATCTATCGGTTCTCCTAAGAAACAATAAGTTCCTCCGGGATATTCTTTTAACTGCACAGTTTGTGCGTTCGGGCATGTTATTTTAATATCCAAATCCCCAAGGTACGAATGTTCTAAATTCATGCATATACTATTAAGATCAGTTGCATTTGTCAATGTTTGCCCTGGGTTAAAATCATTAAAAGTTAAAGAAGTTGTATATGAAACACCACTTCCATCTGGTAAATATGTTAGTCCCGCTAAAGTTTGTCCCGGTGTTTTTTGCCAGGGTGTAGGTGTAACAACCCCAGTTAATGTAACAGATTGGCCAGTACAAACAGTAATAGGATTTGCATTAGTGCCAACAAAGACTGGTGTTGTGGATACCCTAACGCGTTTACTAAGGTCGTTAGTGTTTGTGCAACCATAAACATCAGTGATGGTCAAGTCAATGTCATAACCACCACCATTTGGAAAAGTATGAGAAACAGATTGACCAGTCGCCGTAGTCCCATCTCCAAAATTCCATAGGAATGTTGATGTGGCATCGGATTGAGTATAATTAGTTCCGTTTTGAGGATAAGAACCGGTTGCATTGAATGTTACAGTTTGCCCCTGACATATATCAATATAATCAGCGACAGTAGGGGGTGTCGAAGCACCATAAACAGAAATTACAGTTTGACAAGGGTAAGTACAACTGATTGTAGCGACCCAGCCTGCGTAAGTAATGCTTCCGTCAGAAGTAAAATTTAAGGTGATGCATGAGCCAGTAGATTGAATTATGAATGCTCCGAGATTACCGGTTTCATCATCAATCAATGGAGAACCTGTGCTTGGTCCATCGTAAATCATTAAATGATCGTAACCGGATTCAATATCAAAAGAAGAAAAAGAAATTTGAATGAAGTTGGAACTTCCTGAGCAGAATGTCACTGTATAGTTTGAGCTACTTGCATAATTACCACCACTACCCCCGCCATCAACAAAGGTACCTGAACAGGTTGTAATTGTGCCCAGGTTGCTGCTCAGCGTATATGTTTGAGCAGAAGAAACAAATATTAAACTGATAAAAAATAAAAGTAAAAATATTTTTTTCATTATCTTATTTATTAATTCCTTTTCCCTAAATGTTCAACACCGGTCATTTTTTTATATGCTTCCGGATTATTATTTATCCATTCCTGTTTCGCTTTCGCAAAATTTTCTGTGTCGAGCTGAGGATTTCCCGTATCGATATAATCAGGAAAATTATCGGGGTAAATCCATTCGTTTGACGGAATAGCTACAGGAAGAGTTGATGCAGGTGTGATAAGTTTCTTCTCAGAAAGTTCGGATATGACTTGAGCATCGCTTGTTTCTATAGTTTTAATATCAAAGTCGATATTTTGCTGCAATAATTTTTCTCTTACTGATTCAGCAGTCACAGTGCTGTCCATCCAAATTTTACAAATTCTATTATAAAATACTTTAAATGCAATAACACCTTTTAATTTAAGAACCTCAGCAGTTAAAATTTCGGAATTCAAAGTATCAATTGAACCTACTAACTGAAAAAATGTTACCAAAACGGAGTTATCATATATTTCGCTGATATCAGTATTACCTTTAGTA
>Ga0265296_1004328_pt1 | contig 12383 bp, 10 predicted proteins | sample MunlanPumphouse1_FD_189073 | JGI IMG/M metagenome (GOLD analysis project Ga0265296, IMG submission 189073) | Groundwater microbial communities from a municipal landfill in Southern Ontario, Canada - Pumphouse #1 | ecosystem: Environmental > Aquatic > Deep subsurface > Groundwater | place... | reverse complement strand
GCTGTTGATGTTCTATTCGTTCAACAGCTCGCGGTTGGCCATGGTCTGGGCCGGGTTCTCCACCCGCGCCTACAGCGATCTGTTTGCCGACCGCGCGCTGATGGATGCGATGTGGACCAGCCTGGTGGTCGCGTTCTGGACCGCCTGTACCGCCACCGTGCTCGGCACGCTGGCGGCAATGGTGATGACCCGCTTCAAGCGCTTCCGCGGCAAGCCGTTCTTCGGTGCGCTGGTAACTGCGCCGCTGGTGATGCCGGACGTGATCCTCGGCTTCTCGTTGATGGCACTGTTGGCCTCGATGGGCGCGATTCCGGGCTTCCCGGCGCGCGGCCTGGCCACCATCTGGATCGCCCACGTCACCTTCACCCTGTGCTTCGTCACCGTGGTGGTGTCCTCGCGCCTGCAGGAGATGGACCTGTCGCTGGAAGAGGCGGCGATGGACCTCGGCGCGAGCCGGCTGACCGTGTTCGGCCGCATCACCCTGCCGATCATCGCGCCGGCACTGGTGGCCGGCTGGCTGCTCGCTTTCACCCTGTCGCTGGACGACGTGGTGGTGGCCAGCTTCGTCGCCACGCCGGGCTCGACCACGCTGCCGATGAAGGTGTTCGCCTCGGTGCGCATGGGCATCAGCCCGAAGATCAATGCGCTGGCCACGCTGCTGGTGTCGGCGGTGTCGATTGCGGCGGTGATCGGCTGGTATATCAATGCGCGTGCCGAGAAACGACGCCAGCGCGACCTGCAGCTGGCACGCCAGGACAACGGCTGAGCCGGCAACATCCGGCTCACGGCCGCCGGCGCACAATGGGGGTCACCCTGATGGAGACCCCCAATGACCGTCGAGATCATCAACCCGGCCACTGGCCAGGTGACCTACCGCCATGAGCTGATGGACGCCGCTGCCATCGAGCAGCGCCTGCAGGCGGCGGCCGATGCATTCCCGCGCTGGGCCGAGCGCTCGCTGCAGGAACGTGGCGCGATCCTCAAGCAGATCGCTGGCCAGCTGCGTGCGCGCCGCGACGACCTGCAGCAGGCCATGACCAGCGAAATGGGCAAGCTGAAGGCCGAAGCCCTGGCCGAAGTGGAAAAGTGCGCGACCACCTGTGAGTTCTATGCCGACCACGCCGCCGACTACCTGAAGCCGCAACTGATCGATACCGAGGCGCAGCGCAGCTACGTGCGCTATGAGCCGATCGGCTGCGTGTTCGCGGTGATGCCGTGGAATTTCCCGATCTGGCAGGTGTTCCGCTTCCTTGCTCCGGCGTTCATGGCCGGCAACGTGGCGCTGCTCAAGCACGCCAGCAACGTGCCGCAGTGCGCCGACCTGATCCTGGCCGTATGCCGCGGTGGTGGCCTGCCTGACGGCGTGTTCGACGTGCTGCACATCGACAACGACCAGGCTGCCGAGGTGCTGCGCGATGCACGGGTGAAAGCCGTGACCCTGACCGGCAGCGAGCGGGCAGGGCGCTCGATCGCATCCAACGCTGGCAGCCAGTTGAAGAAGTCGGTGATGGAGCTGGGCGGCAGCGACGCCTTCGTGGTGCTCGATGATGCCGACCTGGACAAGGCGGTGGCCGCCGCGGTGAAGTCGCGCTTCGACAACAGTGGCCAGACCTGCATTGCCGCCAAGCGGTTCATCGTGGTGGACGCGGTGGCCGATGAATTCACCCGGCGCTTCGTCGAGGCCGCAGGCGAGCGCCAGTACGGCGACCCGAACGAGCGCGGCACTACGTTGGCGCCGATGGCCCGTGCCGACCTGCGCGACGAACTGCACAAGCAGGTGCAGGCCAGCGTCGCCAAAGGTGCGCGCGTGCTGATCGGCGGCGAACCGATCGCCGGTTCGCATGCGGGCTACCCGGCCAGCGTGCTCGACCAGGTGGGGCCGGGCATGCCGGCCTATGACGAAGAACTGTTCGGGCCGGTCGCCGCCGTGATCCGGGTCAAGGATGAAGCCGAGGCGCTGCGCGTGGCCAACGACACCCGCTTCGGCCTCGGCGGCAGCGTGTGGACGCGCGACCCGGTACGCGGTGAGTCCTTCGCCCAGCGCATGGAATGCGGCGCGGCGTTCGTCAACGCCATCGTCAAGAGCGATGCGCGGTTGCCGTTCGGCGGCAGCAAGGAATCAGGTTTCGGCCGCGAACTGGCCGACCACGGCATCCATGAGTTCATGAACATCAAGACCATCTACGTGGCTTGATGCACCTGCCTGTGTAGAGCCGAGCCCATGCTCGGCTGCTCTTTGCCGGGAACAGCCGAGCGTGGGCTCGGCTCTACAAAAAAGCGGGTTACAACCACTTCACGCGCTTGAACAGCCGGTACAGGCCGACGCAGATGCCGCCGACGCCGACGATCATCAGCGGGTAGGCCCACGGCTGGTTCAATTCCGGCATGTGGCTGAAATTCATGCCATACCAGCTGGTGATCAAGGTCGGTGCCGCCAGCAGCGCGGCCCATGCACCCAGCCGCTTCACCGTCTCGCCCTGGGCCAGCGTCACCAGTGACAGGTTCACGCTCAGGGCCGTGCCCAGCATCTCGCGCAGGGTGTCGATCACATCGCTGATGCGTACTGCATGGTCGTGCACGTCGCGGATATACAGCTTCACTTCGTCCGGGAACAGCTCGCCCTGGTAGCGGCGCAGCTGCGCCAGTACATCCTGCAGTGGCGCCACCGCCATCCGCATCTTGTTCAACTCGCGCTTCAGCTCATACAGGCGCACCACGGTGCTGCGCTTGTAACTGTCGGCGAAGATGTCCTTCTCCAGCAGTTCCAGGGTGTCGCGGAAACGGTTGGTGATGGGCAGGTAGTTGTCCACCACGAAGTCCGCCACGGCGTACAGGCAGTACGACGGCCCCATCTTCAGCAGTTGTGGTTCGCGCTCGACGCGTGCGCGCACCGGCGCGTACGACAGCGAGGCGCCATGGCGCACGGTCACCAGGAACCGTGGGCCGAGGAAGGCATGGGTTTCGCCGTACTGGATGCGCTCGTCGACCATCTGCGCGGTGGTCACCACCACGAACAACGAGTTGCCGTAGGCCTCCACCTTGGGGCGCTGGTGCGCGTTGCGTGCATCCTCGACCGCCAGGTCGTGCAGGCAGAATTCTTCCTGCAGCTTCAGCAGTACGTCTTCGTTCGGGTCGTACAGGCCGACCCAGACGAAACCGTTGTTGCTGGCGATGACATCGCTGATGGCATCCAGGCTGATGTCGTGGCGTTTGCCGTCGTCATCGTAGTGGACGCAGTTGATGACGCAGGTGGGATTGGCTGCGGCGGAGGCGGCAGCAGGGGCGGGCAATGAGGCGGGCAATGACATGCCCGCCATCGTGCGTCAGTGCTGCGTTTCCGACAAGTGAGGACGGCGCCCCAGCACCCAGGCCAATGCAGCGTGGACCGGCAGCAGCAGCACGATCCACTGCACGTTGTACTGCGCCTGCAGGCTCAGCCAGTGCAGCACCAGGGCGGCCACGGCCTGCACCGCCACCAGCCACAGCACGATCCTGAACATGCGACCGGGCACGCGCCGCCGCAGCAGGCTGATCGCCCCCGGCAACAACAGCAGGCACAGCGGCGAGAGCAGCAGCAGGTTGCGGTTGGCCCAGGCGGCGTAGTGCGTGCTGAAGCCCCACAGGAACACCAGCAGGCCACCGGCGATCGTGCACAGCAGCCACAGCGGCAAGGCCAGGCCGGCCAGCAGGCGCGGACGGTTGCGCAGCGCCAGCACGCCCGCCGCAATCACCAGGCCACACAGCAGCCACGGCCACCAGCGGCGCGCGAACTCCTTCGGCTCGGGGTCGATGCGGTGCGGCAGCAGTTCCTGCTCGGACTGCACCAGCGGGCGGCCGTCACTATTGCGGGCTTGGCGCAGGGCATCGGCCAGGCGCATCGGCACGAACGCTTCCTGCCAGCGCGACAGCGGCTGGTCGGCAAACGGGCCCAGGCCGATATCGAAGCCCAGCCACATCCACGGGGCCGGGGACGCCAGGCGCACCGACTCGCTGCGATAGGTGTTGCCGCGCGAACGGCCGGACAGCTGCGAGTGCAGCCCGCCCCCCAACGCCTTGTCGAGGGTGTCGCGCACCATCGTCGCGCAGTTGGCGGTGTAGTAATCGTAGTGGTAGCGCGCGTTTTCCGGCTTGGCCCGTTCGGCCAGGTCGGCGGCCAGCGAGCGTGCCTGGTCAGGGGTGATATCCAGCCACTGTACGCTGGCACCGCGGCCGGTCTCGTCGTAGTACGACAGGTCCTGCTGCAGCGGCAGGGCCACCAGGTAATACATCATGTCGCCGCGCACGAAGCGGCCGATGAAATCCTGTTCCGACGGATCGAAGTAGCCGAAGTTGTACGAGATCGCCTCGCCGCTCACCGGGTCCAGCACGACGATGGCATCGTGGCCGAAGCGCTCGAAGAACACGGTGCCCGGCTGCATGGTGACCACGCCGACACGCGGGGCAGGGGCATCGCTGGCCGTCGAAACGGTCGGCGCCGCCGCCTGCGCGAATGCAGCCGGTGCCAGGGTCGTGGCCAGCACGCACAACGCCAGACACAGAGTCAGGATCAGGCTACGGTGCTTCAAGCGTCGTCCTGCGCGTCCGGTGCCAGCACCGTTACATGGAAAGCCTGGACCCGGCGCGCATCGGCGCGGGCCACACGGAACATGAAGCGGTCCAACGCCAGTTCATCGCCGACTTCCGGCAGATGGCCGACGGCTTCGGTCACCAGGCCGCCGATGGTGTCGTAGTCTTCATCGGAGAAGATGGCACCGAAGCGCTCGTTGAAATCACCGATCGGCGTGAGCGCATCCACCACGTACTGGCCATCGGCCTGGATGGCGATCTGCGCCGAGAAATCCTCGGCCTCGTCGTGCTCGTCGTCGATGTCGCCGACGATCTGCTCCAGCACGTCTTCGATGGTGACCAGGCCGGCGACGCCGCCGTACTCGTCCACCACGATCGCCATGTGGTTGCGCGACAGGCGGAACTCCTTCAACAGCACGTTGAGCTTCTTCGCTTCCGGAATCAGCACCGCCGGGCGCAGCAGTTCACGTACGTTGCCCGGACCATTGTCGGCAACCACGCCGCGCAGCAGGTCCTTGGCCAGCAGCACGCCGAGGATGTCGTCCTTGTTCTCGCCATGCACCGGGAAGCGCGAATGGCCGGACTCGACCACCTGCTTCATCAGCTCCAGGAAGGGCGCCTCCACCGGCAGCGAGACCATCTGCGAACGCGAGATCATCACGTCGCCCACGGTCAGCTCGGCTACCGAAATGGCACCTTCCATCATCTTCAGGGTATCGGCGGCGATCAACCCTTCTTCCTGCGCGGTGTGCAGGACAGCGACCAGCTCGTCGCGGGTGTGGGGTTCGCCGGAAAAAGCGGACGTCAGGCGTTCAAGCCAGCCGCGCTTCTTTTCACTGTGCTCCACGGAGGAGCTACTACTGTCGTCTTCTGACATCTCTGGAAAAAAGGCACCCGGCAGGCCGGGCGATGGCTCCAGTCTAGCAGGATGTGGGGGCCTGTCAGTGACCCTCGCCAGCCGGGGCGGCGGCGGCCGGGCCCTCGCCCTCGGCCGGCAGGTCCAGGCTGTAGGTGCAGCCGGCCAGGGTCTTGCCCGGGTGGCTGGCGACGGTGGATACGCTGAGGATGATCGACTCGATCTGTGCCTCGCCGGACTTCGGGTCGGTCACATCGCGGCTGACCAGCTCGCGCCCGGCCATGAACTTGCCGTCCTGGTCGTAGCCGGTCTCCAGGGCCAACTGCGTGGCCAGCGGCCGCGGGTCGGACTGGTCGAGCACGGCCATGATGCTGGCGCCGGCCACGGCCACGCGCTCGGTCTGCTGGCCGAACACGGTGATCGGGCTGGCCAACCGGTACTCGCTCATGAACTGGTTGCCCTGCGGCAGCGGCTGCAGGCCGTGGGCCACCGCCTTCAGCGGATCGGCCAGCAGGGGTGCCAGCGCGGCATGCTCGGCCACGCCCTGGCGGCACTCGATCAGTGCAGGCAGGTCCAGCGGCGCGGCGGAAGCGGTGGCGGCAAGCAGGAGCGGCAGGAGCAGGAAGGTACGCAGCAGCACAAGCGAGGTTCCGTGGTAGAGCCGAGCCCGTGCTCGGCTGCTTTTGGGTCGGGTCTGCGGGGAGCAGGGCGTACCACGGCCGAGCATGGGCTCGGTCACGCAGCGCCTGGCCAGGTGTCAGCGCTCGCCGGCGTAGGGATCGTCGATGCCGAGCTCGGCCAGGATCTCGCGCTCCAGCTGTTCCATCGCCTCGGCTTCCTTGTCGTCCTCGTGGTCCCAGCCGAGCAGGTGCAGCACGCCGTGCACGGTCAGGTGCGCGTAGTGGGCATTGAGCGCCTTGCTCTGCTCGTCGGCTTCACGGGCCACTACCGGCGCGCAGATCACCAGGTCGCCCAGCAGCGGGAACTTGACGCCCTTGGGCAGGCCCTCCGGCACGTCCGCCGGGAAGCTGAGCACGTTGGTAGCGTAGTCCTTGCCCCGGTAATGCCGGTTCAGGGATTGGCCTTCCTTGCTGTCGACCACGCGGATGGCGAGGTCGGCCTCGCGGATGCGGCCCTTCAACGCGGCCGCGACCCACTTGCGGAAGCTGACGGCCGAGGGCAGGCCGGCACGCGGCAGGGCATAGCTGACGGCGACATCCAGTCGCACGGGACCACGGGTCATGGAGTCGCTCCAGGTTGGATCTGATGCAGGTCGCGGCGGTCGTAGGCGCTGACGATGCGCGCCACCAGTGGGTGGCGGACCACGTCGCGGGCTTCGAAGAAGGTGAAGCTGACGCCCTCCACATCGCGCAGTACGTCGATGGCATCGCGCAGGCCCGACTTCACATGCTTGGGCAGGTCGGTCTGGGTCAGATCGCCGGTGACCACCGCAGTCGAGCCGAAGCCCAGTCGGGTCAGGAACATCTTCATCTGTTCGATGGTGGTGTTCTGCGCTTCATCCAGGATCACGAACGCATCGTTGAGCGTGCGGCCGCGCATGTAGGCCAGCGGCGCAATCTCGATGACGTTCTTTTCCAGCAGCTTGAGCACCTTCTCCACACCCAGCATTTCATACAGGGCGTCGTACAGCGGTCGCAGGTACGGGTCGACCTTCTGGCTCAGGTCGCCGGGCAGGAAGCCCAGCTTCTCGCCGGCCTCAACCGCCGGACGCACCAGGATCAGGCGCTGCACGCGCGATTCGTTCAGTGCTTCCACCGCACTGGCCACGGCCAGGAAGGTCTTGCCGGTGCCGGCCGGGCCGATGCCGAAGTTGATGTCGTGGCTGACGATCTGGTGCAGATAGCGGCTCTGGTTGGAACCGCGCCCGCGCACGGTTCCGCGCTTGACCTTGATTGCCACGTCCTGCGCTTCGTAGGAGCGATCGGCGATCTGTTCGATGTTGGCCGCGTTCAGGCGCAGGTGGATGCCGTGGCTGTCGAAGGTGGTCTCGGCGGCCTCTTCATACAGCGCCTCGATCAGCTTCTGCGCCTCTGCACTGGCTTCAGTCGGGCCGCTGATACGGAACACGAAGCCGCGGTTGGCGATTTCCACGCCAAGCTTCAGTTCGATCTGGCGAAGGTGGCCGTCGAACGGGCCGCACAGGTTGGCCAGCTGCGCGTTGTCTTCCGGCGACAGGGTGAAGTCTCGATGCTCGATGCTTTTCATTGCTTGGGGTGGGGCGGGGTCGCCGTCCACCGCGATGGCGTCAGGGACGACAAGGGTAACGCGCAAGGCGGCAGGACGACAGTTCTCCACACCGGGTGTGGACCGGCGCCGAAGAAACCTGTGGATAGTCCTTGGCAACGCTTGTGCCACAAGGAAGATGATGCGGTGGTGAAAATTGCGCCAGTGCCCGCGGGGTTCTCCACATGTGGTGTGGACGGTGTTGCAGCGAACCTGTGGATAGGTGGCAGCGAGCCTTGCGGCAGTGGCGTTGCCGGCGGGTGATCAATTATTGACCAGCCCTGTTCTGGATCATTGCGGGTGCACAGGGAGCATGGCACCGTGGCGCCATCGGAGGAGGTGGCGCATGGCCGTGGGCACGTGGATGCGCAGGATGGGGCTGCTGGGCAGCTGCCTGCTGGCGGGCTGCGGCGAAGCACCGCCGGCGGCACTGGGTACGCTTGAATGGGACCGGATCAGCGTGCCCGCACCGGCGGCGGAAGTGATCAGTGCCGTTGACGTGCGCGAAGGGCAGGCGGTCAAGGCCGGCGAGCTGCTGATGCGCCTGGATCCTGCCCGTGGCGCCGCCCAGTTCGACGCCGCACAGGCCGAAACCGCCCGCGTGCAGGCACAGCTTGAAGAACTGCAGGTGGGCCCGCGTCCTGAGCAGATCGCCCAGGCGCAGGCACAGCTCACGGCGCTGCGCGCGCAGGCGGCTGAAGCCACTGCGTACTACCGCCGGGTGCAACCGCTGGCCCGCCAGAGGCTGGTCGCTGCTGCCGACCTGGACCGGGCCCGCGCGGCCGCCGACAACGCCGTGGCCAGCGTGCGCGCTGCCGAACAGGCGTGGCTGGAGCTGCAGCGCGGCAACCGTCGTGAGGACATTGCCCAGGGCCAGGCCGCCTCCCGGGCAACGCAGGCACAGGAGGTGGTGCAGGCCGTCAACCTGCAGAAGCTGCAGCTGCGTGCGCCGCGCGATGGCGTGGTCGATGCGTTGCCGTACCGGCAGGGCGACCAGGCACCGATCGGTGCGCCATTGGTGGTGATGCTGGTGGGCGAACGCCCGTATGCGCGCGTGTATCTGCCGCAGCCATTGCGCCTGCGGGTGAAGGTGGGGCAGGGAGCGCAGGTGCAGCTGGATGGTGCCAACACCGTGCTGAAGGGGCATGTGCGGTCGATCCGCAGCGAGCCTTCCTTTACGCCGTATTACGCGCTGACCGGTGATGACGTCTCGCGGCTGAGCTACCTGGCCGAGATCGAGCTGGACGACAGTGCCGACATGCAGGCGCTGCCCGCCGGGCTGCCGGTGCAGGTGCGCTTCTGAATCCTGTCGATGACATTGCCGTGCGTGCGCAGGGCCTGAGCCGCCGTTTCGGCGAGCTGCTGGCAGTGGACAACGTCGATCTGCAGGTGCCGCGAGGGCAGGTATACGGCTTCCTCGGCCCGAACGGCTCAGGCAAGTCGACCACCATCCGCATGCTGTGCGGACTGCTTGAACCAAGCGCTGGCGAGATCGAAGTGCTGGGCCTGGCGATCCCGGCACAGGCCGAAGCGCTGCGCCGCCGCATCGGCTACATGACCCAGCGCTTTTCGTTGTACGAAGACCTGCCGGTGCGGGAGAACCTGGAATTCCTGGCCGCCATCCAGGATCTGCCACGGGTGCAGGCGCGGCAGCGGGTCGATGCGCTGCTGCAGCAGTACCGTCTGCAGGACCGCCAGGTGCAGTTGGCCGGCACCCTCAGCGGCGGGCAGAAGCAGCGGCTGGCGCTGGCCGGTGCGGTGATCCATGCGCCGGAACTGCTGTTCCTCGATGAGCCGACCAGTGCGGTCGATCCTGAGTCGCGGCGCGATTTCTGGGAGGCGCTGTTCGAACTCGCCGATGCCGGCACCACGGTGCTGGTGTCCACCCACTACATGGACGAGGCCGAACGCTGCCATCGGCTGGCGATCCTAGATCGCGGTGCCCTGGTGGCCGATGGAACCCCGGCCGAGCTGTGCGCGCAGCTGCAGGGCCGTACCCTGAAGGTCACCGCCTCGCAGCCCCGGCAGGCCAGCCGCGCGCTGGCGGCGTTGCCGGGTGTGCTCAGCGTGGCCCAGATCGGCACCGAACTGCGCGTGCTGTGCAGCGAGGGTGCGGCCGATACCAGCGTGTTGGCGCAGGCACTTGCCGCCGCCGATACGCAGGCCAGCATCGAACCGGTGGCACCCAACCTGGAAGACGTATTCGTTGCCGCCACCCGTGGCCGTGGTCGGGAGCCGGCCGCATGAGCGTGCGACGGCTATGGGCGATCATGCTCAAGGAACTGCGGCAACTGCGCCGTGACCGCATCACCCTGGCGATGATCGTTGGCATCCCGGTGATGCAGCTGCTGCTGTTCGGCTATGCGATCAACCTCAACCTGCGGCACCTGGATGCCGGTATCGCCGATCAGGCCAACAGTGCGGCGTCGCGCGCGCTGCTGCAGGACATGGTCGCCACCAGCGTGATCACACCGCGCGCGCAGGCCTATACGCCTGATCAACTGATGGAGTCGTTGCGACGGGGCCGGATCAGCGTGGGCATCGTCATTCCCTCCGATTTCGAGCGACGCCGCTACGAAGGCCGCGAAGCGGTGCAGGTGCTGGTCGACGGCAGCGACACGGTGGTGCAGAGTGCGGCGATCCAGCTGGCGCAGGTGCCGCTGGACACGCGTCCGGCCAGCAACGCGCGACCACTGCGCGAAGGCAGCATCGCCAGCGGGCAGGTGAGCGTCATCAGTTTCTACAACCCGCAACGGCGCTCAGCGGTGAACATCGTGCCCGGCCTGATCGGGGTGATCCTGACCATGACCCTGGTGATGTTCACCGCAGTGGCGGTGGTACGCGAACGCGAGCGCGGCAACATGGAACTGCTGATCGCCACGCCGGTATCGCGCAGCGAACTGATGGTCGGCAAGGTGTTGCCCTATGCGGCGATCGGTCTGCTGCAGACCACGCTGGTGCTGCTGCTGGGAACCTGGTTGTTCGAGGTTCCGATTCGCGGCAGCCTGCTGGATGTCTACCTGGCCGCCGTGCTGCTGGTGCTGGCCAACCTGGCGCTGGGCCTGCTGATTTCCACGCGCGCACGCTCGCAGTTCCAGGCCATGCAGATGACCCTGTTCCTGTTCCTGCCGTCGATCCTGTTGTCAGGGTTCATGTTCCCGTTCGCCGGCATGCCCAGGCCGGTGCAGTGGCTGGCGGAAGTACTGCCGCTCACCCATTTCCTGCGCCTGGTGCGCGGCATCATGCTGCGCGGGGCCTCGCTGTGGGAGCTGTGGCCGGACGCACTGGCACTGCTGGTGTTCATCGTGGCGATGATGACCCTGGCGATCCTGCGTTTCCGCAAACGCCTGGATTGAGGCATGCCGACCAACGGTCGCCATCCACCTCGGTAGTGCCCGCCGCTGGCCGGCATCAATGCGGTGGGTGCCGACCGTTGGCCGGCACACCTTATTCCGCCACCACGCGGCCGCGCAGCGAATTGGTCAGCGCTTCAGTGATCAACACGTCCACGAACTGGCCGATCAGGCGCGGGTGCGCCGGGAAGTTCACCGAACGCATGTTCTCGGTCTTGCCGGTCAGTTCATTCGGGTTCTTGCGTGAAGGACCTTCAACCAGCACGGCCTGTACGCTGCCGACCATCCTTTCGGAGATGCTCGCAGCGTGTGCATTAATGCGTTCCTGCAGGCGCGACAGGCGTGCATGCTTCTCCGCATCGCTGATCGTGTCTTCCAGGTCCGCTGCCGGCGTGCCCGGGCGACGCGAATAGATGAAGGAGAAGCTGTGATCGAAGCCGATGTCCTCGATCAGTTTCATGGTCTTCTCGAAATCCGCATCGGTCTCGCCGGGGAAACCGACGATGAAGTCCGAACTGATCGAGATGTCCGGGCGGACCGCACGCAGCTTGCGGATCTTCGACTTGAATTCCAGTGCGGTGTAACCGCGCTTCATCGCCGACAGCACGCGGTCGCTGCCCGCCTGTACCGGCAGGTGCAGGAAGTTGGCCAGCTGCGGCACATCGCGGAACGCATCGATCAGCGAATCGCTGAACTCCAGCGGGTGCGAGGTGGTGAAGCGGATGCGGCCAACGCCATCGATCTCGGCGATGGTGCGGATCAGCAGGCCCAGGTCGGCGAGCTCGCCATCGCCATAGGGGCCACGGTAGGCGTTGACGTTCTGGCCGAGCAGATTGATCTCGCGCACGCCCTGCGCCGCAAGCTGTGCCACTTCCACCACCACGTCCTCGAACGGGCGGCTGACTTCGGTGCCGCGCGTGTAGGGCACCACGCAGAACGAGCAGTACTTGGAGCAGCCTTCCATGATCGACACGAACGCCGACGCGCCATCGGCACGTGGTTCGGGCATGCGATCAAACTTCTCGATTTCCGGGAAGCTGATGTCCACCTGTGGGCGCTGCTGTTCGCGGCGGGCGCGGATCAGTTCCGGCAGGCGATGCAGCGTCTGCGGGCCGAACACCAGGTCGACGAACGGCGCACGCTTGATGATCGCCTCGCCTTCCTGCGACGCCACGCAACCGCCGACGCCGATGATGACCTCACGGCCCTGGTTCTTCAGGCTCTTCCAGATGCCCAGCTGGCTGAACACCTTCTCCTGCGCCTTTTCGCGGATCGAGCAGGTGTTGACCAGGATGACGTCGGCGTCTTCCGGGCGATCGGTCAGTTCCAGGCCATCACTGGCGGCGAGCACGTCGGCCATCTTG
>Ga0265296_1004327_pt1 | contig 12384 bp, 8 predicted proteins | sample MunlanPumphouse1_FD_189073 | JGI IMG/M metagenome (GOLD analysis project Ga0265296, IMG submission 189073) | Groundwater microbial communities from a municipal landfill in Southern Ontario, Canada - Pumphouse #1 | ecosystem: Environmental > Aquatic > Deep subsurface > Groundwater | place: Canada... | reverse complement strand
TCTGCTCACTCGCGGGAACCGAAGGCGGCGCAGATGCGCGCGGAGCCAAAGGATTCCGTCCGGCAATCGATGCCATATTGCATAATTCCGAAACTGCTATTTCAAGCGGCAATTGCGCAATAAAACTGCTTTTCACTTTATCCCTTGCTACAAGCATTTTTTCTATAATCGCGACTACGCGTGCAAGCTCAAGCTCGCGGCTCAGCTCGCTAATCCGGATCTCGATAGCTTCACCCATTTCCAAGCCCAGCTTTTCTGAAAGCGCAGGATTGATCTTGATCAGCATCAGCTTGCGTAATATCTCGATTACATCCGCCAAAAAACGCTTCAAATCAATGCCATCCGCTAAAAGCTGATTGGCGATACTTATGCCCGATGCCGCGTCGTTTTTGGCAAGTGCCTGGATAAAATTGATAGCCTCGCCGAGATCACTGCGCGGAATGACCAGGTCAGCTTCTTTCTGTGTTATCTTGCCGCCGCCGATAACAATCACTTGACCCAAAAGACTTTCTGCATCGCGCATATGCCCTTCGCTATGGCGCGCAATCGCTTCGAGTATGTTTTTGTCAACCTCGATTTTTTCCTGTTCGGCGATATATTGAAGCTTTTTCGCGATGTCGGCCACGCTGATGCGTCTGAAATCAAAACGCTGACAGCGCGAAATGATAGTTGCCGGAATCTTATGCGCTTCGGTCGTGCAGAGGATGAAAATCACTTCTTTGGGGGGCTCTTCCAAAATTTTCAAAAGCGCATTAAATGCGGAAACGGAAAGCATGTGCACTTCGTCGATTATGAATACTTTAAATTTGGAACGGCCGGGTGCTACACGCGTCGCACTGATAATGTTATCGCGCACATTGTCCACGCCGGTATGGCTGGCGGCATCGATTTCGATAATGTCCATATTCCGCCCGGCGCTGATTTCACGGCAAATTTCACATTCGCCGCACGGTTCGTGTTCACCTTCTTTGCGCGCCGTGCAATTGATCGCTTTTGCGAATACGCGCGCGATCGTAGTCTTGCCGATGCCGCGCGGACCGCAAAAAAGATAAGCATGCGCTATCTTGCCGGAAGCGATTTCATGTTCCAAGGTTATCTTGATATGGTTCTGATTGACTATTTCCCTGAAATTCTGTGGACGATAACTGCGATAAAGAGTTGACATTTATTTTTTTATAATTATTTTTTAATAAACCGTATCAGCCCATTAAGCAATGCAATGTTGTTGTATTTATACTCCTTCGCTTTATTAATTCCGATTCTACATTTTTATTATATCTAAATAATAACATAATAATAGCAAATAATTTAATTAAGCTTCGGAGCATTATACGGAATTAATAAAGCAGTTGAGTATATCTCAAACTTCCAATTACAAATTTTCAATCAATGACAAAATCCAAATTGCTAATACTTTCATTTATAATATTTGGCATTTGATTGGAAATTTGAAATTAAGCATTTGGCTTTTTCCAAAGACCCTAGTATTCTTTCCGAACAATGTTTTCGACCGCCGCCCAATTGCTATCACTGGCTTTGGGAACAAGAATCACAACCTCATCGCCTTCCTGGCCTTTGTAATAGGTTACGCTGGCGGTAAGCACTTTCCATTTTTTATTTCCGGCAACTGCCAAAAAATTCCCGTTTTCCGATTGTTCAAGAATTCCGACAACGCGCGCGCGATCAATCGGCCCGATCTGCTTATACATAAAAGTGCCAGTCGGGGTTATGGTTAGCTTTAAAATGTCACCTTCTATCAATTTGGATTTGCTGGCATAATTTGCCGGAACGCTGTATTGCTTGCCGTCCGGTCCGATCATGTTTTCGCCGTCAAATACGCCCTCAACGATCCGTCCGCCTTCTTCTTCATCTTCAGAGCCGTCGAATCTGGCAATCTCACCCAGCTGTCCGATACTGATTCGCGCCTCTTCTTCGCTTATGACGGATCCAGACAAAAGCTTGGTGATCTTTTCGTTGTTTTCACGGATATTTTCTAATAATTTCTTAATCAAAACGACTTTTGACTTGCTGATCAGCACGCTGTCTTTAGCACTGTCAGCCTCTTCTGCTCCATCTTTTCCACTAGCATCGTCATGCTCCTGGCCAAAATCATTGGCTCCGCCATCAATGGTTCTTTGCCGCTTTTGGCCTGTTTGTTCGGAAAAGTCTTCATCATAGAGATAGTTTGTCTTTGTCATATGTTTTTTTGTTTATTTTTAGCAATATATATTCTTTTTCTTTTGTATATTTCTTATAATAAACCATTTTTATCTGTTTGTAAATACGATTTTTTCACACTACAGCCTCAGGCTAATCGCGTTCTTTTCCTGATTTCTGCTTCGATAATGCTCCGATCTTGGCCGTATTTCAGCCGGCTCAAAGTCCGAATTTTTTCCGCCATGCCATCGCAGACAATGCCGGGCAGAGGCCAGGGAATCGACATCGAAAATGGGCGCGTGGCGGTATTGTCAACCAATAATTTGGAATAGGCGGTATATTTCTCCACATTTATCAGATCAAACTGATTAAAAACCGGACTGAATTCTTTGGCTAAATATTCGGCATCATCATTGCCAATCTTAAACGATACCATCGTGCCGACGTTTCCGAAAACCGCATCCTTGATAGAAGTATCCTGCTTTTGCGACAATTGTCCGAGATACTGATTGGCAATTATCAAGTTCAAACCGTATTTACGAGCTTCAGAAAGAATCGAGCAGATCGAATCAGTCGTAAAATTTTGGAATTCGTCGATATACAAATAAAAATCCTTGCGCTTATCGCCATCAATATCAGCGCGCGATAACGCTGACATCAAAATCTTGCCAACCAATATCATGCCCAAAAGAAAAGCGTTCATCTCGCCAATCCGGCCCTTAGATAAGTCAACCAAAAGAATCTTCTGTTTGTCCATGACATCGCGGATATTAAACGAACTATTCTGCTGGGCGATAATCGGGCGCATCGTATCATTGGATATAAACTGGGTGAGCTTGGATGTGACATACGGAACCACATTAGCCAAGGCCGCGTCACCGCCGGCCTTCTCTGCTTCTTTGCGCCAAAAATCAACGACTGTCGGATCGGGGCATTTTTCCAGCTTCATGCGGCGAAATTCCGGATCAGCCAGGACTTTCGGCACCTCCATTAATGTAGCCCCCGATTCAACATGCCCCATAATCAGCAACATAGCATTGCGCATATACTGCTCGAAAATCGGGCCGCCGGTCGCCTTCAAATCATAAAGCTTATCAAAAATCTTGATCATTTCATTAATCACAAATGTCTTTTGCTCCGGATAGCGTGCATCGAATTCCATCAGATTCAAAGCCAGCGGACGCTCCATGTCAGCCGGAGAAAAAACGATCACGTCTTCGGCGCGCTCAGGCGGGATGCGCTTGATAATGTCCGTAATCAGGTCGCCATGAGGGTCCATCACACAAACACCCTCGCCGTTTAAAATATCCTGGATAGCCATCATCGCGATCAGGGTGGATTTGCCGACACCGGATTTGCCGATCATATACATGTGCCGCCGCCGGTCAGAACGTTTTATTCGGATATCGACAATTTGATTGCGGTATATGTTGCGTCCCAAAAGCAAACCCTCTTCCGGAATATTTGTCGGCGCCGGCGCGTGTTTGGCCGTTAGCCAAAGGATATTTGGCGTTTCCGAAGTCTTGAGCGGAAGATGAAAAAGACTGGCCAATTCTTCGGTATTCAGAAGAAAGCTGATTTTCTCATCAAAACGCCGGTGGATGAAATCGCCGATTATTTTCTTTTCCCGATTGGTTTTTATCTTGTTTCCGAAACTGTTGCCGTATTCATAATGATTAAATTGACTGTATGCGCTAGCTAAATTATCAAGATAAAGATGCGCCTTGCCCCGATTTTCGGCACTGACGATTATGCGCAAGTTCACGTCGAGTCCGGCCTTGGAATTCTTGCCCTCTATACCCTTAAGCATCTCCTCCTCCATCTGAGTAAGACGCTGATTTTGCTGACTCATTTTTTTCTGCTTTTCTTCCGGACTCTCTGTTTTGAATGCCTTGACGATCTCGCCGAGTATTGACAAAAGAATACTCTTATTGACATTTTTCAAGGCCTCCTTCATTGTTTCACCACGATGAATACCTGCCGTAACCTTGCCGGCTTCACGATGCCAAGCAGGTTTCGCGCTCCGCACGAGATATTGGATCGCCAGCCCTTCGCTTTCTTCCAATTTTGACATTACATTGATAATGGAATTCATCGGATCAGTTTCCATCTTGTTATAAGTCTTTATTGGAAAGATAAGATTGCGCTTGGTCCGCTGAAAGCCGGAAAGAACGCTTGATTCAGGCCGAAAAATATTGTAATCGTCCATTTCTTCGATTACGGCGTTCGGATAATGGGCATGGATCTGCTGTTCTAGATAGCGTCCGAATTCGCGAGGCGCAACCGCATAAAAAGCGATTTTTTTGCGACTGGCAACGAGCTCAAAGGAAAAATGATCGTTTCGCCCGAAAAACCAGGCCATAAAACCTTTCTGCGCCCGCAAACCGCCAATACTGGAAAAAATCGTTTCACCTTTTGCAATTTCCTCGTGAAGCTGTTGAACGCTGGTCTCCTTCTCTTGATCTCCCGGCTTGTCTTTCGGCAATCGAATCAGATAAATGACATGGTCAAAATAACTGCTTTTGGCAAAAAATGTTTTGGCAAAAAAACGCGCAATCAACAAAAACAAAAAAGCCAGCGCTGACAAAAAAATCAGAGTAAGCAATAATGCGAAAATAACATCGATATTCACAGATTGATCCATAGTTTTATTCTTTTTCAAGCAATACTGCTTGATAACGATCTGTTTTCAAATCTCCGGAGTATCCGGCAAACGAATCCTGGCTTGCGCCATAGTGCCAAACCGTTTGAAAATTTTCCGGCAAAATCAGCTCGCTCAAAAATTTGCTCCCCGGCGTTCCCGGCTGTTTTTGGGCCAAAAACGAATATGGGATCAATTGTTTCTGCTCCGGATTCACGAATCCCAAAAACCGTTCTTTTAGTCCTTCGTCATTTTCCGGCAAAGCGACGCGGAACGGCAAAACATATTTAAAACGAATCACGGCAACTTCGCCTGGGTCAACCATGCACCAATTGGCAAAAACGGTTTTGCCGGCCTCATCATAAATTTTGACGCCGCTATTCGGATCGGTGAACGCCCGGCCTTCGGTTGCCGCGACATACTCATCTTGGCTCCAGCCTTCCGGCGCTTGATCGAAAAATTTCTCATCCGGCCGGCTAAAGCCGGATGCGGACAAAAGGCGGCTTCCTTGCGGCACATAAATTCTCAGCCAATCGACATTGCGCACGCCGGTAAATGCGTCGCCTTTCCTGCCGTTATGCCGGCGCCTTATTTCAAGCGTATCAATAATAGTTCCGTCAGCGGATACTTCGGCGCGATGGCTTATTTCTTCGGCAATCACCCTGTCAGTCTTGGCGCCGGCGATATTCGTATTTACCGCCATCAAGTAGTCCCAAGAAGTATTTTTCATGCGCCCGGTCCAAGCGTAGCCATCGGCCATCGCTTCCAATTCCGGCTCGTTGAAATACAAGAGAATATGCTTCTCGTTCAAGCTATCCAAAACCAGCTGGGACAAGGCAAAAAATGATTCTTTGTTTAATTTATTTTTCAGTTCGGAACATATTACTTCAAACATGTCACCGATAATCTTTTTCGGTTCTCTCCCGTCAGCTTCTGCGAATGGAGCGCTGCCGGCCGCGAGCGCTTCGGTGCTTGTCGCGCCGGACAGAGAGGATGATGCTGTCGATACGGACAAAGGATCGTTGAAAAGCTCTGCGCGCAAACGGGCGTATTTTGCATAATCAGGATGATCTTCAGGCTTCTGTTCGGATAAAGTCTGCACTGTCTGCCAAAAATTATCAGCACTGATAACAAAGCCGTATTTCTCCCGCAAATCAATCGGACCGATAATCCGCAAAAGACCTTCAACAACATTCGGCGTAAAGCTGATTACGCCGTCAACGGTCGAACCGCCGCTTTTCTCATAAAAAGATTCTAGCTGTCCGGCGCTTTTCGGCCAATCCGGCCACCAATTCGCATCCCAAAAATGCCAACGCGCATTAACCAAGGAAAGCGGAACGGGCGATGCGATCGTCTCGTTGAATCCGCCTTCGGTATCATAACTGCCGCCGCCGGGAATATATGTCTTGATAATTTCGCCGTTGCGGAAATCCACAACCGCAAAACTACCGATAAAGCCGCCGCTAGCGCGCATTTCCGCATTGTTCTGAAAAACGAACAAATATCGTTTGTCCTGTTCAAAGCCGAGAAAAACGCGCACCGCCTTGATTATCTCGAAAAATTCCTTGACATTCGCGCCGGCCAAAGCGATATTCTTGCGTGCGGAAAGAAAATTCTCCCGATATTCATCGGGTAATGCCCTAGCATCGACTGACTGGATCGTTTGATCAAGTAAAAGGATATTTTGCGTCAATGCTCCGCTCTCGGCGGATAAGCTATTTAATATTTTTTCCAAATTCACTTCTTCTTCCTGAAAAATAGCGAAAGCGCGGCTCAGATCAGAACCGATCAGCGCGCTTAAGCGCCCGGCCTCAAGGACTAATCCGGCATTTTTTGCCAATCTGATGTCATCATTCGGAACCAATGCGCCCAAAATGTCCAAAACGACTTTTAAATTGCTGATTTCTTTTTGCGCACTTAAAAAATTTTTTCCGGCCGCAGAAAAATCCTTGCTGGCTTCGGTAAAATCCTTATTTACAGCCGAATGCGAAGCGGATTTGATATCGCTTATTGCGGCCGCGGAAATTCCCATAACGCGCAATTTTAAATCACCCAAGAAGCTGATAGCCATAAACGCCTTAAATGGCAGAACGATCGCCAAGAGCAAGACCGCAAAACGGAGAATCGCTCGAAAAGGCGGCAAATGGAAAAAACGCCCGGGATCCGGGCTCGCCTCTTTCTTGTCGGCCCTTTTCTTGAAAAATGAAAAATGCTTGCTTGACGCACTTTCTTTTTGCGCCAAAGTTGGCTCCCCCGCTTCTTTTGCACGAGCGCGAAAAATTTTTGCTTGCACGCCGGAAAAAATACGAAAAGCTTTAGCACCCAAATATGAAAACAATATAAACACACGTATCGGATAAAATAATATTTTTTGAAAAACAAAAACTGATCTTCTGGCAAAAGAGAAAATTCTTTTCAAAAAAACAAGACAGCCAAAAGCGGTTGATTGCGGCTCTTTCTTTTTGAAGCGCAAAACAAAACGTTCCACAAGACCCTTGGTTGCCGGAGCTTTTGGCTTATTTGCGTGCAATAAATCCACCAAAAATCGAGAAGGGCGCGCATTTGTATTCACGAATATTATATTCCTTTTTTTACGGCTAAGCATGAAGATTTTCCAATAAAAAAGTTATCTACACAAGAAGCAGATCATGCTTATATTATACCCTAAATTAGGGGATGATGGCAAATTCGAAAAATAGACAAAAACCCTGTTCAGGAATAAATCACCCCCCAACCTCCGGATAAACTTTCAACTCCTCTTTACTGATTGAGCGGATTGCTTTTCCGGCAAAACCGGAACGCAGTTCGCTTAAACCGCGAATCGCACGCCGGCCTTCTTTTTCCAAATAATAAATTCGCGTCTGACCCTTAACTCGCACCAGCTCCCCGCTTAAATACGGACATTCTTGATACTGAGAAAAATCCTGGATGCTAACATCTAAAATAACTTGACTGCGATATTTTTTTAATTCTTGCAGATTTAAAATGCGTTTCTTGAATCGGCCTTCGATAATGAATATTTTCTTATCGCTTTTACGCAGCAAAGAATAATCAGGATAATATTTGGCGCCCAACACCTTAATTTCATTGTCTTCATTTTTTAAACCTGGCTGGGATTTCCTTGGTAAAAATACGCTAGCCGGAGCCGCGCCAGAAACAGGCGGAGCAAACACTCCCTGAACAGCCGGTGTTTGGCTGGCAATATTCTGATTACCAGCTTCCGGTTTAGGAAACACCAGAAGTTCTTTGGGGTTTGTGCTGATTCTGCCAAAGATTTCTGAGGCTCCCGCAGAATCGATATTAATAAACGCGAAAATAATCAGATAAAATATAATTCTCATAGATTTAACTCTAAGCTAAATTTAAAATTTTTTATTTTTCCAATTAGATTTGCTAAGGCTTTTCCGCTAAAATACCATAGTTTGAGCCGTATTGCCCGGCCCGCGTATTGGTAGGCACCTTCATTTGAACGATTAAAGCGACTTGCCTGCCGGTATTCACACTCCTGTCTATACCGCCGATATTTGTGCCGCTTGCAGGATAAGCATCGTTGCCAATGATTTCATTCCAAGTAGCGCCATTATCCGCAGAAAACCGCATATTGCCGCCAGCTGACAAAGCGCCCGGGCCAGACCATTGGCTAAATTTCATTTTTAAATCCGTTTCCTGCATATCCCATACCGTAATCTCATAACGCCATTCCCAACCGTTTTCGTAATTATTATTAGCTTTAGCCGCTGTCTTGGACATCACAAGGGAATCAATCGTGATTCCGCAAGGCAAGGTCGTAAAAACCGCATCAGCACTTTGATCTGATTCGGTTGCCAATTCATTTTCCGCATACGCCGCAAAGTGATACTGCGTGCCGCAAGACAATCCGTCCAGTTTGATCCTTGCTTCCGCATCAGCCAGAACAGATTTTTCCGCGCTTTCATTTCCGTAAACGGCGCTTAATCCGTATTTGACCTTTGCCCGCCCATCAGCATTGATATGAAAAACGATTTCCGCGTCAACAGTCCCGATGTTCTGCGCCGGATTCAAATCCAGGGCAACTGTAAATAAAACTGTACCGCTGATTTCGTTCTCGCTTTCGCACAAAGAGGAACAACCGTCATTACTCTCTGTATTATGGTCATCACACTCTTCGCCAAACTCCAAGATTCCATTGCCGCAAACGCCGGCGGACTGGACATAGTTGCTATTTTCTGCGCCCGCGCTATTGCCGCTCGCGCGTACCTGCCAATTGGCCGCGCTATAATCGGTTAAGCGCGGATTCGCTCTTTCCAAAGAAGCGCTTGATGCGGCGATATAAGTAAACGACTCAACCGTATCCGCCACATTTGCAGAAGAACGCAATTCGATCAGTTCTCCATCCGATGATAAAGTTGTCCAGGCGCTATCGATAATCGTGCCGCTAAAAGCAGGAGAACTTGAAGCAAAAATTGCGGCATTATCCGCAATAATCGCGTATTCTCCCGGTCCGATTATCAAGTCGCCTTGATAAGCGGACAAGCCGTGATTCGTGCCATCTTCATTAAAAACCCAGCCGGTCATATTTACCGCCGCCGTTCCTTTGTTATAGATTTCGATCCACTCATGCTCAGCCGCTTCGTAGGCCGCGATTTCGTTGATAACGATATCGCTATTGGCGGCTCGCGCCGCTTCCGGAGCAGATAAAAATCCGACTAATCCGAAAATTAAAAAAGCGCCTGCTAAAAAAACGACAGAACGCTGTTCTTCCCTCCGCTTATTCATGTTTTTCTTTTCTTAACCGCACATAAATTATTTTTTATCCGCGATTAATCTGTTAATAATTAATTATTAACAATATTATAGCATAGCTTTGGCGATTATGAAAATATCGGTTTTTTCTGCAAAAAAATATCCGGCGCTTATTTTTTATAAAGCGGGTTCATCTTTCTCAGGCGTTCAGCAATAGCCGGCAAAACAGCAAGCAAGCGGTTCACCTCGGCCTTGGTGTTATTCTTGCCTAAGGTAAAGCGCACAGAATTATGCGCAACCTCAACCTTGATGCCCATCGCGATCAAAACATGCGAGGCTTTCAGGCTGCCGGAAGCGCAAGCCGAACCGGTTGAAACCGCTATTCCCTCCATATCCAAGCTTAAGAGGATCGATTCGCCCTCTATCCCTAAAAAAGAAAAATGCGCGTGTCCGGGAGCCGAATTGTCACAGTCCGTATTCAAGATCGTATCCGGAATATTCTTTTTGATCATTTCCGCAAGATAATCCCTGACTTGGGCGATTTTCTGATTGTTTCTCGCCTGCTCCGCGCTTGACTCGCCTTTTTCGCCTTTGCCGAGAAGCGCCAGCGCGGCTCCCAATCCCACGATTCCTGGCACATTCAATGTGCCGCTCCGCAAATTATTTTCGTGATGCCCGCCTTTCTGCAAAGGTTCAAGCGCGATGCCTTTTTGTTTATAGAGCAGGCCGACGCCCTTGGGTCCGTAAATCTTATGCCCGGACAAAGAAAGCATATCGATGTAGTTCCACTCAACATCGCAATTAAAAAAATTAGCCGCCTGCGTCGCGTCCGTGTGGAAGCGGATCGGAACAGGACGCTCGCCGCGCTCTTTGGCGCGCGCTTTTTTCCATTCACTCTCGCGGCTGTCGTTGATTTTTTTTATATGTTTGCCGATTTCACGAATCGGCATTATTGCGCCGACTTCAGAATTAACCCACATTACTGAAACCAAGACCGTATTACCCGCAATCGCATTTTGCAATGCCGCAAAATCAATAACCCCATTTTTTTGCACTCCGATATAGCTTACTGCAACGCCTTTCTTTTCCAATTCCATAAAAGGCTCAAGCACTGCATCATGTTCAACCAGGCTGGTTATCACGTGCATATCCTCATATTTCATGCCTTTTTTCAGGCATGCGCCGATAAAACCTTGAATCGCCAAATTATTCGCCTCGGTTGCGCCAGAGGTGAATATAATTTCTTCGGCACCTGCGCCCAAAAATTTAGCAGCCTGTTCACGCGCCTTATCGACTCCGGCCAAAGCCTCTTGACCGAATGAATGGATAGAAGAAGCATTGCCGAAATGATCTGAGAAATAAGGCAGTATGACCCTTAGAACTTTTTGATCAACCGGCGTAGTTGCGCTATGGTCAAAATATATTTTTTGCATATTTTTTCTTCTTAGACCGCTATCACCTCTTTAACTTCAGGCACGGCTTTTTTTATTTCCGCTTCGATCCCCTGTTTAAGCGTAACCTGCGCCATCGGACAGCCGGAGCACATTCCGGCGAGCTGAACCTGCACAAGGCCGGTCTTTTCGTCCCAGCCGATAAAGGCGACATCTCCGCTATCTGCCTGCAGATGCGGCCTGACATTTTCTAAAGCTTTTTTAATTTTTTCTTCGATAATGTTCATATTTTTAATTTCTAAATATAATTATATTAATAATTTCTAAACTCGCTCATACCCCTTTCTCCGCCAAATATTTTTTAATCGCGCCATGCAAAGCGTCAACGCCCAGCATCGAACAATGGACCTTGGGCGCCGGCAATCCGCCGAGATTGTCAACCACATTATCTTTGCTTAAACCAAGCGCATCATCGAGGCTTAAGCCTTTTGCCATATCGGTAAGCGCGGATGATACAGCAATCGCGGCCGCACAACCCAAGGTCTCGAATTTGATATCATTAATATACTCTTCGTCCCTGCCTTCTTTGTTTTTTCTTGTTTTAATATCCAGATACATTTTCATGACATCGCCACAGACAGGATTGCCTTCTTCGCCGACAGCAGAAGCGTCGGCAAGGCTTCCTTGATTATGGGGATTTTTGAAGTGGTCCAGCACTTTTTGGGTATAAGGCATATTTTAGATTTATGATTTAAGATTTATGATTTAAGATTTATGATTTAAGATAAATCATAAATTTAAAATCACAAATTAATAGATAAACACCTCCGTTCCTACCGGCGTCCAATCGTAAATCAGCTTAGCCGCTGTTTCGCCGACCCGAATACAGCCGTGCGATGCCGGGCGGCCAAGGTGATCGATTCCTTCGCGCCGGCCGTCCGGCCAGATCGGCAGTTCGTGTATGCCGAAGCGTCCGGAACCGAGGCCGAGCCAATACGGCATCCATAGCCCGTAAGGCGACCAGGCCTTGGGACTTTTGTTAGAAACTGTAAAGCGGCCTTTGGGCGTGGAATTATACAATCCGCTTGAAACAGGAAATGCGCCCAGCCGCACCTGTCCTAAAAAATAGCCCAATTCCTGTTTGGCTAAATCCACTTTTATCCGCTTTAACATCTTTTCTTTTCCAAAAAAAAGCGGATCAAAACCCCCTGCGATTTCATCTCCGTCTGAAAAACCGTCCCCATCGGTATCCCTTTCTCCCAGCTTAGAACCGAACTTCAATTCCATCCTGTCGCAAAGGCCGTCTTGGTCAAGATCGCTATTTTCCAACCTTATCGGCTGCGCCATATGCGGCGAATAGCCGCTATTCAATTCCCGCCAGTCCGAATAACCGTCGCTATCAGTATCCGCTTTTAGATGATCGGTAAAATAAATATTAATCTCATCCGCATCCGGAACGCCGTCGCGATCTGA
>Ga0265296_1004326_pt1 | contig 12387 bp, 12 predicted proteins | sample MunlanPumphouse1_FD_189073 | JGI IMG/M metagenome (GOLD analysis project Ga0265296, IMG submission 189073) | Groundwater microbial communities from a municipal landfill in Southern Ontario, Canada - Pumphouse #1 | ecosystem: Environmental > Aquatic > Deep subsurface > Groundwater | place... | reverse complement strand
GGTGGGTGCATCAGGTGGCACGTTTGATCACGCCCGTGGCGAAACCGCAGACATGCAGGCGCTGGTGAGCCAGTGGCGTGAGCAGTTTCCTGACCTGGCCAATGCGCCCTGGATACTGGCCGGGTTTTCCTTCGGCACGGCTGTCGCTGCGCAGTTGCATGCAGCGCTCTCAGATGCGGGTGGCGTCATGCCGTCGGCGGTGATTCTTGCCGGACCGGCCGTCAAGCGATTCCTGTTCCGTGAGATTGCTCTGCCGACCGACACCTTGCTCATTCACGGCGAGCAGGACGAGGTCGTGCCCCTTTCCGAAGCGCAGACCTGGGCCGAGAGCGAGGGTCTCGAACTCGTCACGATGGAAGGGGCCAGCCATTTTTTCCATGGCAAGCTCATCGAACTGAAAGCGCTGGTTACCCAGCGAGTGCAGGCGGTGCTCCCGGCGTAATCAGAAAGGGGTTGGCGCTGCTGCCCCCTGACGTCGGGGGGCTGGTGTTGCGATCGCTCAGAAACGTCTCGAATGTTTCGGCGTTCATGGGTTTTTCCAGCCAGAAGCCCTGCACCTGGTCGCAATTCATGCTGCGTAACAATGCCAGTTGCGAGCCCGTTTCCACGCCCTCTGCCACCACTTCCATGTTCAGCGAGTGCGCCAGCGCCACGATGGCACCGACGATGGCGCGACCCTCCTGACCGTGGGTGTCCAGGCCGTTGGTGAAAAAACGGTCGATCTTCAGTTGCTTGACCCGGAACTGTTGCAAATAGGCGAGGCTGGAGTAACCGGTACCGAAATCGTCGATGGCGACCTCGAATCCGCTCGCGTGAAAGGCCGCAAGGATCTGGGACGTCAGCGCGGCGTCCTGCATGGCCACGGTCTCGGTGATCTCGAACATGATGCGAGACGGTGCGACGCCGGCGCGTTTGACGATGGCATGCAGCTTTTGTGCGACGTCGGGCTGGCGCAACTGTTGGGGTGATAAATTCACCGCCATCTTGACCTCTGTCTTGCCCTGCGCATCCCACATGCGCAGGTAGCGACACACCTCGCTCAGTACCCAGTTTCCGATGGCAATGATCTGGCCGGAACGCTCGGCCACAGGGATGAATTCGCTGGGCGTCATAGGGCCCAGTTCGGGGTGCGTCCAGCGCAGCAGCGCTTCGGCGCCTGTCATCGCCTGGTTGCCACCGGTGAACTTGGGCTGAAAGTGCAGGGTAAAGCGATCATTGGCGAGTGCCTCCTGCAGACCCTTCTGGATGAGCAGCATGCGCGTGGCCTTCGCGCCCATGCTCGATTCATAGAAACGGAACGTGTTGCGACCGTCCTCCTTGGCGCCATACATGGCGATATCGGCATGTTTGAGCAGCGCATCGACGGTTTCCCCGTCCTGGGGATATAGGGCCACGCCGATGCTGGGCGTGACGCGCAGCGACGTGGTGCCTGCAACCAGGTCGCTTCCCATGGCGCGTGTGATGGCCACGCACAGTTTGGTCGCCTCCTCGGCATTGTCACGGTCGACGATGACGACGAATTCGTCTCCACCTAGTCGCGCAATGAAATCATGCGGACCCGCAACTTGCCGTAGTCGATCAGCAAATGCGCGGAGCATGCCGTCACCAATTGTGTGACCCAGCGAATCATTGATGGACTTGAACCCATCAAGGTCCATGAACAGAACCGCTAATCCGCCACTGCGTTTCTGCGCGCGGTTGATCGTATGCGCGAGCGTCTCCACCAGCGAGGCACGATTGGGCAGATTGGTCAGTTCATCATGGGTCGCCATGCGCAGCAGGGCCAGGTTCAATTTGTTCAGCGACCCGGTCAGCATGCGCTGGGACCGATGGTGGCGGCCTTCGAGGCTGGCCACCAGCAGCGTGATCAGCAAAATGGTGAGCGTGGTGATCGCCACCAGCCAGGTGAGCGTTTCCGTGCCGACGTCGCCCGTTGCCATGCAGATGGCGTTGTCGGCGAAACCTGCGGCAGCCATGCCGCTGTAATGCATGCCGGTGATGCCGATAGCCAGGATGACTGAGGCACCGAGCCGTTTGGCCAGCAGACTGCTTTGCGTTTCGATCGACAGGGCATTGAACACCATCAGTGCCAGGATGCTGGCCCCGATCGCGATGACGATAGATGTGCTGAACCACAGCGGATCGTAGGTGATGACGGGTGACATCTGCATGGCGGCCATGCCGATGTAGTGCATGCACGCGATGCCCGCGCCCATGGTGATGCCGCCAGCCACACGCACCTCCCATCGGAGGGTTTGGCGGCTTGCCAGGTAGAGCGCCAGGAATGACGCCAGAATGGCAATACACAGTGACAACAGTGTGGGCAGCAGCGCATAGCCGGTCGGAATCGGCAGGGCGAAGGCCAGCATGCCGATGAAGTGCATGGACCAGATGCCCACGCCCATCGCGATGGCCCCGGCCGCCAGCCAGGCGCCCCGCGCCACCCGTCCCGTGGCTGCCGTGATGCGCGATGCGAGGCTTAGTGCGGTGTAGGCGGCGAGGACCGCAACCGCAAGCGACAGTGCGACTGTCCAGAAATTGTAAGAGCCATTCATGAAACCGTTGCCGTCCTGGCGCCTCTAGCGGGGGTGCAGCAGCGGACGACGCCCGAGTCTGTGCAGGGAAGGGGGAGTGTAACTTAGCATGATGGAATGCAAATATTGGGCCCGGGGAACGTTGTCGGCGCAACACAGTCCGACACCCTGCCTATAATCCTGAATGCGCGCCCTTTGCCGCACCCTGTTTTTTGATTGAAGCCAGCCGATGACCTCCTTGTTTTTCTCCGCGTCGCCTCCCTTGTCCTACGTTCGCCGCAGCCTGGCTGCCATGCTGGCCTGCACGATGCTGGCCGCACCGCCCGCCGTCATGGCGCAGCAACCCGCCGCGGCACCGGCCGCCCCGGTGGCGCCTGCCCCTGCTGCGACGCAGCCTGGCGCGCCCACATCGCAAGTGCCTGCCACCGATGCTCGCAATATTGTGCAAGTCAGTGACCTGTCCACTATTCCGGTACCGGCGATTGCCGCTCGCGCCTGGATTTCTGTCGATGTGAACAGCGGCCAGGTGCTGGCCTCGTCGGCCCCGGACACCAAGGTCGAACCCGCCTCGCTGACCAAGATCATGACGGCGTACGTGGTGTTCAATGCGCTTGAAGAAAAGCGTCTGACCCTGGAGCAACAGGTTCCGGTCTCCGAGACAGCCTGGCGCACGGGTGGTTCGCGCATGTTCATCGAGCCGCGCAAGCCTGTCACGGTCGACGAGCTGAATCAGGGCATGATCGTGCAGTCGGGCAATGACGCCTCGGTCGCGCTGGCCGAAGCCGTCGGCGGCAGCGAAGCGGCATTTGCCACCATCATGAATCAGGAAGCCGAGCGACTGGGCATGAAGAACTCGCGGTTCCTGAATTCCACAGGGCTGCCCAACCCCCAGCACATGACCTCGGTACGTGACCTGGCGACGCTGTCGGCGCACCTCATCACCGATCATCCGCAGTTCTTTCACTATTACAGCCAGAAAGAATATACGTACAACAAGATCACCCAGCCCAACCGCAATCGCCTGTTGTTTGCCGATCCCAGCGTGGATGGCATGAAAACCGGCCACACCGATGCTGCGGGTTATTGCCTGGTGGCCACCGCCAAGCGGGGCGATCGCCGCATCCTCACCGTGGTCGTGGGCACCGACAGCGAGGCCACCCGTGCAGAAGAAAGTCTGAAACTGCTGAACTGGAGCTTCCAGAACTTCGACACCGTCAAGCTCTTCGATCAGAATCAGCCCGCCATCGACGCCCGCGTGTGGGAAGGCAAGACCGAGGTCGTCAAGCTCGGTCCCCCCAACCCGGTCTGGATCTCGGTGCCCCGTGGCCGTGCGGCCGATGTGAAACCGGTTGCACAGCGCAACGATCCGCTGGTCGCGCCACTGGAGAAGGGCCGCAGCGTGGGCACGCTGCAACTGACGCTGGATGACAAGGTTTTGCGTGTCGAGCCGCTCGTGGTGCAAGCCTCGGTCGAACGCGCAGGTTTCTTCGGTCGCATGGTCGACACTGTTAAACGCTGGATTCAATAATCATGATCGATTCCATGGACGCAGATAATCAGGTCTATCTGAACGGCGAGTTCACTCGCCTGGCCGACGCCAAGGTGTCGGTACTGGACCGGGGCTTCATTTTCGGTGACGGCGTCTACGAAGTCGTGCCCGTGTACGAGGCACGCCCTTTCCGCATGGCCGAACATCTGGCTCGTCTGGGGCGCAGTCTGGCGGCGTTGCGCATTGCGGCACCGCATTCGACCGAGCAGTGGGAGGCGCTGGTGGCCGAGCTCATCGCGCGTTCGCCGGTCAAGACCTGCCTGATCTACATCCAGGTCACCCGTGGCGTGGCGCGCCGCGACCACGCCTTCCCCACCGAGCCGGTCACCCCGACGGTGTTCGCCATGGCAAGCGCCTTCGCTCCGCCGGGCAAGGCGCAGCGCGAGCAGGGCCTGAGTGCGATCTGCATCGACGACGAGCGCTGGCTGCACTGCGAGATCAAGTCGGTCTCGCTGCTGGGCAACGTGCTGGCCAAGCAACAGGCCGTGGATGCGGGCGTGTTCGAGGCGATTCAGTTTCGTGGCGGCCAGCTCACCGAAGGGTCGTCCACCAATGTGTGGGTCGTGAAAGACGGTGTGCTGCTTGCACCCCCGCGCAATAACCTCATATTGGAAGGTATCCGCTACAGTTTCCTGCTGACGCTGGCGCAGGAGCTCGGCATCAAGGTCGAGATGCGCGCCATCAGCAGGCAAGAGGTCGCCGAGGCGGACGAGCTGATGATCACATCGGCCTCCAAGGAGATCGTTCCGATCGTGCGCCTGGATGACAAACCGGTGGGATCGGGTAAGCCCGGCCCCGTATATTCGGCACTGCGCGCCGGTTACGATGCACGTATCGCCGCTTTGACGTGATGACAGGGTGCCTTGTGCACCCAGGATGAATTGATGAATACGCCTGCAGACATCCCCCCGGAACAATCGCTGATCGAGTACCCCAGTCAGTTTCCCATCAAGGTCATGGGTCGCCAGCATCCTGAGCTCGCGCAGGCGTTGACGGAAATCGTGCTCGGTCACGACCCTGCGTTCGACGCGGCCACTGTAGAAATGCGACCCAGCAAGGGCGGCAACTACATCGGGCTGACCTTTACCGTCACGGCGACTTCGCGCGAGCAACTTGACGCGCTCTACAAGGCCTTGCACGGTCATCCGCTGGTGTCGGTCGTCCTCTGATCGACATGGCCGCAGGCATTGTGACGTGGCTGCCCCGGCCCGCCCCCTATGGCGAGGTGTGGGCTGCCATGCAGGCCTTCACGGCCGCTCGCACCAGCGCCACCGTCGATGAGGTCTGGCTGTGTGAACATCCGCCGGTCTACACGTTGGGGCAGGCCGGAAAGCCCCAGCACATTCTCGATGCCGGTTCGATCGAGGTCGTGCAGACCGACAGGGGTGGGCAGGTCACCTATCATGGGCCGGGTCAGGTGATTGCCTATGCCCTGATTGATTTGCGCCGCGCCGGGCTGTTCGTCAAAGCGTACGTGCATCTGCTCGAAGAAGCCGCCATCGCCACGCTCGTCGAGCTTGGCGTATCGCAACCCTGTCGCGTGCCGGGCGCACCTGGCGTATACGTGATGCACGATGACGGCATGCCGTCCAAGATCGCCGCGCTGGGCGTGAAGATACGCAATGGATGCACCTATCACGGGGTGGCGCTGAACGTCGACATGGATCTGGCCCCGTTTTCCGGCATCAATCCCTGTGGCATGGCCGATATGCGCACGACCGATGTGGCCTCGTGTCGCGCCACGCCGGTCGATCTGGTCCATGCCGGTGACGTGCTGGCCGCCCACATTCTTGCGCGACTTGATCTCGCCCGGGCGAACCAGGGCGCATCACCTGCCGCCTGCGGCGATAATCACCCCTCCATCAATGCTGCACATCCTGCCTGACCTATCCTATGCCTGAACTGACTGCCCAGGACGTGGCGCGTACCACGCCCGAAGAACTCGCCCGCTTGATGGCCGGTCCCCCGCAGGCGCTCGCGCCGTGGATGCGGGCGGCCGCGAAGGCCGGTCTGCTCGAGGCCCAGGCCATCTATGGGCAGATGCTGCTCGATGGCACTGGCGTGGCGCTCGATCAGGTCGAGGCACTGCAGTGGTTCAAACGCGCCGCCCAGGCCGATCACCTGATGTCCATCAACATGGTGGGGCGGTGCTACGAAAACGGCTGGGGCACCCCCGCAGACAGCGTGGTGGCCGCCTACTGGTTTCGCATAGCGGCAGAGCGCGGCCTGGATTGGGGGCTGTACAACTACGCCCATCAATTCGCCGCCGGTCGTGGCGGCGTACAAAAGGACTTGGCCCGTGCCTATGCCCTGTATCGCCAGGCTGCGGACATGGGACACATCAAGTCCATCGGTGTGGTGGGGCGGTTTCACGAAGATGGTGAAATCGTGGCCCAGGACGTCGATCAGGCCTTCGAGTGCTATCAGCGTGCCGCCGAAGGCGGTGATTTTCGGGGCATGTTCCACTATGCCCGTCTGCTTCATGTGCGCGGGCATACGCAAGAAGCCTTCGAATGGTTTGCCCGCGTGCCGGCCACCGCCACCCCGGCATTCATGCGCGAAGCGCGCAAGATGCTCCTGGAGACAGGTGACCCGGATCTGGCCTTGGTGTACCCAGAAAGCCCGAACGCGTAAAATACCGATGACCGGTCGTGTGTACCGGTTCCTCTTTTCCCAGGCGGCGCATGCGCGCATGCCGCAGTTTTCAGGTGCCTATGTCCACGTCCAAAGACACTTCCGTTCTTGCCGCATCGGCCCCGGCTGGCCCGGCAGCCGCCGAGGCATCCGCCCAGATGCAGGCGGTGCCGGTGGCCTACGATGCGACGCAGAAGCAAAAAGCCCAGGCCAAGACGGCGCGCATCCCCATCAAGGTGATACCGGTCGAACGACTGCGCAAACCGGAGTGGATTCGTGTGCGCGCGGCCACCCCGGGTTCGCGCTTCTACGACATCAAGCGCATCCTGCGCGAGCACAACCTGCACACCGTCTGCGAAGAGGCCTCCTGTCCGAACATCGGCGAGTGCTTCGGCAAGGGAACGGCAACGTTCATGATCATGGGTGACAAGTGCACCCGCCGTTGCCCGTTTTGCGACGTCGGTCATGGTCGCCCCGATCCGCTCGATGCCGCCGAGCCCGAAAACCTGGCCCGCACCATTGCCGCGCTGAAACTGTCGTATGTGGTGATCACCTCGGTCGATCGCGACGATCTGCGCGATGGCGGGGCAGCGCACTTCGTCGAGTGCATTCGTCGCGTGCGTGAGCTTTCGCCGTCCACGCGCATCGAAGTGCTGGTGCCCGATTTCCGCGGTCGCCTGGACCGTGCGCTCGATATTCTCACCACCTGCCCGCCAGATGTGATGAATCACAACCTGGAAACCACGCCGCGCTTGTACAAGCAGGCGCGTCCAGGCTCGGATTACAAACATTCGCTCAAGCTGCTGGCCGATTTCAAGGCGCTGCATCCCGAGGTGGCCACCAAGTCGGGCATCATGGTCGGCCTGGGCGAAACCGACGAGGAAGTCATCCAGGTCATGCGTGACATGCGCGAGCACAATGTCGACATGCTGACCATCGGCCAGTATCTGCAGCCTTCCGAGCATCACCTGCCCGTGCTGCGTTACGTGCATCCCGATCAGTTTGCGATTTACGAACGTGCGGCCTATGACATGGGCTTCAGCCACGCGGCAGTGGGCGCCATGGTGCGCTCCTCCTATCACGCCGACGAGCAGGCCCACAAGGCCGGCTACAACTGACGCCTGTCAGGGCGGCGCCCCGGCAGGCGGGCGCACCGTTTTCCTGGTGTGTCGCTGCCATCACCACGCACGCCGCCTGTTTCCGAGCTTTCGGACGGCAAAGCGTGTCGTGGATGCTGCTGGGTCAATCCTGGCGCGGCGTATCCGTCGCACGAGCATTCGGACTTTGCCAATACACATCGCCCGAGCCACTGCGACGGTTAAGCACCCGCGACAACACGAACATCAGATCGGACAGACGGTTCAGATACAGGCGCACAGGCGCCTGTACGTCACTGTGCCGCCCTAGCGTAATGACGCTGCGCTCGGCTCTTCGACACGCGGTGCGGGCCATGTGGGCCAGCGACGCGCTGCGTGTGCCACCGGGCAGGATGAATTCGCGCAGCGCGGGCAGGTCGGCGTTGTAGTGCGCCAGCCGGTCGTCCAGATGCGCGACCTGCTCCGCTTTCATGGCGGTGTGACCCGGTATGCACAGCTCGGCACCCATATCGAACAGGTCATGCTGAATCGTCGAGAGATCGGCGTCGATGTCGGCGCACCCTGCATTCGCATCCCTCGCGGTGGTGGGTGACGCTGCACCGGTTTCAATCGATGTCATGTCCGCATCAACATTGCTCGAGTGTGTTGCACTAGCTGCATCGGCCGAAATCTGCGCGCGCAATAGCCCGATCGTGCTGTTCAGTTCGTCCACATCACCCATGGCGGCCACGCGTGGATCATCCTTGGGCAAACGTGAACCATCGCCCAGTCCGGTGGTGCCATCGTCGCCTGTGCGTGTGGCGATGCTTGAAAGTCGGTATCCCATCGGTGTCCTGCAAGAGTCGATTAATAACGCTATCCTATCAGCAGCATCTTTAAGGAGGTACGCACCATGGCCTATCTACGCAGGAAACTACTTTGTGCAATCGCGGCAGGCGCCGTTATTGCAGGTGCCGCCTTGCCCGCCAGTGCTGCCCAAAGCGCAAGCGCGTCGGGCGAAGTTCGACGTGTCGATGCGTCGGCAGGCCGGGTCACCATCAAGCACGGCGCGATCTCCGGGCTGGATTTGCCCGCCATGACGCTGGTGTATCAGGCCGACCCCGGTCTGCTCAGCACGATCAAACCCGGCGACAAGGTCAACTTCACCGCCACGCGTGACAACGACAAGTACATCGTCACCGAGATCAAGAAGTAGCGCTTATCCGGTCAGCGCAAAGACGCTGACATGGCCGAGAGGCAGTTGATCATGCGGATGGCGTCGCCCATCGACGCCGCATGAAACTGCACCGTCACCCCATCTATCCTTTCAAGCGCGGGCCACATGCAGAACAGGTCGGCGAATGCGCTGCCTTGCGTCTGGATGCGGCAGCGCATCGGCGCCTCGATGCGAAAGAGGGCCGCGTGTGCCTGGGCCCCAAGCGGTTCGGTGACGCAGGCGTCGCGTTTCGTCAATGCGCTGACGGCTTGCTGCGCGCTGTCCTCAATGGCGGCGCACGATGCCTTGGGTGACAACGACACGCCGCTGCCCTGGCCGTGTGCCACCTTGGTCTGCACCCACTGCACCTGGGGAAACAAGGGGCGATGCTCGTCGATGAACACATCGTCGCCGCTGGCCATGATGACGGGCACGCCGTGCTCACCTGCCAGCGCACCGTACAGGCCGGCCTCGCCCAGCTCTCTATCGTTGACCCAGATTCGCGCGAACGCGAAGCTGCTGATGGTGTGCGCCAGAATGCCGCGCCCTTGCGCGCGCGAGTGATAGCCGATCAGACACACGGCATCGCAGCCTTCTTCCAGACCCGACATCATGCTCAGATAGCGTGGCTTGCCCTGCACCAGCCGGGCGCGAGGGTCCAGGCGATCGGCCAGCAGGTTGCGAAACGCGCCGTGCGAATCGTTGACCAGCACCTCGGTCGCGCCGCCTGCGAAGGCACCCCGTACCGCGGCGTCGGCCTCGGCCGTCATCCAGGCACGGGCGCGTTCATACTCGCCATTGCCCGGACGTGTCTGCTCGGCGTGGTAGACACCTGCCACGCCCTCGATGTCGGTAGAGATCAGAATTTTCATGACAGGGCTGCCTGTATCGCGGTGATGTTAAAGGGCCGTGCGGGCAAGCCAGTCGCGCCAGGGCGCGATGGCGTCGGGCAAGGATAGTCGTGTGTGATCATCGCGCCCGGTCACGGTCTCGGCATGCCAAAGCGCATTGACAATGGCTTGTTCGGTCGCTTCTGCTGCGGCCTCGAACAGGGGATCGCTCAGGCTTTCGTGCAGCATGGCTTGCGCGGGCATGGCGACATGCGCGTGCTGGGGAATGGTATAGGCGGTGGAGAATGCGAGCGCGATGTCGCCGCTGCCGTGTCCGAATACGGAGCCGGTGCGCGCCAGACCCGCACCGGCGCGCAACGATAGCCGTTTGAGCTGTCGCGCATCCAGCGGTGCATCGGTGGCGAGGATGATGATGATCGAGCCTTTCTCCGGGCCCAGGGCGTCGTCGGTCTGGGCAGGCACAGGTTCAGCCGTCCGGTGGCTGGCCGCGGCTTCACGTGATGCCAGCCAGGCGCGTCCGATCGGACGCCCCGCCACGGTCAGATTGGGCAGGCGACCGAAGTTGGACAGCACCAGTGCACCGACCGTCCACCTCCCGGTCACTGCGGGCTGTGCGTCGCTGGAACCTGCACCCGCTTCAGCACCGACAGGCGCACGGGCATCCACCACCCGCGATGCCGATCCTATGCCGCCCTTGAACGAGAAGCTCGACATGCCACGCCCTGCGCCGACCGAGCCCTGTGCAAATTGCTCAGAGGCATCGTGCCAGGCGTGCAGATAGTGCTTCTCTTGGACGGCCATCGCCTGAATGTCATTCAGGTAGCCATCATTGCACTCGAAAACCAGTGGATTGACCGTGGGCCAGTGCCGCCCGATCTCGGGATGCTCGGCCACGGCTTGCCGGATCTGGGCATTGGCCACCGTGCCCACACCGAAGGTGTTGGTCAGCGCAATGGGCGTTTCCAGCACGCCCAGTTCCGCCACCTGCACCAGCCCGGTGCTTTTGCCAAAGCCGTTGAGCACCGTGGCGGCAGCGGGCACCTTGTCCAGGAACAGGCTGCCGGCATGCGGACGGATCACCGTCACGCCTGTCTGCACGGCACCCTCGGCCAGCGTGCAATGGCCAACCGTCACACCAGGCACGTCCGCCAGCGAGTCGCGGGGGCCGCTGGCGAGATGCCCCGTGCGGGGTACCTCAGATCGCTGTGCAGCGGGCCTGTTTGACGCTGACACCGGTGCCGATGCTGATGCCGCAGCCATTGGCCGTGACGATGCAGGTGAGCGCACCCGCGCCGATGTCGAGGCGCCGGCGGTCATATCATTCTCACTCGGCTGACCCATGTCGCCACTGACCTTATTTGCGATCGATCTTGGGGTCCAGCGCATCGCGCAAGCCATCACCCAGCAGGTTGAACGCAAGCACCGTCAGGAAGATGGCGATGGCCGGAAAAATCGCCACGTGGGGCGCGATCACCATGTCGGCACGCGCTTCGCTCAGCATGGCGCCCCATTCGGGTGTCGGGGGTTGTGCCCCCATACCCAGAAACGACAAGCTGGCTGCCGTGATGATCGAGGTGCCGATGCGCATCGTGCCATACACCACGATCGGCGAGATCGTGCCGGGCAGAATGTGACGCATGATGATGGTCCAGTTCGATGCGCCCACGCTGCGCACGGCCTCGACATAAGTCATCTGCTTGATGGCCAGCGTATTGCCACGCACCAGGCGGGCAAATGCCGGCACGCTGAACACGGCCACGGCGATGATCACGTTGATCATGTTCGAACCCATGATGGCCACGACACCGATGGCCAGCAGCATGCCCGGAAACGCCAGGAGCACGTCGGACAGGCGCATGGTGATACGTTCCCACCAGCCTTCGTAGTAGCCGGCCATCAGGCCCATGAACGTGCCCACGACAGCACCCATGGCCACCGAAAGAAAGCCGGCGGCCAGCGAGATCCGAGCACCCATCAGGATGCGACTGAAAATATCGCGGCCCAGCGAGTCCACGCCCAGCCAGTGAACCAGGGTGGGCGGGGAATTCAACGCGTCGTAGTCGAAATAGTTTTCGGCATCGAAGGGGACGATCCAGGGGGCGAACAGGGCGACGATCACCAGCAGCAGAACAAAAATCCCAGCGCCCAGGGCGAGCTTCTGTTTTTTGAACTTGCGCCAGAACTCGGTCGCAGGTGTGCGCACATCATTGTTGGCCACGACAGGGGTCGCAGCGGCGGCGTTTTGTGCAGTCATGTCCGCCCTCACTTATAGCGAATGCTGGGGTTGATCGCGCCGTACAACACGTCGACGATCAGATTGATCAGAATGAATTCCAGCGAGAACAGCAGCACCAGCCCTTGAATGACCGGATAGTCGCGCTGGGTGACCGCGTCGACCAGCAGGCGACCCAGTCCCGGCCAGTTGAAGACGGTTTCCACCACGATGGAACCCCCCAACAGGAAGCCGAACTGCAGGCCCATCATGGTGACCACGGGGATCAGGGCGTTGCGCAGGGTGTGCTTGGTG
>Ga0265296_1004325_pt1 | contig 12387 bp, 5 predicted proteins | sample MunlanPumphouse1_FD_189073 | JGI IMG/M metagenome (GOLD analysis project Ga0265296, IMG submission 189073) | Groundwater microbial communities from a municipal landfill in Southern Ontario, Canada - Pumphouse #1 | ecosystem: Environmental > Aquatic > Deep subsurface > Groundwater | place: Canada... | reverse complement strand
ATTGGAAGGGGGGATATATTACGGGTAATGACTTTGATTCAGCTTACCTGGCAACCAAACACCTGATCGATAATGCCTGTAAACGGATCGCTTACCTCGCGATTAATCCGAATGTCTCCATCGGTAAGGTGCGTAAGGATGGCTACGAAAAGGCGCTGCAGGAAGTGGGGATTCCGATCAGACCAGCTCTTATTTTGGATACGGTCAATGATGCTGATCAGAATATGAAAGATATCGCCGACCTGATCAAACAGGAGAAACCCGATGCCATATTTGCCTCGGTAGAACGTCTTGCTATTTCGAGTATACGAGTCGCCAAGCAGCTCGCAATTCGTATTCCTGAAGATCTTAAAATTATTTGTTTTTCTTGTTTGGATATCGCCGATCTGATTGACCCGGCACTGAGCGTAGTGAAACAACCAGCCTATGAAATGGGGCAATTAGTAACAAAATACCTATTGGATAAGATGGAAGACCCCGAAAATACTAAGTTTGCTAATTCGGTTTATCTTGATTCCCAGCTTATTTTTCAAAAATCTAGCCTGAAATAAGAAAAAAAATATTTGTTTTTTGTAATCCCATTATTTAGCTTTGATTACTTTCGGGAACATTCCCGAAATTATTTAAATAATCAATTTTTATAAAATATTGGATAGGGAAATCCAGCAAATCGCCACAAGCGATTTCTTTTTACCTTGATTTCGGGAACGTTCCCAATTTCAGATTCCAAGTAAAGCTAATTATCGATGGGGAAGCATATCTCTCGTTTAATAGGGTATCTCTGGGTGATTGTCCTATTATCATCATGTGCAAATAAGAAAGATATCGTGGATGTCGAGCAACCTCCTGTTGTTGAACAGCAGGGATCTGGTTTGCTCAATCTTTCCGCCCCATTTATCTATTGGGATCAGGAAATTACGTTGCAATTTGATCTTTCGAAAGGAAATGCGGCTTTAAAAGGTAGTACTACCGACCTTTACCTACACGCCGGATTGATTCCTGTGAATGGGGGCAGCTGGCAACATGTAGCAACAGATTGGTCAAAGAATGACAATGCTTATAAACTTAAATTTGTTTCTGCTGGTTTATATTCATTCACATTTACCCCTTCCATATTTTTTAACCTGACTAATGGCGGAGAATTTGGTCAGATGGCACTTTTAGTCCGCAATGGTGATGGGTCGCTGGTCCAACGAAACAAAAGTAATTCAGATCTATTTCTTCCTCTTGTAACGAGCAATACACAGGCCATTCGTTTTGTTTCGCCTACGCTGCAGCCCACAGATCCAATTACCCTGGAGCAGATGTACACCGTTGGAGATAATCTGAAGCTAAAAGTACAGGCAACGCAGTCCGGAAAAATCAGTATCTGGGACAATGGTTTATTGCTTGTTGAATCTTCTGCTGGGCTGTCATTAGAAAAATCGCTCAGCCTACAGAGCAATGGCCTGCACGAGCTTGAAGCACGTCTTGAGGCTGGGGGCAAAATATATTTCAGTAAAGCACAGTTATTTGTGCAATCAAAACCTACCATCGTTGCACTCCCGATAGGCATCAATGCAAACGGAACAACCATAAACAGGGAAAAAGGAGAGGTCAGTTTTGCGCTCACAGCGCCATTAAAAACGAGTGTATATGTCTTGGGCGATTTTAATAACTACAAAGCATTACCAGCCTATGCGATGAGCCAGACACCGGATGGCAAAACCTGGTGGGTTACCGTATCGAATCTGGATTTCTCTAAAAAACAGACTTATCAGTTTTTGGTGGACGGTCAGCTGAATATCGCCGACCCCTATGCTGAGCTGATTCTTGATCCGCAAAACGACGCGGCACTCGGACTGACCGCGGCGGCTGTACCCGCTTATCCCGCTGCTGCGCAGGGAGTAGTTGGCGTATTGGATCTCCCAGCCAAATCCTACTCATGGAAAACCACGCTATTTAATAAACCCGCTCAAGGTGATTTAGTTATTTACGAACTCTTGGTCCGTGATTTTGTCAAACAACATCAATATACCACATTGAAAGACTCTTTGTCTTATTTAAAAAGGCTGGGTGTAAATGCGGTAGAGCTTATGCCTGTACAGGAATCGGAGGGGAATTCGACCTGGGGTTATAATCCTTCTTTCCACCGCGCTTTGGATAAATATTACGGCTTAAAAAACGACTTGAAAGCATACGTTGATGCTTGTCATGAAAATGGTATTGCCGTGATTTTGGATGTTGTTTTTAATCATGCTTTTGGTCAATCCCCGCTAGTACAGCTTTATTTTGAGCAGGGCAACGTAGCTGGCAATAGCCCTTGGTTCAATACGGTTGCCAAGCATCCGTTCAATGTTGGCTTCGACTTTAACCATGAAAGTAGTTATACACAGACTTTTGTCAAGGATGTTTTGACCTATTGGATGCAGGAGTACAAGATTGATGGGTTCCGATTTGACTTGTCTAAAGGGTTTACACAGAAAAATTCGGGTACCTCAGAAAGTGATTTAAGTGCATGGAATGCTTACGATGCGTCACGTGTGGCTATCTTGAAGCAATACCAGCAGTATATTCGCAGCATCGATCCCTCGTGTTATATTATTCTCGAACATCTTGGTGGAGATCAGGAAGAGGCCGAACTTGCGCAATCGGGGATGTTGCTATGGAACAACATGAATGCGGTCTTCAATGAGGCGGCGATGGGCTGGAATGCCAACAACGGCTCGGATTTAGGCAGATTATTCCCTTCGAGCCACGGCATGACACAACCCTCGTTTGTGTCTTATATGGAAAGCCATGACGAACAGCGGTTGCTGTTCAAATGCCTGAATTACGGCAATTCATCAGGTAGCTATAACATCAAGAACCTCAGTACGGCATTAAAACGTATGGAACAGGCCGCCGTGTTTTTATTGGCTTCGCCTGGACCTAAAATGATCTGGCAGTTTGGCGAATACGGCTATGATGTGTCTATCGATGAAAATGGGCGCACAGGCGAAAAACCATTGTTGTGGAGCTATCTACAACAAGATGATCGCAAAAAGCTCTTTGAGACCTATGCCAAACTTACACGTTTCAAAACCAAAAATAGCATTTTCCAAAACGGGACGATTATCACATCGGCTATGAAAGATGCCGTTAAATATTTTGTTCTCGAAAAGGAGAGACAACAAGTAGGGGTACTTGGCAATTTTGGGGTAGAAAGTGTGGACTTTGCCTTGCCGGCAGCTTTGCAGGGGCAGTGGATCGATAATTTTACGGGAAAAGAGCTCAATTGGTCAGGCCAGTCAAAATTGAGTCTCCTCCCTGGGCAGTACCAATTGATAAGCAAAACAAAACTAAATAAATAAACAGTTATTTTATGAACAAACAGCTATCACGTCCATTTTGGGCTCTGAGCATGCTACTCGGTGTAAGTGCTTCGGCATTTGCGCAACAGGCAACGCTAAAAGGGCGAGTAATGGACCAGAAGGGGAGTTCCTTGGTCGGTGCTACACTGCGCTTCGAGGAGATTCAAAAATCACTGTCTACCAATGCGAATGGGGATTTTAGCTTGGATAGACTACAAACAGGGAAATTACGTCTGAAAGTAAGTATGGTCGGATACGCGACCCTGGATACCTTGATCCAGGTCAACGATGGACAGCATCCGTTAAACCTTTACCTTAAATCCAATACCAGTGCACTGGAAGAGGTTGTGGTGATTGGTTATGGTACACAAAAGAAAAGTGACCTGACGGGTTCAATCAGTACAGTATCTGCAAAAGATTTTCAAAAAGGACAGATCTCCTCGCCAGAGCAACTCATTATGGGCAAAGTTCCAGGCGTACAGATTACAACAAGTGGGGGGCAGCCGGGCGCAGGAAGCACAATCCGTATTCGTACCGGAGCTTCATTGAACGCCAGTAACGATCCGTTAATTGTCGTAGATGGAATTCCATTGGCAGGTGGTTCTGTATCTGGGGTAGCTAACCCATTAAGTTTGATTAACCCAAATGATATCGAGACATTTACAATCTTGAAAGATGCCAATGCAACAGCCATCTATGGTTCGCGGGCGTCGAATGGAGTTATTTTGATCACGACAAAAAAAGGCAGTCGCTCAGGAACACAGATCAACTTCTCTACACAGAATTCATTGGCTACCGTAGCCAATAAAGTAAAGTTGCTCAACGCCGATCAAATCCGCGATTATGTCAATACAAATGGTAGTGATGCCATGAAAAAGTTGTTGGGAACAGCAAATACCGACTGGCAGGATGTGATTTATGGCAATGCATTTACAACGGATAATAACGTTAACATTGCTTCCAAAGCGGGCAATATGCCTTATCGTATCTCTGCGGGCTATATGAACCAGGATGGGGTATTGAAAAATGATAACTTAAAACGAACTACTGCTGCATTGGCATTAACACCAAAATTTCTGGATAACCATCTTTCATTGGATGTGAATGTCCGTGGTACCCGGTCAAAATCGAAATTTGCGACACAAGACGCAATCGGAGCTGCCATTCAGTTCGACCCGACCCAACCTGTCTATGTAGATGATAAAGATAGTTTTGGCGGGTATTATGAGTGGATTCAAGGGGGGAAACCTAATCCCAATGCACCACGAAATCCTTTAGCCTTGTTGGATTTACGCAAAGATAATGGCGATGTGTTTAGAAGTATCGGAAATGCAAAGGTGGATTATAGTTTTCATTTCCTGCCGGAGCTGCATGCCAACTTAAACGTTGGATACGATCTGGCGCGTTCGAAAGGGAACACATTTACACCTTCGATAGCTGCACGTAATTTTAATGAAGGGGGTGAAAGAACCCAGTATAAAACCGATATCAACAATAAAACGCTGGAGTTTTATTTAAAGTATGATAAGGAATTACCTACAATCAAAAGTACGATAGACGCGACATTGGGCTATGGCTACTATAAAAATAGCAGTAAGGTTTACAATTTTAACCGTACAAATGCGGAAGGTGATAAGATCCTAAATGAACCTACTCGGCCTTTTGATAAACCCGAAAACCTGTTGATCTCTTATTATGGGCGTCTGATTTATACCTATGACAACCGGTATGTTCTGTCGGGAACCTTGCGGTCGGATGGTTCTTCCCGTTTTAGTCCTGATAACCGTTGGGGATATTTTCCTTCTGTAGGATTCACCTGGCGCGCCAAAAATGAAGGCTTTTTAAAAGATATAGCTGCAGTCTCCGAACTGAAGCTCCGTCTAAGTTATGGAAAAACCGGGCAGCAAGATGGCATCGCCAACTACTCTTATTTGCCTAATTATACCATCAGCGGCAACGAGTCGATGTATCGCTTTGGTGATGAATACTACTATTTAAATTCACCTGTGGCCTACGATAAAGACATTCGTTGGGAAAATACAACAACCTATAATGCCGGAGTTGATTTTGGCTTTAGCAACAATCGGGTCTATGGTAGCGTGGATTATTACTCGAAAAAGACCAAAGACCTGCTCAGCACGATTCCCGTTCCTGTAGGCTCTAACTTTAGCAATTTCCTATTGACCAACGTGGGTAACATGGAAAACCAGGGGCTGGAGTTTAATGTACACTTCGTCCCACTAAAAACAGATAATTCGACCTTGGACATCGGTTTTAACCTAACTTATAATAAGAGTAAAGTAACCAATCTGACACAGAGTGATGATCCAAACTTTATTGTAGAGACCGGTGGTATCCGTGGTGGTACAGGCGGAAATATCCAGGCGCATAAGGTTAATTTCATGCCAAACAGTTTCAATGTTTTCCAACAGGTATATGATGAACAGGGGCATCCTGTCGAAGGTGTCTATGTTGACCGTAATGGAGATGGCGTTATCAGCGATAACGATCGCTATCTGTATAAATCACCGTTACCGAAATATCTTTTGGGTTTTACGGCGGCATACAGCTATAAAAAATGGTCGGCAACAACGGTATTGCGCGCAAATCTGGATAATTATGTCTACGACAATGTTTCCTCTAATTTGGGAAGCGGGGCAAATATCAACGATCAGGCCGTTTTGGTGATCAATAATGCACCTGTGGATTTCTTTAACACCAATTTTCTGCTCAAACAGCTAAGAAGTGATTACTACATCAAGAACGCTTCGTTTTTGAAAATGGATAATGTCAACCTGAGTTATAACCTTGGAAAATTTATCCGGAATAGTAACGCTTCAATGTCGATTTCTGCAACTGTACAAAATGTATTTACGATCACCAATTATAAAGGTGTTGACCCCGAGATATCGAACGGTATAGACGATCGCTTTTATCCGAGGCCAAGGACTTATGTATTGGGTGTAAATGTGAGTTTTTAAACGATATAACAATGAAAAAATTAAATAAATATATAGGTGTATGCTTGCTGGCTATAGCACTGAGCAGCTGCCATAAGGATTTGGATCTAAAACCGACCAACGACGTAACTGCAGATGTGGCCTACAAAGATTTTAAAGGCTATACCTCATCTTTCGCAAGATTATATGGATCATTGACCTTAACCAGTACATCGGGGCCGAATAACTCTGATCTGGGAGGATTGGATGCCGGTACATCGGATTTTTTACGCCTCTTTTGGAACGCACAGGAACTTACGACTGATGAGGCCGCCTGTGCCTGGCTCAATGATTCGGGGATTAGCGGACTGGATTACCTCGATTTTGACGATAGCAATCCCATGCTGCGCGGTCTTTATACCCGCTGTGTCTATAGTGCCACACTTGTCAATGAATTCTTAAGAGAAAGTACAGATGCTAAATTGGCCGAACGCGGTATTTCAGATGCCGATAAAAAAGAAATCGCTTATTATCGTGCCGAAGCAAGATTCTTACGTGCTTATAATTATTGGGTGCTGCTTGATTTGTTTGGAAATCCACCATTTGTAACCGAAGAAACTCCTGTCGGAAAAGTATCGCCGCCCCAGATCAAACGACCTGAACTTTTTGCTTATGTAGAGAAAGAGCTGTTGGAAGTTGCAGGCCAGCTAAAAGGTGCCAAACAGAATGTATATGGTCGTGTAGATCAAGTTGCGGCATGGGGGCTGTTAGCTCGTTTATACCTCAACGCAGAAGTTTACCTGGGTGCTGGTAATAAGAAATATACCGAAGCGATTACATACGCAGAAAAAGTACTGAACTCGGGCTATAGTTTGGGGATAAATTATCGGGAGCTCTTCTACGCGGATAATGATGTGAACAACCCCGAATTTATTTTCTATCTGCCTTATGATGGTACCAAAACACAGAGCAAGGGTGGTACAACTTATCTGATCAATGCAGCCATCGACGCAACCATGGATCCCACTTCTTTCGGTGTACCCGGCGGCGGTTGGGCCGGAAATCGGACACGTGACAATATCGCAACGATTTTCGGTGACTACACTGGAGCAACGGACAAGAGGGCAATGTTTCACTTAAATACAAGCGTGAAAATTGAAGATATCGCTGTCTATAAGCAAGGGCTGGCGGTTACCAAATTCCGCAATGTGAACAAGGACGGAAAAACTGCTCCTCCGGCAGCTGAAGGTTTCGTTGCTTCGGTGGATTTCCCGTTGATCCGTTTGGCAGAGATGAACTTGATCTATGCTGAGGCTACCCTGCGTGGCGGCTCTGGCGGCAGCTTGGCCAAAGCACTGGACTATGTCAATAAACTGCGTGTACGTGCCTATGGAAACAACAGTGGGAACTTAACGAATCTTTCTTTGGATGATATTCTCAATGAGCGTGTGAAAGAATTATACTGGGAAGGATTTAGACGTTCGGATTTAATCCGCTATGGCAAATTTACGGGTGATAATTACCTCTGGCCTTTTAAAGGTGGTGTGCTTGCAGGTCAGGCAGTTGCCGGGTATAGGACGCTGTTCCCACTTCCTGCTTCGGATATTATTGCGAACTCCAATCTTGTACAGAATCCAGGCTATAATTAATCAGCATCGGACAGGAAGAACGGCGAGTCTCTTCCGGTCAATGTAGCCTTACCTGTAATAAGACAATTGTTGACAGATGAAACCGGGCAATACATATTGTTCGACGCATTGGCGAATGGTCAGTTACCTGGGCTTTCATCAGCTATTGAAAACAAAAATTAAACAGATGAAAATTAGACACTATATCGGAATCATGCTGCTATTTATAGTGGCGTTCCAAAGTTGTAAAAAAGACGAGACGCGCGCTATATTGGCTAGCGGGGAGAGCATAAAGCCTGCAACTTTAAGCCTCGATAAAACGAATGTAACCTTGTCAAAAGATAACGCAAAGGATACCGTACTACACCTCAATATGATTCAGCCTGACTTTGGTTTTCAGGCCGCAGTAACCAACGTCCTGCAGTTTGGACTTAAAGGAGACAATTTTAAAACAGTAAAAGAAGTTGTCATTCCCAACGGCCGGACAAGCCTTGGATTTACAGGCTATGAATTGAATAGCTATTTACTTTCTCTTGGTGTTCCGACGGGAACGGCTTCGGACTTTGATGTACGCCTCAAATCGAGTATCAATACTAAAATTACGGTGGTGTTTTCTGCGTTAGCTAGTCTTAAAGCAATCCCTTTTGCTTCGACCAGCTATTTGTATGTTCCGGGAGCTTATCAGGGATGGGATCCGGCCACTGCTGAATCGATAGTCTCCCCAACAAGCAACGGCATCTATACGGGCATTATCTCCTTTCCGGAAACGAATTCGGAATTTAAGATAACGACAGAGCGCAATTGGGCAAATTCCTATGGACAGGCTGCAGATGGTAAACTCGCTTTTAATGGCGGTGGAAATATAAAGGCTCCCCGTGCAGGAAATCTGGAAATAGAAGTCAATACGACAGCAAATACCATTTCATTTAAAGATCACAATTGGGGCATTATTGGTAGTGCCACGCCTAAGGGCTGGGATGCCGATACGGATATGAAATTCGACAATGCCAATCAGGTATGGAAGCTCACGGTGAGTTTGACTGCAGGCGATATCAAATTCCGTAAAAACCACGATTGGGGAACGAATTTCGGCGGAGCTAACGGCAGTCTGATTGCCGGCGGGGCCAATATCGCGGTTGCCAATGCCGGTACGTATGATATCGTCGTGGATTTCAATGCAAATACATATACGTTGACGAAGAAATAAAAAACGATGTTTAAACGAAATAAAAAGATTACCACAGTATTCGTGGCACTAACGGTGCTTGGATGGAGCCCCCTAATGGGGCAATCCATCCAACGCGTAGAACCTTTAAACTGGTGGGTAGGAATGGAAAATCCGACCTTGCAGCTTGTTGTGTATGGACCTCAGATAGGGAAAAGCGAGGTACAGGTGGAGGACAAAGGGATAGAACTTGTCAAAGTCAATCGCGTAGAAAATCCCAACTACCTGTTTTTGGATGTCAAGGTGGCTGCTTCCGCCAAACCAGGATGGTCAACTTTTACCTTTAGCCAAGGAAAGAAAAAACTAACCTATCGTTATGAGTTGAAGCAAAGGGATCAAGAAGTAAAAGCACAGGGTGTGAACAGTGCTGATTTGATCTACCTGATTATGCCCGATCGTTTTGCCAATGGAAACAAAGGAAATGATCAGGTGAAAGGCATGTTGGATATGAGTTTAAACCGAGACTCGATGTATCTGCGTCATGGCGGTGATCTGGAAGGTATTATCGGAAAGCTGGATTACCTACAAGATCTTGGGGTGACATCATTGTGGTTGACTCCTGTGTTGACCAATGACATGCCCCAGGCTTCATATCATGGTTATGCCAACACCGAAACCTATCATATTGATCCCCGTTTTGGTAGCAACGATACCTATGTCCAATTGGGTGAACAGCTGCATAAACGTCAGATGAAACTGATTTTTGATGTGGTGCCCAATCATATCGGAAGTTATCATTGGACGGTAAAAGACAAACCGATGGCCGACTGGCTCAATGAATGGCCTACCTATACGCAGACATCTTACAAAGACCAGACAGTTTTTGATCCTTATGCCTCGGCAGATGACAAAAAGAAAATGGTCAAAGGCTGGTTTGTTCCCACAATGCCCGATATGAACGAACAAAACCCATACGTTCAAAATTATCTGACCCAAAGCCATATCTGGTGGATAGAGACTGCGGCAATAGATGGATTCCGAATTGATACCTATCCGTACAATGATCTTGATTTTATGGCCAAATGGACAGATCGCATTCTGCAGGAGTATCCAAAATTCACCTTTTTTGGTGAAACATGGGTACATGGTGTGGGGAACCAGGCCTATTTTCTGGGTGGAAAACGAGTTGGCCAGGATGTCGATTCCAAGCTGATGGGTGTCACGGATTTTCAGCTTAATTATGCCATAGGTGATGCACTCAACCAAAAGACAGAATGGACAGCCGGAGCCAATAAATTGTATTCAACGCTCGCTTCAGACTTTCTGTACCCACGTCCCGAGCAAAATGTGCTTTTTTTGGATAACCACGATAAAGATCGTTTTTTCTCCGTTGTCGGTGAAAATGTGCAGAAATATAAATCGGCAATGGCTTGGCTTATGACAACAAGGGGCATCCCACAATTGTACTATGGGGCGGAAATTCTGATGAAGAATTTCTCAAATCCAGATGGCTTGCTACGGGAAGACTTTCAGGGTGGTTTCGCGGGTGACAAACTGAACAAGTTTACCGCAGACGGAAGGACTAAGGCAGAGCAGGATATGTGGACTTTTGTTCAAACGCTAGCCAATTATCGTAAACAACATGCTGTATTACAAACTGGTAAAACGATGCAGTATGTGCCCGAAGATGGTGTGTATGTGTATTTCCGCTACAACGAGCAACAGACGGTTATGGTCGTGATGAATTGCAATGATTCGACGAAAGAGATCAAACTGGATCGTTTTAAGGAAAGAAACAGCAGGGTCAGATCCTATGTTGATATTATCCAAAAACAGGAAACCACTCCAGCTGACAATACCTTGAAACTGGAAGCTTATGAGACTAAAGTGTTGGAGCTTAAGTTTTAATACAATTTAAAATTCTATAGAATTCATTTTTCAATGATTAATTATACTACTGTAAAAGCCGTAATATTTGATTTGGACGGTGTGTTGGTGGATACGGCAATCTACCATTTTCAAGCTTGGCATAGATTGGCCGAAGACTTGGGCTATTCGTTTTCCATTGTTGACAATGAGCAGCTGAAAGGTGTCAGCCGGATCGAATCCCTGGAGCTTATTTTAAAATGGGCCGGGGTGGAAAAGTCCGAAGCTGAAAAAGCGGATTTACTGGTGCTTAAAAACCAATGGTACCTGGAGTTGATTGAACAGCTGAGTCCTGACCACTTGCTTTCGGGTAGTTTGGAACTTTTAAAAAAGCTACAGGAAAAGGGAATTAAGATTGGACTTGGTTCGGCCAGCAAGAATGCAATGGGTATCCTTGAAAAAACCGGAATTATACCCTATTTCGATGCGCTGATCGATGGGAATGTAGTGCAGCTTTCTAAACCCAACCCGGAAGTTTTCCTTAAGGGGGCCAAGGTTCTGGAGATTGTGCCGGCCCACTGCCTGGTGCTGGAAGATGCGCAGGCTGGAATAGATGCAGCACGGGCAGCCGGTATGCAGGTAATAGGTCTAGGCCTGGAGGAACATCTAAAGGGAGCGGATTTGGTCGTAGCGGATTTAGGGACCTTAGTCGATAAATTTTAAAATTTAGGAGAAATTCAATAGCGGAAAGCATGCTGTAGATGGTATCGGTAAATAGGGCAATCATTTATTTGCCTTCGATTCCGAGCATGCAGTGAAAAAAATAAAAAGATGAAAACATATATCAAACATAACCCTTGGCAAATTATCGAAGATACATTTCGCCCCGAACATAATGAATTTTCGGAAAGTATCTTCGCTATTGGTAATGGTCGGATGGGGCAGAGGGCTAATTTTGAAGAAGAATTCAGCGGGAAATCCTTGCAAGGGTCGTATTTGGCCGGTATTTATTATCCGGACAAAACACGCGTAGGCTGGTGGAAAAATGGGTATCCGGAATATTTCGCCAAGGTCATCAATTCCATCGATTGGATAGGCCTGCATATTTTGGTCAATGGGCAGGTGCTGGATCTGAACAAAGTTACGGTCAAATCTTTTGAGCGCCGACTGGATATGCAGCATGGCGTTTTGTACCGCAGTTTTATCGTGGAAATGCCAGACGGAGCACAGCTTAAGGTAGAAGCAAGCCGGATGTATCATCTGTTTGCTTCCGAAACAGCTTCATTGCAGTACAACATCCAGGCGCTTTCTGGTCCAATTGCATTGGAGATCAGGTCGCAGTTAAATGCTGAAGTCGTTAACCGTGATAGTAACTATGACGAGCAATTTTGGGAAAGTACAGCGCAGGGTAGGGATGGTGAAAATACCTTTGTGGTAGCGCGCACTAAGAAAACGGG
>Ga0265296_1004323_pt1 | contig 12397 bp, 11 predicted proteins | sample MunlanPumphouse1_FD_189073 | JGI IMG/M metagenome (GOLD analysis project Ga0265296, IMG submission 189073) | Groundwater microbial communities from a municipal landfill in Southern Ontario, Canada - Pumphouse #1 | ecosystem: Environmental > Aquatic > Deep subsurface > Groundwater | place... | reverse complement strand
TCTGGACACGCGCGACTATGGCGCGGCGCGGGTGCTGTTCCTGAGGCTCGCGCAAGGCGACTGACGCCGCTAGGCTGGCCCGCATGAGCCAGATCGATCGCCGCGCCTTTCTCGCCTCGACCGCCGCAGTTGCCGCCTTGCCGAGGCTTTCCGAAGCTGTCGAGGGCTGGAGCGCTCGCAGCCCCATGCCTTGGGCGACGCAGGAAATCTATTGCGCGGCTCACGACGCAGCCATCACGGTCGCGGGCGGCCTGGTGCGCTCTGCGACAGGCGGGCTGCACATCAATGACCGGACCGCCGTCTATGACGTAGCGGCGGACAGGTGGAGCGAGGGGCCGCGCCTGCCGCAGCCGCGCCACCATCCGATGCTGGCTGCAGCCGCCGGGCGGATCTGGGCCTTTGGAGGTTACGATCGGCGCGACGGCGGCGAATGGACCGCCATGACGGACATCTGGGCCATCGACCGGGGCGTCTGGGCGCAGGTCGGCCAGATGCCGGAGCGGTTGTGCGAGACGGTGGGTCTGTCGCTGGGCGACCGGGTGCATCTGGTCACCGGCCGTTCGCCCAAGGGCGTGGCGAACGGCCAGTGGAACGATCAGGGCGATGTGGCGACCCATCTGGTCTTCGACGCCGCCGCCAATCGCTGGGACAGGGCTCGGGCGGCGCCGATGGCCCGGAACAGCGCGGCCGGGGCCGTGCTGGACGGCAAGCTTTTCGTGGCTGGAGGGCGCACCGTCGAGGGCGGCGGCACGGGGCGGCTGGACCGCTATGATCCGACGGCAGACCGCTGGGACACGTTGGCGCCCATTCCGGCATCGCCCGCGACGGGGCGGCAGGTCGGCGGGGGTCTGGCCATGGCCGAGGCGGAGGGCAGGCTGGTCGCCTTTGGCGGCGAATGGTTCGAGGGGCGCGGGGGCGGCGTCTTCGCCGAGACCTGGATCTATGACCCGGCGCGCGATGTCTGGTCGGCAGGACCGGCGATGCGCACGCCGCGTCACGGATTGGCGGCGGCCAGCGTGAATGGAACGGTTTACGCCATCGGCGGCGGCGAGGTGGCGTCAGGCGGCAAGGCCAGCGGAATCGTTGAGGCGCTCAGTCTCTGAGGCGACGAAGCGCGGCCGCGAGGCCCTGTGCGCCGGCCGTCACGTCGGCCCAGGTGATGTCGAAACCGTCATCATCGCCGAAATAGGGATCGGCGACGGGCTGGCCTTCGCGACCCTCGACATGATCCAGCAGGAGGCTGAGGTCTGCGGCGGCGTCACTGGGGGCGAGGCGGCGCAGGTTGGCGAGGTTGTCCTCGTCCAAGGCGATGATGTGGGTGAAACGGTGGAAGTCGGCGGGTTTCACCTGGCGCCCGCGCAGGGCCGAGATGTCCAGGCCGTTCCTGTGGGCCACGGCCTGGGCGCGCGGGTCGGGCGGGGAGCCTACGTGCCAATCGCCGGTGCCGGCGGAATCGACGATGACGTCCAGATTCACGCGACGGGCCTCGTCTCGGAAAGCCGCCTCGGCCAGCGGCGAGCGACAGATATTGCCGAGGCAGACGAAGAGGACGGAGGGGGTCATGTCGTTCCTATTCGCCGGGATGAGCGGGTTCGTGTGTGCGTGGGTCAACGCCGTCCGAACAGCTTCTCGAGGTCGTTGAGTTTCAGTTCGACGTAGGTCGGCCGGCCGTGGTTGCACTGGCCGGAGTGGGGCGTGGCCTCCATCTGACGCAGCAGGGCGTTCATTTCGGGGGCGCTGAGGACGCGGCCGGCGCGGACGCTGCCGTGGCAGGCCATGGTGCCGCAGACCTCGGCCATCCGCTCCTTCAGCGACAGGGCGGCGCCGTGTTCGGACAGGTCGTCGGCGATGTCGCGGATCAGGCCCTGAACATCGGTGTCGCCCAGAAGGGCGGGGGTTTCGCGGACCAGCACCGCGCCGACGCCGAAGGCTTCGACGATCAGGCCCATCTCGGCCAGTTCCTCGGCCTTGGCGGCGACGCGCTCGGCCTCGGCGGAGTCCAGTTCCACCACCTCGGGCGTCAACAGGGCCTGGCGGGTGACGGCGCCGTTGGCCATCTGGGCCTTCATCCGCTCATAGACGAGGCGTTCGTGGGCGGCGTGTTGATCGACCACGACCAGGCCGTCGCGGGTCTGGGCGACGATATAGGTGCCGTGCAACTGGGCGCGAGCGGCGCCGAGCGGGTAGTCGATCAGGTCGGCGGGGGCCTGGGCGCCGGGCGCGATCTGGCCGGCGTGTTCGGCCTGGATCTCGCCCAGGGTGCGGAAGCTGGGGGCGGCGGCTTCGCCGCTCCAGGTGTGTTCGACGCGGGCCGAGCGCTCGTTCAGGCCCGGCAGGTTCTGGGCAGCGGCGGCCGGTTGCGACCAGCCCTGCCAGCCGCTCCAGCCCGGCGCGGCGTTTCCGAACGATTGGGCCGAGGGCGAGGTGGGGCTGTAGAGGGCCTCGCCGGTGTGCGGCCTGAAGCCGGACAGGGCGTCGGCGGCGACCGTGGTCGAGGCGCGGTGGCCAGCGGCGTGCAGGGCGTGACGCAGGGCGCCGACGATCAGGCCGCGCACCAGGGCCGGATCGCGGAAGCGGACCTCGGCTTTGGCGGGATGGACGTTCACATCGACGTAGAGCGGGTCGATGTCGAGGAATAGGGCCGCCGCCGGGTGCCGGTCGCGAGCCAGGAAGTCGGCGTAGGCGCCGCGCAGGGCGCCTTGCAGCAGGCGGTCGCGCACCGGACGGCCGTTGACGAACAGGAACTGATGCGCCGCATTGCCGCGCGAATAGGTGGGCAGGCCCGCATAGCCGGACAGGCGCACGCCGTCGCGCTCCTGATCGATCAGCAGGGCGTTGGCCTCGAAATCGCGACCCAAGAGGGCGCCGAGGCGTTTCAGGCGGCCCTCGAAACCCGGATGCTCGGCGGGTAGGCGCAGCGTCACCTTGCCGTCCAGCGACAGGGTGAAGGCGACGGCTTCGTGGGCCATGGCCTGACGCTTGATCTCTTCCGAGATGGCCATGGCCTCGGACCGCTCGGACTTCATGAACTTGAGCCGGGCGGGGGTGGCGTAGAAGAGGTCGCGGACCTCGACCCGGGCGCCGTGCGGGCCAGGGAAGCCGGCGGGGGCGACGGGGCGCTGGTCGCCGCCATCGACGGTCACGGCCCAGGCCTCGGTCGCCTTCATGGCGCGCGTCGTAATGGTCAGGCGGGCGACCGAGCCGATGGAGGGCAGGGCCTCGCCGCGGAAGCCGAGGGTGGAGATGCGCAGCAGGTCCACGTCGCCGGCGTCGTCGGGCTCCAGCTTGGACGTGGCGTGGCGTTCGACCGCCAGCGGCAGCTCATCTTTCGGTATGCCCTTGCCGTCGTCGGCGATGAGGATGCGGGTCAGGCCGCCGCCGTCCGCCTGGATCTCGACGCGCGAGGCGCCGGCGTCCAGCGCGTTCTCGACCAGTTCCTTGATGGCGCTGGCGGGGCGTTCGACCACCTCGCCGGCGGCGATGCGGTTGACGGTTTCGGGGGGGAGGCGGCGAATGGGCATGTGAGTCGCAAGATAGGCGGGCGGGGCGCGGGGCGCACCTCAATCCGCATTTTTGAATGAACGGGGGTTGCAGGTCAGCAATCGCAACTTATACTGTTGCAGTCCGGGCGGCGCGCCGACGGACAGACGAACCGTATCTGGGCCTCGTGTCCAGTCCTGAACATTCAACGAGGTCCTCACCATGAAGATGCAGCACATCCTGGCGGTTTCCGCCTTCGCCCTGCTGGCCGCCTGTGGTCAACCCGCCGACAAGTCGGCTGCGCCCGCCGCCGACGCCGCCTCGACCGCGCCGGTCACGCTGAAGGCCCCGGCCGGCGTCTATGTCATGGATCCGACCCACGCCTCGCTGCAGTGGTCGATTCCGCACAACACCGTCTCGAACTACACGGCGCGCTTCAACACGTTCGACGCCAAGATCACGCTGGACCCGGCCAACCTGGCCAACAGCACCGTCGAGGTCAGCATCGACCCGACCTCGGTCGACGCCAACTATCCCGGCGACTACACCGGCACGCACGCGGGCTCGGGCTTCAAAAGCTGGAGCGAGGACATCGCCCGGAACAAGAACTTCCTGAACGCCGGCGCCTTCCCGCAGATCACCTTCAAGTCGACCCAGGTCGAGCTGACCGGCCCGCGCACGGCCAAGGTGGCGGGCGACCTGACCTTCCTGGGCGTGACCAAGCCGGTGACGCTGGAAGCGACGTTCGGTGGCGAGATCGAGAAGCACCCCTTCATGCAGGTGCCGACCATCGGCTTCGCGGCTGAAGGCAAGTTCAAGCGCTCGGACTTCGGCATGCCGGTCGGTCCGGTGGGCGACGAAACCACCATCCGCTTCGACGGCGAGTTCCTGCAGCAGGTGGCTCCGGCCGCCGCCGCAGCGCCGGCCGCCTAAGGCAGCATGAATGAGCGGGCGGGGCCGGACGGTCCCGCCCGTTTTCCTTGAGCTTTGCGAGTTTTGCCATGACCGCGCCCGCCAGCCGCTACACCCCCGTCGCCATCGCCCTGCACTGGGCCATCGCGGTCGCCATCTTCGCCATGATCCCGATGGGCTGGTGGATGAGCGAGGCGATCAATGAACCGGGACAGCAGGCGCTGGCCTATCGCGTGTTCCAGATTCACAAGTCGGTGGGCTTTCTGATCCTGGCGCTGACGGCGCTCCGGCTGGTCTGGCGGCTGACGCACCGGACGCCGGGGATGCCGGCGGAGATGAAGACCTGGGAAACCTTCGCGGCGCGGGCGACCCATGCGGCCTTTTATGGCCTGATGCTGGCCCTGCCGCTGACGGGCTGGCTCTATGTCTCGACCGGCTGGGCCGTGGCGACGGATCAGCCGCTGGCCGTGGCGACCAGCTGGTTCGGCCTTTTCACCGTGCCGCACCTGCCTTTCATCGGCGAAGCAGCGGCGGGTCTGCGCCGGGCCGTGGCCTATCAGGCCATGGGGGCGCATGGGCTGATGGCCTGGGGCGCGGTCGTGCTGATCGCCCTGCACGTCGGGGCGGCGCTGAAGCACCAGTTCATCAATCGCGACGGGGTTCTGGCCCACATGATCCCGGTGCTGAAACATGGGGATGGGCGGACTGCGCCTGAGCCCAAGCCCTCCCTGCGCTGGACCGAGCGTCTGGCCGGGCTGGGCTTCATCGCGGCGCTGGCCGTGGCGGGCGGCATCGCGGCCAAGCCCGCGCCTCTCGCGGCCGGAGCAGGGGGCGCGGCGCCCGTCGTGGCGGCGCCCGCGACGGGCGAGGCTGCGGTCACGCCGGGCACGGCGACGGCCTGGACCATCGACAAGGCAGCCTCGACCATTGAATTTACCGGGACCCATGCGGGCAAGGCCTTCAAGGGTCGGTTCGAGCAGTGGGAGGGGCAGGTCTGGTTTGATCCGGCCGATCTGGCGGGGTCGAAGGCCGTGGTTCTGATCAAGACCGGCACGGCCAGGACCGGCGACGCGACGCAGGAGGGTTCGCTGTCGGGCGCCGAATGGCTGGACCCGACCGGCTATCCGACGGCGCGGTTCGAGGCGACGTCGTTCAAGGCACTGGGCGGCAACCGCTATGAGGCGACGGGGACGCTGCGGATCAAGACGACGACCGTGCCGGTGGTCCTGCCCTTCACCTTTGATGAGGCGAATGGTGTCGCGACGGTGGCGGGCCGGTTGGAGCTGGACCGCACGGCGCTGGACCTCGGCATGATGTCGGACGCCAGCGGGGACTGGGTGTCCAAGGCGATCGGGGTGGAGATCAGGGTGACGGCGAAGCGCTGACGCCTGCTCCCGCCTGCCGTCATCCCGGAAGCGGCGCAGCCGCTATCCGGGACCCAGAGGTCAAAGACATAAAGGGCCTGTGTCGCGTTTGAAATCCGCCGCCTGGGTCCCGGATCGCCTCTGCGAGGCGTCCGGGATGACGGCATCAGGCGGAGGAGAAGGCGCTTAGGGGTTTGCCCGACTCCGCTCGGGGCGTTACAGCCTTCGGCTTCTTCTCGAACGTCCGAAGATTGACGCCATGCACGACATCAGAGCCATCCGCGACAACCCTGAAGCCTATATCACGGGCTGGAAGTCGCGCGGCGTGACGACGGCTGCTGAAGATGTGAAGCGCATTCTGGCGCTGGACGTAGAGCTGCGCGCCGCCCAGACCACGGGGCAGGAAGCCCTGGCCAAGCGCAACGCCGCCTCCAAGGCCATCGGCGCCGCCATGGGCAAGAAAGACATGGCCGAGGCCGACCGGCTGAAGGCCGAGGTCGAGACGCTGAAGACCGAGATCGCCGAGGCGGGCGAGGCCGAAGCCGCCAAGGGCGCCGAACTGCGCGACCTGCTGGCGGGGCTGAAGAACCTGGCCGCCGCTGACGTGCCGAATGGCGAAGACGAGAACGACAACGTCGAGGTCCTGAAGTGGGGCGAGCCCCGCACGACCGGCCCGGCCAAGGACCACGCCGATCTGGGCGAGGCCATGGGCCTGTTGGACTTTGAAGCCGCCGCCAGGATGTCCGGCTCGCGCTTCGCCGTGCTGAAGGGCCAACTGGCCCGGCTGGAACGCGCCATCGGCCAGTTCATGCTGGATTTGCAGACGGACAAGCACGGGTATCTGGAAGTGAACCCGCCGCTGCTCGTTCGTGACGAGGCGATGTTCGGGACCGGACAACTGCCCAAGTTTGAGAACGATCTCTTCTTCGCGTCGAGCTTAATCGAAGGCGAATTCCACAGGCAGTGGGAGGAAACGGGTGAACCCGATTTCTCGCTGCTTAGCGACGATTATCTTGCCAACGCCGAGGGGCTGACGACGAGCTATCCCGACGATGGCGGCGTCACGTTCCACCTTCGGGAGGGCAAAGGCAGCGCGGCTGATTTGGCTAAGGCCTTGCAGCCCCGCATGATAGCCAAGCGACACTTCCTCATCCCCACCGCCGAAGTTTCCCTGACCAACCTCGTCCGCGAGCAGATTCTGTCCGAGGACGAGGTGGCGGAGCCTATGCGTCTGACCGCCCTGACGCCCTGCTTCCGGGCCGAGGCCGGGTCGGCGGGGCGCGATACGCGCGGCCTGATCCGCCAGCATCAGTTTTCGAAGGTGGAGATGGTCTCCATCTGCCGGCCCGAGGACTCTGACGCCGAGCACGAGCGCATGACGGGCTGCGCCGAGGCGGTGTTGCAGGCGCTGGGGCTGCCCTATCGCAAGGTGCTGCTGTGCAAGGGCGACATGGGCTTTTCGGCGCAAAAGACCTATGACCTCGAAGTCTGGCTGCCGAGCCAGAACACCTATCGCGAGATCAGCTCCTGCTCGAACTGCGGCGACTTCCAGGCCCGGCGCATGGACGCCCGGTTCAAGCGCGCGGGCGAGAAGAAGACCGAGTTCCTGCACACCCTGAACGGCTCCGGCCTGGCGGTCGGCCGCACCCTGGTCGCGGTGATGGAAAACTATCAGCAGGAGGACGGCTCGATCGCCGTGCCGAGCGCGCTGCTGCCCTATATGGGCGGGTTGAAGTCTGTCGGAGGCGCTGCATGATTTCTTCTCCCCGCGGGGGAGAAGGTGGCGTGCGAAGCACGACGGTTGAGGGGGCGGTGTCCACGCTCTCGACGCTCAATCTGTTGAAGCCTACCCCTCATCCGAGCGCCGTTGGCGCCCACCTTCTCCCCCAAGGGGAGAAGGAATACGAGTATGCTGCATGAGAATTCTCCTCACCAATGACGACGGCATCGAGGCGGAAGGCCTTGTGTGCCTTGAGAAGATCGCGCGCACCTTGTCGGACGACGTCTGGGTCGTCGCGCCCCAGACCGAGCAGTCGGCCAAGGGACGGGGGATCACCCTGACCGAACCGCTGCGAGTCAACAAGCTGGGCGACAAGCGGTTCGCCGTGACCGGCACGCCGACCGACTGCGTCATCCTGGCGGTCAACGACCTGATGCCGGAGAAGCCTGATCTGCTGCTGTCGGGCGTCAATCGCGGCCACAACGTCGGCGAGGACGTCAGCTATTCCGGCACGGTGGCCGGCGCGCTGCAGGGCATGGCTTTCGGCATCCGCTCCATCGCCCTGTCGCAGTCGCTGGAACGCTTTCACGACGACGTGGTGGCGCACTGGGAGACGGCCGAGGCCTTCGCCCCCGGCATCATCGCCCGCCTGCTGGAGCAGAAGTGGGAGGACGGCGTGGTCATGAACGTCAACTTCCCCAAGCTGCCGCCGGAACTGGTCAAGGCGGTCGAGGTGACGAAGCAGGGCTTCCGCGACATCGGCGAGATGCACGCCATCCGCCGCACCGACCTGCGCGGCCGCGACTACTACTGGATGGCCTTCCGCGGCGCGCCGCAGGATCATGCCGAGGGCACCGACCTGCGGGCCATGGACGAGGGCCGGATTTCGGTCACGCCGCTGCATATCGACCTGACGCATATGCGCAGCGTCAACGACCTGAAGAAGGTGCTGGGCGGCGCGCCCCCTAAAGGGCCCGCTGGATGAGCCTGTCGGACGACCGTGCGGGCCGGTTGATCCTGTCGCTGCGGCGGCAGGGGGTGACCGACGCGCGGGTGCTGAAGGCGATGGAGTCTATCGACCGGTCGCTGTTCGTCCACGAGAAGTTTCTGGATCAGGCCTGGGAAGATCAGGCCCTGCCGATCGACTGCGCCCAGACGATCAGCCAGCCCTATATCGTCGGCCTGATGACCCAGGCGCTGGAGGTCGGACCGCGCCACCGCGTGCTCGAGATCGGCACCGGCAGCGGCTATCAGTGCGCGGTGCTCAGCCGCTTGGCGCGCTTCGTCTATTCGGTGGAGCGCTACAAGAGCCTGCTGACCGAGGCCGAGGCCAAGCTGAAGCTGCTGGGCGTCGATAACGTCTTCACCCGCCACGGCGACGGCGGGCAGGGATGGCTGGAACAGGCGCCCTTTGACCGGATCATGGTGACGGCGGCGTCCCCGCATGAGCCGACCGAACTGCTGAAGCAGTTGAAGCCGGGCGGGGTTCTGGTTGCGCCGGTGGGGCGCGGCTCGGTGCAGATGCTGAACCGCTATACGGGTCAGGAAGACGGCAGCTTCCGCCGTGAAAGTCTGTGCGAAGTGCGGTTTGTGCCCCTGGTGGAGGGGACGGCGAAGGAGGGGTGACCCTTCCTCCATCTGGGGGATCGGCGTCGCGATTAACCTTTCCGCCCCACTTTGGCGCTGTTTGGCGGGTTGGCTTGGCGGCGCTTCCGGGGCACACCGGGGGCGAACGAATTCACGGTTAAGAAGGAGGGGCGCATGGGCGGCTTCACGGGCTGGATCAGGGCGGCGGTTGTCGTCGGCGGGGCGCTGACGGTCACAGCATGTTCGACCTATCCCGACGAGCCGCGCTATTCGACGCGTCCGACCGGGATCACGGCGGGCCAGCCGGCCTATCCGCAAGGTCCGGCGCAGGCGCAGAATCCCTATTATGGTCAGCCGGCGCCTCAGCCGCAGCCACAGCCGACGCGCCCCTATGAAGAACAGGGCGTGCGCGCCCCGACGGGGGCCGTCGAGGGCGGCGGTCTGCCGCCGGCGGGCGGGCCGGCCTATCCCTCGACCGGCGCGCCAGTCACCGTGACGCCGCCGCAGCCGAGCAGCGGCCCGGTCATGCCCGGCGTCGCCTATGTGATTCAGCCGGGCGACACGATCTCTGGCGTCGGCCGTCGTTTCCAGACCCCTGTTCAGATTCTGATCGACCTCAACAACCTGGGACCGCGCGGCGCCATCACCCAGGGCCAGCGTATCGTCCTGCCTGACAGCGCAGTGGACACGGGCTCCGATCCCTATGCGACCGGCCCGTCGCCGGTCGGCGTGAGGACGCCCAACAACGGCGTGATTCCGCCGCCGCCTCCGCCGCCCAGCGGCAACGCCGCCTTGCCGCCGCCGACCCGCGCGCCTGCGGTCTCTTCGCCGGCTTCCAGCACGGCGGTCGGGCAGACCCTGGCCATGCAGTGGCCGGTGCGGGGCGAGATCCTGCGTCGATTTGGCCCCGTCGGCATGGGCGAGCGCAATAACGGCGTCAATATCGGCGCGGCCGCAGGGACCGAGGTCAAGGCCGCCGCCGCCGGACGCGTGGCCTATGTCGGCGACGATCTGGTGGGGCAGGGGCTGACGGTGCTGATCGTGCACAGGGACGGCTGGCGCACGGTTTACGGCCATCTGGGCTCGTCCATGGTGCGTGACGGGGCCGAGGTCCGTGCGGGTCAGGCCATCGGCACGGTAGGCCTGACAGCGGGCGACGGGCGTCCGTCGATCCACTTCGAAACGCGCCAGATGCGCGGCGACGATCCGGTTGCGGTCGACCCGCTAGGCGTCCTGCCGCGCTGATAGATGGCGCCCAGCGTGTCCCGGCGGCATCGTCCGTGACACGTTGGCGTCAGGCCGCGTTGCAAATCGGCACGGCGCGCCCTAGGTTCCGCGCCTCAATTTAATGGGGCCCCCGTTTCGAGGTTGGCCCGGTTCGGGGAGTTTCCATGCCTACTGGTACCGAAGGCGGCCTGATGGCCATCGTGGTGCAGATCGCACCGATCGTCGCGATCTTCATCCTGTTCTACTTCCTGATGATCCGCCCGCAGCAAAAGCGGATGAAGGCGCATCAGGCCCTGATTTCCAGCGTCAAGCGCGGCGACGAAGTCGTCATGTCGAACGGCATGGTCGGCAAGGTGACCCGCGTTGAAGACGCCGAGGCCATGGTCGAGATCTCGCAGGGCGTGAACGTCCGCGTGGTCAAGTCGATGATCGCCGAGGTGCGCAACCGCACCGCCATCGCCGCCAACGACAAGGGCTGAGCGGCTCTCGCCGCTGAAGCCCGCCCGAAAAGAGCCCTGACATGATTCAGCTTGCGCGCTGGAAAGTCACCCTGGTCGTGCTGTCGCTCGTTTTCGGGTTGCTGCTGGCCTTTCCCAATGTCCTGACGCAAGCGCAGCGTGATGCGCTGCCCGGATGGCTGCCCAAGAATGGTCTGAATCTGGGTCTCGACCTTCAGGGCGGGTCCTACCTGCTGCTCGAAGTCGACGTCCCGGCGATGCGTGAGAAGCGCGTCACCAACCTGGTCGAAGACGTTCGCACGACCCTGGCTGAGCAGAAGATCCCGATCGGCGGCCTGCAACGCGAAGCCGGCGGCGTGGTCGTGACCATCGGCCAAGGGGCGCAATACGACGCGGCCCTGACCGCCCTGCGCACCCTGTCGCAGACCGGCGCGCCGCAAGGCCAGTCGGACCGCGCGGTCACGCGTCTGAGCGACAACCGCATCCGCTTCGCCTTCACCGATACCGCGCTGGGCGCCATGGGCGCGACGGCGGTGGATCAGTCGATCGAAGTCGTGCGTCGTCGGATCGACAGCACCGGCACCAAGGAAATCTCGATCACCCGCCAGGGCGCCGACCGTATCGTCGTCCAGGCTCCGGGCGAGAGCGATCCCTCGGCGCTGGAACGCGTCATCGGCCAGACGGCGCAACTGACCTTCCAGATGGTCGATACCTCATCGACCGGTCTGCAGGACGCCATGGCCGGCCGCGTGCCGCCGGACGCCGAACTGCTGATGGGCGAGGACGGGGTCACCCCCTATCTGGTCAAGAAGCGCGTGCTGGTGTCGGGTGAAAACCTGACCCGCGCCGGCGTCGGCTCGGACCAGAACGGCCGCCCGGCCATCGACTTCCGCTTCGACGGCCAGGGCGCGCGTCGCTTTGGCGAGGCCACCGCCCAGAACATCGGCAAGCCCTTCGCCATCATTCTGGACGGCAAGATCATTTCGGCCCCGACCATTCAGGGCGCCATTGCCGGCGGCACGGGTCAGATCACCGGCAACTTCACCATCCAGTCGGCGGCTGAGCTGGTCAACCTGCTGAACGGCGGCGCTCTGCCGGCGCCGCTGAAGGTCGAGGAACGTCGCGTGGTCGGCGCGGAACTGGGCGCCGACGCCATCAAGGCGGGCCAGGTGTCGACGGCGGTCGGCGCGGCCATCATCATCCTGTTCATGATCCTGTCCTACGGCTTCCTGTTCGGCGGGGTTTCTGTTCTGGGTCTGATGCTGAACGGCATCCTGATCGTGGCGGCGATGTCGTTGTTCCAGGCGACCCTGACCCTGCCGGGCATCGCCGGCCTGGTTCTGACCTTCGCGGTGGCGGTCGACGCCAACGTGCTGATCTATGAACGGATGCGTGACGAAGCACGGGCGGGCCGTTCGGTCATCGCCTCGATGGACGCGGGCTTCAACAAGGCCATGGGCACCATTATCGACGCCAACCTGACCACCCTGGTCGCGGCGCTGATCATGTTCGCCTTTGGCGCGGGCCCCGTGCGCGGCTTCGCCTGGACGCTGACCATCGGCGTGTTCACCTCCATGTTCTCCTCGGTGATGGTCGCCCAGGTCCTGCTTGGGTATTGGCTCAAAGTCGCCAAGCCCAAAAAACTGCCG
>Ga0265296_1004322_pt1 | contig 12398 bp, 13 predicted proteins | sample MunlanPumphouse1_FD_189073 | JGI IMG/M metagenome (GOLD analysis project Ga0265296, IMG submission 189073) | Groundwater microbial communities from a municipal landfill in Southern Ontario, Canada - Pumphouse #1 | ecosystem: Environmental > Aquatic > Deep subsurface > Groundwater | place... | reverse complement strand
CGACTTTGTCGTGAATCCTCGATAAAATCGGGAGATCCTCGACAACAACGGTGGGCCCGTGGCGCAGTTGGTAGCGCGCCTCATTTGCAATGAGGAGGTCAGCGGTTCGAATCCGCTCGGGTCCACTGGCCCACCGTTGTTGTCGGGACAATGAGGAGGTCAGCGGTTCGAATCCGCTCGGGTCCACCAAAGTTATCGGGATCCCGATATGATATAAATTTAAATTAAAAATTTATCTATCATATCGAGGATGCTCGATTTTCTTTTAAGAAAATCGGCACAATGAGGAGGTGACCGGTCCGAATCCGGTAAGGTCCACCACTTTGACAAAGAAAAATTATAGAATACAATAAAATCATATGAACAAACAATCTTTAACAAAATCTATAGACCTTAGCAAAATTCTTAAACCATACGAAAACAAATGGGTTGCTTTGTCTTTGGATCATAAAAAAGTATTGGGTGCTGGCGATAGCTTGAAGTTAGCCAGAGAAAAAGCAGAAAAAAAAGCAGAAAAATTCGTTTTTATTAAGTTGCCCCCGTTTAATGTAAACTTCGTGCCTTTTTCTTAATAATATGAAATTTTCTTATTTAAAAATTCCCACAAACGATCCCAAAAGAAAATGGATAGCAAGACCGATAATCCAGGTTGCATTAACCGGCCCTGGCAAGAGCGTCATTGTTGACGCTCTTATTGATTCCGGAGCAGACAAATGTTTATTTAATAGCGAGATAGCCAAAGAAATCGGCTTAATTTTAGAAAAAGGAGACGCAGAATACTTTGGCGGGATTGAAGGAGGAAAAATTAAAAGTTTTGTTCATAAAATTCAATTACAAATTGTTGGTTTAGATAAAAAAGTTGAAGTTTCAGCAGGTTTTATTAAAGACCTTAAAGTTTCTGCCATATTAGGGCAAGAAGGATTTTTTGACGCTTTTAAAATAAAATTTGAAAAAGACCACAATTGCATTGAAATCTCACCTTCTAAAAGTTAAATAAATAATTATGTATATTTGGATAATTCTATCTGTTATAGCCGTTATTTTGCTGGCAGTATACTGGAAAAATAGAAATGCTGTTTGGGGTGGTTTAACATTGGGAATTATTATTGGTGTATTGTGGAAAATTTTTGGTGGGACTGATTGGTATATAGTTATTAAGGTAGCAACAATTGGAACACTAATAGGATTTGGTGCAGAGTTGTTAGGAATGGCGATTGATCGCTTTAAAAAAATAAATTAAAATAAATAATTTTTAAAACTCTGTATGTCCGATAAAGAAAACTTAAGTAAAGAACATCTTTTTTCAGAGTTGTTGAGATTTTTTGGAGACAAATCCACGCCTTTTATTTTGCTAATTGCTAGTTTTATATTAGTGTATGCATCAATTAAATTTGACAGATATTCTTTTGAAGCGTTCTCAACTTTGGTATATGCATTGGGTGCGACCTATCTAATTATTTTCAAAAATCGTGAATCTGGTGCAATTAAGAAGTGGTTTGAGAAAAAATGGTTTCTCATTATCTATCTTATATTGTTTGTTGGGTGGTTTATTTCTTGGGGAACGATAGTAGTGGTTCATTTAGTGTTAAAATAAATAAAGTTAATTATTAGTGACTCGGAGTTTAATTTTACAGAGGAATACCCCGACTAAACGCTCCCTAAGGTCGCTCGCGTTTAACAGGGTCTAAGAATTCGTAAATTCGCTTCGCTTCATTAACGATTTCTAAGATATGATAAATATACTTTTGTGGATCGCGGGAATTATAGTTTTTATAATTCTAATTTCCATTAAGCAAATTAACCAATACCAAAAAGGCATTAAGTTTTTACTTGGCAAATACACAGGCATAATGGAGCCGGGGTGGAGATTAGTTTTCCCAATTTTCCAGTCATACAGAAAGGTGGACTTGCGAGTTAAGGCGGTGGATGTGCCAAACCAAGAAGCTATCACCAAAGACAATATTTCGGTTTCTGTCAATGCGGTTATTTATTACAAAGTCAAACAAGCTGAAAAAGTAATCTTGGAGGTTGAAGATTTTTTCTATGCTGTTTCCCAGTTAGCTCAAACAACCATGCGAAATGCAGTTGGCCAGGTTGACTTAGACGATTTGCTTTCCCAAAGAGACAGGGTTTCAAAAAATATAAGAGATATTATAGAAATTGCTGCTATTCCTTGGGGCATTGATGTTATAAGCGTGGAATTAAAAGATATTGTTTTACCCGAAGAAATGAAAAGGGTTATTGGCAAGCAAGCAGAGGCAGAAAGAGAAAAACGGTCTATAATTATTAGAGCGGAAGCCGAGTTAATGGCTGCTGATAATATGGCTAAAGCTGCTCAAGTGTTGACGTCTTCAGATGGCGCTTTACATTTAAGAACTCTTCAAAGCATAGATGACATTAGCTCGGACAAGTCCAATACTATTGTGTTTGCTGTACCTCTTGAAGTTTTGCGCGCTTTTGAACGGTCTGGAAGAAAGTTGCCAGACGAAACCAGCAAAAACTAAATTTATTTACAAAATCGCCTCTAATAAAGGCGATTTTTGTATTGATAAAAATTTTGTAAAAGAGTAAGTTAAAAGCAAAAGAAATTCTTGACGATTCTTTTATAGGTACATTAAAAATGTGGAATGGGAGTGCTTCCCATTAGTATTAGCTAATTATCTTAATTATAGAGGAGATCAAAAATGAAGATTGAAAGAGTGGTTGTAATAAACCCGCGTAGATTCTCAACGATTCCGGGTCCAAACGTTCTAAAGCCCAAACCAGCACTTAGCCAATTTTCTGCCAGAGAGCCAATGACCCCCGAGGGTGTAGTAATGATTGGAACAATTATTAAGAAGCTTAATGAACAAAGAGATATTATAATTATTGACGAGGCAATTACTCCGCTGTATGCAAACAGCCCTCTATGGAAAAAAGTTAGCCAAGCGGATATTGTTTGTATCAGCGCAATGACTTGTACTGAGAGTCGAGGGTACGATATTTTGAGGCAAGTCAAACTTATAAATCCGAAAGTTATTTGTGTGGCAGGGGGGTTTGGGCCAAGCTCCCAGCCTGAGAAAGCGCTATCAAATGGTGCTGACGTTGTGGTTATTGGCGAGGGGATCATAACGATTGAGCAGTTAATAGAAAAGTTGGAAAACGGTAAAGATTTGGGCGAGGTTAATGGGATTGCTTATCTGTCTGGCAACGAAGCTATTAAAACTCCGCCTCGGAAGTTGATAGAAAATTTAGACAACATGCCTTTTGTAAATTGGGAGCTGGTCGAGCATTATGAGAGGATTCAGGCCAGAACTCTTACTATGAGTAGGGGCTGCCCTTATGACTGTGATTTTTGTTCGGTAACCTGTTTTTATGGCAGGACGTATCAGCATCGTAGTGCAGAAAATGCTGAGAGATACATCAAGCACGGTATAAATGGCCATCGGCGGGACATTCCTATTGTTGGGAAAAAAGTTTTATTTATTGGTGATGATAATTTTGCTGCTAACCCTAATTGGGCAGGAGAAGTTTTGGAAAGGATTAAGTATGTCGATTTATCGGGTGTTGTCCTCAACGCTCAATTGAGAGTTGAGAGTTGTCGTGATTCTAATTTGATGAAACTCTTAGCTCAAAGAATCAAGTTGCTTTTTTTTGGGTTTGAGGCTTGTGATAATGAGAGCTTGAAAAGCGTTAATAAAAAGCAAAGCGTTGATGATGTTATTTTCGCTATAGAAGAGTGTAATCGTTTTGGTATTGGGGTTGCTGGGATGTTTATTTTAGGATTTGACAACCATAATCCTGAAAGCGCTATGGAAATGGCTAAGTTTGCTTTAAAACATGGCGTTCGATTCTTTGTTTTGTTCATCCGTTCTCCCTTACCAGGCACAAGGGACACTGCTTTTTTAGCTAATTCTGGTCGTCTTTACAAAAACATTCCCGATTATTATCGGGATTGTCAGTATGCTATGTTTAAGCCAGCTGGTATGACGGCAGCACAATTGCAGATGTCGCACACAGAAGCAATAAGATATTTTTATAACCCAGTCAGGGTTATAAAGGATAGAATATCTGGACGCATTGATAACGATGCTGCCATCTATCGTTTGGCTGGCAATTTTTATCTTAATGAGCAAGCAAAAGTTGCAGATAAATATATAAATCAATATCTGTTAGAGTAAAAATAGTTTCTAATATGGGGGCAGGTTCTGCCCCTTTTTTCTTTGCAAAGAGTAATACAAAGCAGTAATATGAAAATTAAAGCATGAACAACAAACAAATTATAATTTTTATATTAATTGGCTGCCTTGTGGCTTTTGGGGCGCTTGTTTTATATTATTTCAAAGACAAGGGAAAATTTATTGAATTGTCCAGCGTTAATTTTGCAATAATAAACCCTTCGGCTCGCTTCGCTCGCTCAGGGCAGGCCCTTTCGAATTCCTCAGGGCAGGCCCTTTCGACAAGCACTTCGGCAAGCTCAGGGCAGGCAACTACCTCAGCGCCCTTGACGAACAATATTAAAAGTGATTTTTCAGATTTGCCTGGCCAGCTGGTTAAACATTTATTTAATATAAATTCAGTGCCTTCTCCCAAAGGAGCGGCTTTTAGCTTGGATGGTAAAGAAATTTGGGTTACTTTGCTTTTAAATAAATCAAGGGGAGTGGCAGTTTTTAATGCAAGCTCTGGGGAAAATATTGCCAATATTAACTTGGAAAATGGCGGGGGAGTGGAAATGATTTTTTCAAAAGATGGCTCAAAGGTATATGTTAGCCAAATGGAAACAGCTCAAGTTTTTGAAATTGATGCTTTAACAAAAAAGGTTTTGCGGGTTTTTGATACCCAAGGCAACTGGACAAAGGAATTAGAGTTTTCAGCTGACGGTAAAATTTTGTTTGCCTCAAACTGGGTGGGAAATACTATTACTGAAATTGCTCTTGAAACCGGAAAAATAATCCGCCAAATACCCACAGTAAAAACTCCTCGGGGAATGTATGCCACGGCTGACGGAAATTTTTTATACGTGGCTGGCTTTGATAAAGGCGAAATCCAAAAAATAGATTTAAAAACAGGGCTTGGAAAAGTTATTTACAAAAGCAACGGAGCTATGCGCCATATTGTGGGAGATGAAAATAGGGGAGTGCTTTATGTTTCTGATATGGGCACAGCCTCCATTGTGCAGGTTGATTCAGCCACTGATCAAGTTAAAAAATTCGCTACCACAGACATAAACCCAAACACTATTGCTTTGTCCCCAGATAAAAAAGTGCTTTTTGTTTCTTGCCGAGGGGTTAATGCCACTCCAGATAATTATTATATCCCTGGGCCAGAATGGGGCAGTGTTTTGTTGTTTGACACCCAAACAGGCCAAATGCTTGACGCGATTATCGGGGGCAACCAGCCAACTGCTTTGGCTGTTTCCCCAAACGGGCAAACATTGGTTTTTTCTGACTTTCTTGATAATAGATTGCAAATTTTCCAAGTGCCAGAATATGGCGTTCTTTCGGCAGGTGGTGGGGGATTGACCAATGTTTACAAAGCCAAGTTAAAGAAGTAGAATTAACTTATGAACAAAACATTAGTTACAATTTTAATAATTATTTTAGTTTTAGCTGGAGTGGCAGGTTGGTATTTATTTTTTTATAAACCAGTTATTGGCCAGCCAGTTTTACCGGAAAATCCATACAGCGATTTAATCCAAGTGGATAGCCCAAAGCCAAACCAAACTATTCAAAACCATTTTATTGTAAAAGGTCAAGCTCGGGGTTATTGGTATTTTGAGGCCTCGTTTCCAATAAAATTAGTTGATTTATCGGGCAATGTTATTGGCCAAGCAATTGCTCAAGCGCAAGGGGATTGGATGACAGAAAATTTTGTTCCATTTGAATCAACCTTAAATTTTGACATTGCAACAACCACAATGCCAGCTATTTTAATTTTACATAACGACAACCCATCGGGCTTGCCAGAAAACGACAAAGAAGTTCGCATCCCAGTTATTTTAATAAAACCTTTAGCAAGCTCAGGGCCAAGAACAGTCCAGCTTTATTATTATAATCCTAAATTGGATAATATTGCTTGCTCAGAAAAAGGGTTGGTGGCTGTGGAAAGGCAAATTCCCATCACTCAAACCCCAATTCAAGACGCAATTAAATTATTATTAAAGGGGGAGTTAACCAGCCAAGAAATATCACAAGGAATTACTTCAGAGTATCCTTTAGAAGGGTTTAGTTTGGAAGCAGCCTCTTTAAACAATAAAGTTTTAACTTTAACCTTTAAAGATTCTGGCGGTAAAACTGTTGGTGGTTCCTGCCGAGTAGGTATATTGTGGAATCAAATTAAAGCAACAGCCAAACAATTTCCCGAAGTCAGCGAAGTTAAGTTTATGCCCGAAGAACTCTTCCAGCCATAAAAAGAATTGAAAACAGCCACAAGGAATTAAATTTCCTGTGGCTGTTTTTTTGCTTTCACCGCCTGTTACTTACTCGGTTAGTGTGAAAGTAATTGTATAATTTTCCGGTTGAATGGCAGGTTTTATTTCTGTGGCTTTATATTCAATAGAATAAAAACCATAACCAGGGCCAATGCCGGTAATTATCTTGGTGGGTATGGTTTTACTAACTGGTATCCAGCCAAGAAAATTACCCATAACTCCATTGAAATTGGCATTATTTGCGTTTGCCATAACACCAACTTCATAACTGGGATTTTCTGGTTGCTCTGTGATTTGAGCAGAAACCGACAAATTTCGCATGTTTGTTGTTACGCCCAATTTTTTTTGCTCGGATTGGATTGCGCCGGTTTCATCAATAATAAGATGGGCTTGTGTGGAGCCGTTGTCTTGGAACTCCATAACTGCAATTGCTTCCACGGTTATTCTTATAGTAACAGAAGCCGTGTTGCTAGCGAAAACGGTTGGGGTGGAAATAAGGGTGAAAATAAAATAAGAAAAGAACAGCAGCATTGCAAAAGATTTTCTCATTATAGGTCTCCTTGAAAGAGCTTTAACTTTTAAGTTAAAGCAGTGAATAATGACTAAATAAAGACAATTTTAACTTACTATGGTTTTGCAAAAAAATCAATTCTTTAACGGGCAGTGAAATCTAGTCAATAGCTTGTGACCACTTGTAAAGGAGTTTTAAAGAAAATTCCTAAGTGTAAACGTTCGTTATTGTAGTATGGTAAATATTCAGCGATTGCCTTTTGATAGAGTTTAATATCTTTTTTGACTTTGTTCAGGCACTCATCCTGTAGGGTGCGATTGAATCTTTCTATGTGGCTGTTATCAATAGCTTTTCTGACTCGTATATGCCTGTGCCTTATCCCCAAAACATTAACCTGTCCTGTAAACCAACTAGAAAACTCTGAGCCATGGTCTGATTGAATCGTGCAAAACTTAAACCCAGCTTTCTTTTGAGCCTTTTGGACGAAGGCCAAACTATTATGAGTATTAATTCTTGAAACAGCAAAAGCAAACGCCCAGCGAGAGGCTACATCTAAAAGAGTGTACACATAAATTCTTTTTTTATCATTAAGCATAAAATGAATAGTATCAATTTGCACAAGGTCTCCTGGCTTGTTGGGCATTGGCCTTGGCTCTGCGAAATGCCATCTTTTCCACGGACTCCTATCTCTTAAAAGATTTTGACGTTTCAATGTTCTTTTAACGCTACTTAAGCTTGTTTTAATTCCTTGATTTAGCAATTCTTGGTAAACCACTTCTGAGCAGCGATTACGTTTTTTTCTCTGTTCCACAATAGCAGAAACGATTTCTGGCCTTAGTTCTCTCGGGTGATGTCGAGGACGAGAACTGAGGGTAGGAATGGTTAGCCTGCCATCAGACGGGGCTTTCTTTAGCCAATTAATTATGGCTCCATGGCTAAAGCCGGTATATCGAGCCGCCTTTCGAACGCTCCAGCCCTTTCTTACAAGCAAGACTGCTTTCATTCTAACCTGTGGCATTTGAGGATTATTTGTGTAAGACATATACATACCATTTTAATCCTTTGGGTGGTCACAAGCTATTGAACCATTACAGGGCAGTTGACAAATGTAATATACTCTGCTATTATATAGTCCTATGAAAACAAAAATTATTGCAACAATCGGCCCAAAGTCATGGGATGTGAAAGTATTTGAAAATATTTTAAAAAATGGCGCTGAAATTGTCAGGGTTAATTTTTCGCATGCCACAGAAAAAGATTTTTTGCATATCAAAAAAATGGTTTTGGAGTATAACAAAAAATACAAAGCTAAGGTTAAAATTATGCAGGACTTGCAAGGCCCAAGGATTAGAATGGGGGCGTTGCCAGAAGAGGGGATTAACCTTGTGGCTGGTAAAAACTATTGTTTTTATTACAAAAATGGTAAAACAGTCAAGCCCAATGGCTGTTTGCCAATATCCGACCCGTACTTGCATATTGATATGAAAAAGGGAGAGCCTATCTATTTAGTAAATGGGCAAATGGAAGTTGAAGTTTCAAAAATTAAAGACCGCAAAATTTATTTTAATGTTACTCGGGGCGGAACCTTATTCAGCCACAAATCCATTAATGTGCCAAGAACCAGCTTAAGGGCAGGCGGGCTAACTGCCAAAGACATAAAAGATGTTAAGCTTGCTTTAAAGCACGGAGTTGATTTTATCGCTTTATCGTTTGTGCAATCAGCAGAAGATATTATAAAATTAAGAAAAGTTCTTGGTAAAAGCAAAGTAAAAATTGTAGCTAAAATTGAAAGAGCTGTTGCTTTAGACCACCTAGACGCTATTATCAGGGAGGCTGATGTTTTGATGGTGGCAAGGGGGGATTTGGGCATTGAAATTCCAATGGAAAGAGTGCCAATTGTTCAAAAAGATATTATTAGGCACTGCCATTGGCACAACACCCCAGCTATTGTGGCTACTCAAATGATGGTTTCAATGGTGGACCACGACAGCCCCACCAGGGCTGAAGTGAGTGATGTGGCCAATGCCATTTTTGATGGAGCTGATGCCGTTATGCTTTCTGAAGAAACAGCCAATGGAAAATATCCAGCTAAGGTGGTAAAAGAAATGAAAAAAGTGGTTGATGCCACTGAAAATCATATAAAAAGGCAAAGCCTGTTTGAAAATTTCTCGGACTAATTATTTTTTACAAAGCCCCCGCCTAAGGCGAGGGCTTTTGTTTTATAATCAGCAAAAATTTAGTAAGATAGATGAACATCCCGATTAAATAATTGTAAATAATTAAGGTTTACACGGGGCAATTTTACGCAAAAAGCATTTTGCTAAATTGCCCGTTAAAGCCATAACATGGCTTTAACCTCTTTGAGAGGAGCGTTTAACAGGATCTAAGAATTCGTAAATTCATTTCATTTATTAACGATTTCTAAGAGATATGTTTTTAAATATCCTTGCTTCAAATCCACTGGCTTCTATTTTTTCCTTGGCGGTTTTAGCTGTCGTAGGCTTAATAGCTGTTGCTTTTTTATTTTTTTCAATAATCCCTGTTTTACTGGGAGCGCCTTTTGTGCCAATTCACAAGGCGCGGCTTGATTTGGCATTGGAATTTTTAAATTTAAAGCCAGGCCAAAAAGCAACTGACTTGGGCTCTGGGGATGGCAGGGTGTTAATTGAAATAGCCAAAAGGGGAGTAGTTAGCGTTGGGTATGAAATAAATCCGTTTTTGGTATTAAAAACCAAAATGGAAATTAAAAAACAAGGCCTTAGCAACTTGGCATCTTGCCATTGGAAAAGTTTTTGGGGCGTAAATTTTAACCAGTTTGACGCTATTTTTATTTTTGGAATGAGCCACATTATGAAAGGCATTGAAAAAAAAGCCCAAAAAGAATTAAAAGCAGGGGCACGGCTTGTTTGTTTTGTTTTTCCCTTGCCCCCACACCAAACAAAGTTATGGTGTGGGGGCGAGCCCAATTGGCAGCCGATTTTTGCAGAAAACGGCGTTTATATCTACGAAAAAAGTTGACTAAAAGTCTTCCACAATTGAAAACAGCCACAAGGAATTAAGTTTCCCGTGGCTGTTTTTTTGCTTTCACCGCTCATTGCTCGGTTAGGGTGAAAGTAATTGTGTAATTTTCAACTCCGACGGGCTCTTTTATTTTCTCGGCTTTGTAGCCGATAGAATAAAAGCCATAACCAGGGCCAATGCCGGTAATTAGCTTGGTGGGTATGGTTTCACTAACCGGCATCCAGCCAAGAAAATTACCCATAACTCCATTGAAGTTGGCATTATTTGCCATAACACCAATTTCATAACTGGGATTTTCCGGTTGCTTTGTGATTTGAGCAGAAATCGACAAATCGCGCATGGTGGTTGTCAAACCGAGCTCTTTTTGCTCGGATGAAACAGTGCCATCCTCTGCGACAACGAGGTGGGCTTGATTGTTATTAGTGTCTTTAAACCCCATAACCGCGAATGCCTCTACAGTTATCGTAATTGTTTGGCTAGCCGTGTTGCTAGCGAAAACAGTTGAGGTAGAAGTAAAGGTGAAAATAAAACAAGAAAAGAGTAGCATTGACAGTACAAAAAGTTTTCTCATTTCGAATCTCCTAAAAAATTTCAACCCTTGTAGGGTGGAATAGTACAAGTAATGATTATTTATAACCAATTTTACTTTACCATAGTTTTTCAACAAAGTCAACTTTTTTGTAATTAAATTTTTTAAGTTATCCCCAACTGGAAACACAATTGTTTACAAGGTACAATTAATAATTTAGGAATAAATATTTTGATGGCGAAAGGCCAAGGTAAAATTAAAGTTAAAAAAGTTGTTAAGAAAAAACAGCCAAAGGTTGTGGTTTTTGGGTTGAAGAAGTTAAAACAAAGAGTTAAACATTTCCTGTTTAAAAACTCTCTTTTTTACAAAGTGTCTGTTTTGAAATATAGAGTGTTGCATAGCTACTATCAAAAGAAAGAAAATATTCTTTTTTTAATACAAAAAAGAACAAAGCAAAGCAAAAGAGCAAGCATTAAGAAAAAACGAGGATTACAATATGGGAACGACCGCGCCAAAACTGTAATTTTTGGGAAAGGGAAAAAACAGCAGTGGTCCGACCACCGTATTCTTCGCACTAAATGTAGCGTGGGGACGAGGAAAACTATTGAACTGCCAATTGCCCTTTCGTTTTTGGGCTGGCAGCCAAGAGTGGCTTTTATTCTAAAGCGAACCAGAAAGAACCCTCTCTGGCCTTTCCAAAAGTATTGGCAAGAGGCAGTGTCTTTTGTTTTGCTCTTGGTGATTTTAGCTCCAGCTTTGTTTGGACTTTTTCCTAACGAAGCTCAAGCTGCCACTTACACTTGGACACAAACCTCTTGGGATGCCCAACCTTCCTCTGGCATTTATGCTGTTCATCCAGGCGACCAAAGCAACTGGACAAAATACGAAGCCAGGGATGCAGGCATAAATACCACTTCCACGGCTGGGCAGATTTCTTTGGCAACCAGCTCGGCCAGCGCAGTTGATACAATTGATGCTGATTTTATGGCTGGCACATTTGCCACCACAGCCACAAGCTCAAATGCTGTTACTTTAAAATCACAAGGAGCAAGTTGGTCATCAACCTCAACTTATTCAATAGTTGATGGCGGTATTTCTGGCTTATACACTTCTGTTTCGGCTGTGGACGCTAACAATATATTCATTAGCTACTATGACCAAACCAACACAGACCTTAAAGTTGCTAAAACAACCAACGGGGGAAGCACTTGGGCTTATTCAATCGTGGACTCAACCGGCGATGTGGGTCAATATACCTCCATTAAAGCTATAGACGCCAACACTATCTTTATCAGTTATTATGATAACACCAACTCTAACCTCAACTTCGCCAAATCAACCAACGGGGGAACGAGCTGGACAACGAGCACCCCAGATAGTACGAGCGATGTAGGCAACTACACCTCCATCACCGCCACCGACGCCAACACTATTTTTATTAGTTATCGTGATGTCACTAATGCCAACCTCAACTTCGCCAAATCAACTAATGGGGGGACGAGCTTTACTTTGAGTTCTTTGGATAACCAGAGCAATGTGGGCATATACACTTCAATTGCCACTCCGGATGCTAATACTATCTATATCAGCTACTACGACGAAACCAATCTTGATTTAAAATTTGCCAAGTCAACCAACGGAGGAACCAGCTGGACAACAAGCTCTGTGGACACCACGGGCACTGTGGGCCAATGGACTTCCATCGCAGCACCAGACACCAACACTATCTTTATTAGTTACTATGATATTACCAATACTAACCTCAATTTTGCCAAGTCCACCAACGGAGGAACCAGCTGGACAAAAACCACGATTGATTCAACTGGCGATGTGGGCTATTACACCTCTATCACCGCTCCTGATTCCAACACTATTTTTATTAGTTATTATGATCTCACCAACGCCAACCTCAACTTTGCCAAATCCAC
>Ga0265296_1004321_pt1 | contig 12398 bp, 13 predicted proteins | sample MunlanPumphouse1_FD_189073 | JGI IMG/M metagenome (GOLD analysis project Ga0265296, IMG submission 189073) | Groundwater microbial communities from a municipal landfill in Southern Ontario, Canada - Pumphouse #1 | ecosystem: Environmental > Aquatic > Deep subsurface > Groundwater | place... | reverse complement strand
CCGGGTCGATTATCGAGGCCCGGTTGTATGCCTCGAGCGATTCGTTATAATTTTTCAGATTGAAGAGGACGAGACCCTTGTCCATCCATGCAGAGGCATTGTTCGGGTTAAGTTTCAGGGCCTGGTTGTATGCCTCGAGAGATTCGTTAAAATTTTTCAGATCGGAGAGGACGTCCCCCTTGTTGATCCATACCGAGGCATTGTTCGGGTTAAGTTTCAGGGCCTGGTTGTATGCCTCGAGAGATTCGTTATATTTTCCTTGTTCATTCAGGGCAACTCCCTTGTCGTTCCATGCTGCGGCCTCCGGGTCAGATGTAGTGCATCCAGCCATCAGCGTCGCGGCAACGAGCAGGAGAATAAGTGTAAAAAAAAATCGCATGATTCCAATACATTATCCGGGCCTTTAAAAAAACCTGACGATATCCGTTGGTCACACCCGGGTTTTTCTCTGCACCTCTCATGGCCATGGTATTTTTTGGTGGCACATTGGGCACTTAGACTCCTTTTTCCGGGATCTCTTACGAGAAAATGGTACAGAAAAAAGATCCCGGAAATGACCCTCAATGTGCCCCAAGTGCCCTGTTGATCACAGCCTCAGTTTTCCCGAAGGCAGCTCTCTCGTTGACCCCCCATTCCCCCATGCCCAAATAAGCCCGTACAGAGCTCCGTTTCCATTCCGGGTATTCCCGGCCCTCCCGGTGGACAGCAATTTGGGCCCGGATTCTGTTCGCGTGGAAAAATCGCCTGTAAATTGGGCATTTTGCCGAAAACCGGCTGGAATGCACCCCGTAGAATGGCCCCAAACGGTGGTCCGGCAGCCTCTTTTCCGGTGCTCTGCCATGGGTGGTTTTTACGGGGAAACGCGAAAAGAACGCGAATACGGGGGCCGGATTTTCCCGACCCCTAAAAACAATTACCAATTCGGATTACGTGGCATTGTACCATATTGTTCATCGATTATAATGTAGGATTGATTATGGTATTCAATGAGAGTGCCACGATTGCATTCAAATATATTTTTCCCTTTACAGATTTCTTTGACTAACGCATCATACCGACTGATATTGCCTTCGAAGTCGGCAATGTTTCTCCAGCCTTGGCGCCATACCTTTGGGTCGTTATTCGTTCCATGCATATACTTCTCAAATTCCGGGTACATCTGCAATTGTTCAGACGAGACAGGAGTACTGTTGATGTATCTGATGATACTTACGTTCGCTTCCTGAATTTCAAATGATGCATCGATCGTCAGCGGGACAGCAGGTGTTGTATTCACTGTTGTCATACCCTTTGGCTTTTGATCTCCGAATTGAAGAACAGATCCCGGCATAACGTAATAAAAAAGAATTCCCAGAATAATGATTGCACAGACAATTATAATGATCCTGGCATTTCCGGTTGGTAATTTCATATGGTGAACCCCCTTTCGTTAGTGTTTCTCAACAATTTCTTTTCATCGGACATGGATAATAATCCATCAGGTTGTAGAATATTTATTGTTTTAAATTAAAAATAATGAATAAGAAATTTTATTTTTTAATTTCACTGGTATTAGCTTCTGTAATTTTAAATTCCGGATGTATGATGCAGAATTCTGCGGCAAGTGAAAAAAATACTACAAAATTTGTCGAAGACCTTACGAAAAGTCAAATCTATTACAATACCCAGGTACAATCTGACCCGATGAATGCGACGGTGTGGATCCAGCGGGGCAACTACTATAACGATGTAAATAACCAATACGAAAAAGCCTTGTAGAATTATAACCGGGCTCTGGAACTGGATCCAGCGAATGGATACGGATGGTATTCGAGAGGAATTACCCTTCAAAATATGCATCTGGACAATGAATCTAAACTCTGCTTTGAAAATGCGATAAAATTTGGTTTTGTTAAATCAAGTCAATGATCCCTGAAAAAAAAGAATTAATATGTTACCTGGTTTGACCAGCGGGTAATATAATACACCGGCGGGACTGCGCCAGCAGGGTCCGACTGTTTTGTTTATGGTGAACGCTTCCTGCTTTTTACCAGGAATAATACTATAACGGTAAGTGCAAGAACAATACCCGTACCTGCCGCAATAATCTCCATCATTTTACCGGCGTTTACAGATTGCACAGGAACCTGTGAAGTCCTCCCCCCCTGATATACCGTATCCATCGAATTTGACCATACCTCATTGGCGCCGATGATCCAGATATCCGTGATCTGCGTCGGGTCATCGCGCCCTGTGGACTTTCTTATCGAGAAGACCAGTTGTTTCCCGCAGGAATTAGCCGGTGGTATGTGGACGGATTTCAATTCTGTATCAATCTGCCCCTCATGCCAGTTCCCGACACCACATTCCCCGATAAATCCCATGATAGTGGCGTTTCCCTTCACGGTTGGGTGCATGTTCGTGAGCACCTCGGCCGGTGCTCCTTCCATACCTGGATAGATCTGGGTGGTTTCTGCTGCTGATATCGTTCCAGGAACCATCACGGTTACCAGGATGATAAGAGAAACAAGTGCAATCACTCTCATAAAAGAGAATTAATTATATGCTGTCAGTTCTCCAAACGATTCTGCGATTAAATCTTCATACCTCAACAGGCCATCCCCGCTGGGATCTACGGTATACCGGTTGTCGTCGGCATCCGTGTATTTTGTCAGGTTCATATGGGTATTATTTCCCAGTTTATATACCTGTGGATTATCGAAGGAACCCCATGTCGGGTCGGAATGGACCCATGCGTCCGTAATCCGGTTTTCAAGGATGGCATGGCCATAGGAATATCCGGTTTCATTAATCCATGTGATACCAAGGAACCGCGACGGGATCCCCAGCGAGCGGCTGAAGGTTATGTCCATGGTGGAGTACTCATCGCATACCCCTTCGTTTGCATGGTTCTTGATATAGAGGTCCGATGCAGCATAGAGCAGGTTCGTATCGGATTTCGTATATGTCATTATGCCATGGGTGTAGGTATTCAGCCTGCTGGCTGTTTCATACGGTGAAGTGGTATTGTCGGCTGCAGCTGCTGCTTCCGAGATGATGGCATACCCCTCACTGAACGGGAAATGGTACAAGTCGCTCGTCTCGAGGTTATCCCCTCCGTCCGGGTCCGGCAGGTGCGAGGCATCATTGTTGTATTTTTCAATCGCATTCAGCTCCAGTTGCCCGGCCCATGTCACGGTATTGTCGGAACCCACGGTGATGAAGAATCCCATCGGCTTAATTCCCACGGAACTCCGGCTTGCGATAACCTGGAACGGGACGGAAACCGTGCAATTAGTACCCGGGGCAAGGTTCGTGAACGATGCCGATGTACCGTACCCGTCTTCAATGGAGACAAACGTTATCTGTCCGCTAGCCGTTGAAGATCCATTGTTGTAAATACTAATGGTCTGGGTAGTTACCGTGTCCTGAGTCCAGTACCAGTTGAAATACCCAAATTCCGGTACCATATTCGGACCCATGCGTGTCTTTGCAATGGTGGCCGTTTTCGATGCAGGTCTGACAAAGTTGATCTTCACGGTTTGCATCGAGGACTTCTGAACGTCTACAACATTATTTCCGGTTGGAAACCGGATATCCGTGCTAATAACCCTGACACCCGGGTATGCTTTTGCAGTTTTTTCATCCATCTTCCTGACCGCAACCGGTGTCACGACCGGGTTATATGCTGACATGTCCTTTGGTCCGGCCCATTCATCGAACCGGCCAACCCATCCCGGGGGTGTCGGGTTTGTCTCGTTCGTCGCGTTTGCTATGGGGACAAATACCGCTGCCAGCATCAGTGCTGCGAGCAGTAGGGTCCATTCTCTCTTGGGTTTCATGTGTTTTCTACCTCCATTTTTTCGGAAGCATGATCCAAAACTTTCATAAGAAGAAAAGTGTATTGTTTCATGCTTACGGGCAGCTTCGGATTCGTCAAATGTGCAAACTGATGTGAACCCGGCCATATCGCTTTTCAGATCATTGTCATAACAATAAATTCTGATTCATTCAAATCGTCTGATGCAATTATTCACCTGTATTATGATTGATTCATAAATCCTGGTGTACGCAGGGTGGCGCAGGTACCTCTGATTTACGTCATGGATTGTCCTGCTGTTTTTTCACAGATGAAAAAAATCAAAGATACTGGTCGCGTAGTACCTGCGGTGTGTCTCCCCCTGGTTTTACAACCATAACCTGAATGTGAGGAGGCGGTGTTTTATTGGCCTGCACATCCCTGCCCTGCAATATCACGGAAGCTCCATCCCGCGACCCCAGACCTTCACCGGGAGTAATGGCGACATCAAGCCCTGATTTTGTTATGAGCTCCTCGTTGCTGACATCTTTTCCATTAAGGAGAATCTTAAATGAGTTATGTGACCCGCACGTTGAGCTCGCTTTCAGATTTAAGCGAATGGAATCCGGGCTGGTACGTGAAACCGTCACATTGTCGGGAAGTTTTCCCGTACCACATTGATCCCCAGATCGACATGTGCTGCCGTCCGCGGAATATTTCGTCTCATCAACGGGAAGTACATAGAGTGGCAGGGGGATAACAAGGAGGACCACAAACAAAGCCACTAAAAGAAACCAGGGCCGGTATTTTATGCCGGTTCTGGCTGGATGTGCGGTATCGTTTTTGTCTGATCCGGATCTCTCGTGTATTCCCTGGTACCATGCACCAATGACCTGGGGGATCGTCAATATAATGATGTACATCGCCGGAGTATCCCATCCGAGAAATCCCCGTATCACGTCCAAGGGTCCGTTGGGCCAGACCCAGGTAAAACCCAACAGGTGGAATACATCGACCAACATATAGCCGACAAGTGCGGTGCATAAACCTGACAACAATCCTGTCAGGATCGGGCCCGGACTGATTTTCCTGCCCGTGCAGAACAGGTCGGCTGCAATCATGCCTAGGACCAGTGAAAGAATGATGGCCGTTCCAAAGATCCATGGCGTGTGAAATGGGAATATTATGTCGAAATAACAGGAACCAGTAAAAAACCTGGATATTGCATATAAGCAATACGTCACGGCTGTAAAACAAATACCCCCAAAACAACCCCAGAGGATAATTGCCGGTATCAACGCTGACGAACCTTCCCGATCAGAAAAAAAACTCATAGATCACCAAAAAAATTAGTTGAAGGGGTTTGTTGATAATACCTCTCCGGAAATTGCGTCGATATTGACAGATCCTCCATGGGCGATGCCAAGCTTGTCATATTCAACGGTATCTACCACCCAGGTGAGTTTCTGGCTGTCACCGGAAGGTATAACGAACAGTTGTGACTGTGTCTCTGCTGCAGACCCCATGGCAAAGGCATGCTCGCCGGTTTTCTGGGCATCGGCCTGTGACACTTTAGGGGTGGTATTAATGAGCAGTTCACGATCAGTTCCGTGGTAATAGACCCGATTGTCGTCAGGGAAGAACGAGACTGAGGCTGAGGAAAGGGTGTATGCATTTCCAGATTTCGCGTTCCATGAATATACGTATTCCTTTCCCATAGCACCGTGATCAATGATTTGTGATCCGATAAATGCCATCTTTTTATCGGAGAAGTTCGTGTAATACTTTTCAACAAAGGCTTCTGCAACGGTCTTCATACCGGAAAGATCCTTTCCTTTAACGGAGTTCTCCGCACCGGTCTGGATCATTGCAGTTTCGATCCTGCCTGTCTTGACATTGATGTTGAAAACATTGTCAGCCGCGGTAGTAACCTGGTATACCTCCCCTGTGTATGTTTTCATAAGGGAGATATCGTTAATGGCGTCAGCCGGCGATCCCGTGTACTTCTGGATATTTTCTTTCACAGAAGTTACGACAGGTTCATTGGAGAGAAGCGATTTCGAGTCATGGTTATCAGGAGCCGCTGCCGCAACTGAACACGCAAGGACCAGTGACAGTCCGATTACGATACCGATCAGTTTTAAGAGATTAATTTTCGTCATTTGTTTCCACCTTCATCAGTCCCCAGCCCTTGCCGGGTCGATTGTCATGGCGCAGTTGCCATTAGACCTGCAGACGTAATTGTTCATCCCGCCGAGGTTACCGGTGCCATAGAGGTCACCAAGATCCGATGTTGCCCGCTGTGCTGCGATCTTGACTGAGCACCTCTCATCGAGCCAATACCAGAACCTCTGTGACCAGTACTCAGATTGCGCAGAGTTGATAGTACCCGTCCATCCGACTGACATATCGACTCCTTCCACAAGCGACTGGTATGCCACATTTCCATAGGTATCGGAGAGAACAGCAGTATTGCATGCCATGTAGACCGCGAGGACAACGTCAGCCAGCTGGCCATTGGAGCTTTGCAGGTGCGGATAGATCCCGGTATCTTTTCCTGTTATAAATGAATCAGGAAACTCCAGTAAACCGGCGCCACCATGACCGTCAAAGAAAAAAACATTATCACTTGACATACGGGTTAGGGCGTTAGACGCACCCGGGGACCCCGTATACGCCGTTGAAGCATACCCCATACTGGATAATTCGCCCTGTGCATTCTGTGCAACGGCGGCGGTATCCAGATTGCTGTACAGGGGTCCATAACTGCTGGCCTGGTAGGCACTCACCATTGGTACCATCGCCATCGCTGCCAGCAGCAGTGCCATTAGGACGATGCTGATTTTTCTAAGTTTCATTTTTTCCTCCAGTTTTTTCCACAGCCTCCGCTAGCGAAAGAACTACACAACCTCATAGTCATGGTGAGAGGTAGCTTAAGCCATCGGAAAGGAGAGGGTGGATGTCATAGCAATAATGCCTCCTCTCCGTTAGGTTTTTCGGGACAACCCCCGGCTGTCCACTGCGAGATTTGTTCTTCTCTTAAATACCGTTTATCAGCCAAAACTTAACACGTACCCGACAATGAGGGACCTGATCAAAAACCTACGACTGATATCCGGATTGTTGTCGATAGCTGATACATAAACTTAGAAAATATCCCTGCCATACAATCCGGAGAGAGAAAGGATGTGATACCATGATCTCTCCGGATCGGCGGGCATCTGAACGATACCCGCCCTTCCCTATTTTCAATGATGTTATTAACGGTTTGTCGTTCAAAACTCAACCTTTCAGGAACGTGTTAAGTTTTGACCGACAAAACGGATTAAGCCTGATATATTACGCTATCCCGTGATACCATGAAAGTTCACTGGTTAGCACTATTGATAATAGTTGGTCTGGCATTAGCCATACCGACCGTATCGGCAAAGATTGTTGAAGAAAAAAACGGGTACATTGTCACGACCATTGATAATGCTTCACGCTTCGTGGAGATCTCATCTTTAAGCTCGTATACCCTTACCCAGGGCCAGACCCGGTGGCATTCCTCAACCGTTCCGTCAGGGGCGACAACATTCATTTCGGACCTGAACTGGGGAAAGCCTTCGAACTCCCTTTCATTGACCGTTTATTCACCGGACTTATCCATTCTCGGCCCGTATTATGATGCCGCGGACGGAGTGGTTGACGGGCGTGTTTATCTGATGATATCCCGATCCACCGGGCTCGCCTCCGGGACATGGTCATCGAAAGTATATGGAAACTCGATAACCGGCACCCAAACGTACTCGTATTCCGCATCCGGGTATTGATCACAACCCTTTTTTCATAGCGTATGGAACAATTATTATTGATGAATTCCCGTCGGCTTTTTCTTATTATCATAATTGGTATATGCTGCTTCGGGTTAGTTGTCACTGCCGGTGCAGAGAATCTCGGCGGTTATACCGTATCACCGGTTAGACCGGGAATGGATACGGGAACCCCGTTTGAGACGGTGGAAGTAAATTTTTGGGAACTCCCGGTCCCGATAATCCTCCTGTCCCTGGCGTTGTGTATTTCTCCGCTTCTTGAACTCGTGGTCCAACTGTTGTTGTTAACAAAATTATTTGTGTACCTGGGATACCGCAAAATCGCAGGCACAAATCTTCTTAATAATGATTCCAGGGACCAAATCTATCATTGTATCCAGGATAATCCCGGGATTTTTTTCAATTCCATAATGCGAAAAACCGGAATTAAACCTGGGACACTCCGGTATCATCTCCTGTTATTACACTCGATGAAGAAGGTTTCTATCCTTACATCAGGAGGGCACGCACGATATTTCGAAAATTCTGGTGTTTTTTCTGAATCAGAGAAGACCGTTTTAAAATATATCCAGAATGAAACCGACAACCGCATTCTCATGTTGTTACTGGAGAATTCAAAATTAAACAGGAAGGATTTGGGAGAAAAACTGGGAATATCCGGTGTGATGGTTACATGGTATATGAAACGGCTCACGGGTGTCGGTATAATCGATCTTCAAAAAGCCGGGAAAAATGTCCGATACGAGATAAATCCTGATATGCGGTACTATCTGGAAAAATACCTTGTCCAGAAGAGGGATGCTCAATCTTTACTCTCTAATGAACATATTTCTGAATCTGCATAATGGAGTATCTCCTCTGTTCATCGTTTGAAAAAAACCTGCATTTGATTGTGCACGCCCTCCGGTTCGGGATCTTGGTGATGTTCAGGACCTCGTCTATCCAACAGTCAGCACCGGAAAAATTCCAGCGGATCCCAACATGGAAAAAATTTCATTTTCCGAAAATTTTCAGTAAACCAAATGCAATCATCCCTAAACCAGAATAGTACTCCTCTTCCTCGACACCGAAACCACCGGCCTCCCGAAATATTCCTCACCAGATCCCACAGAAAAATGGCCCCGGGTGGTCCAGCGGGCCTGGGCATTATACGATAATGACGGCAACCGCGAATGCCTGAACAGCTTCATCAATTACCCTACTGACTTCACCATCCCCATTGACTCTGCCAGGATTCACGGAATTGGCGGTCTAAATGTGGCTACATATGACCTCCCGTCTCCGGCGTAAAAACGATAAAAATGGCCGAAACTCACCCTCATTTTCCGGAATTATTCCCTCTGGTTCCGGAAAAACAGGCAATCGGAGCCCTGTGCATGGAGATTTGGGAAGTACCCTGAAATGGGGGAATCTCTGATCGAGTATGGTATGCGGCGCTCCCCTATCAGAAATGAGTAGGTCGCGGGAAATTCCCGATCAATGGAGGGGGGGTTGCCTCCCTGTCGGTTTGATCCGGGTGGGGGTAACCCCCCATCTTAAATGTGAGTAGGGGTCCGGTTTTTTTCTTGTACCTGCCGGCGCTTTCGCGTGTCACCATCTCCGGCAAACGGAAGCGCCCATTCTTACAAACAATGCGGTCGCGGAAATTCCGGAGTAAGGTAAGCCATGACCGGAGTGACGCTGGTTGCTGAACGCTCTTATGTCACTTGTGTCACATTGTACCCCTTTTTCCGGGATCTCTTACGAGAAAATGGTACAGAAAAAGATCCCGGAAATGACCCTCAATGTGCCCTAAATGCCCTGGCGATCACAGCCTCTGTTTTACCTGGGAGTCACTCTGTGGTTGACCTCACCATTCCCCCATGCCCAAATACGCCCGTACAGGGCTCCGTTTCCGTTTTTGGAATTTCCGACTCTCGTTGTGGACAGCAAATCGGGCCCGGATTCTGTTCGCGTGGAAAAATCGCTTGTAACGCGGGTATTTTGCCGAAAATCGGCTGAAATCCACCTCGTAGAATAGACCTAAACGGTGGTCCGGCAGCCTCTTTTCCGGTGCTTTGCCATGGGTGGTTTTTAATGAGAAACGCGAAAAGAACGCGAATATGGGGGCCGGATTTTCCGGAGGGTCGGATACCCAAGACAGACCTTCTTTTCCTTATCGAGTGGTCATGAGTCGATTGAGCGGGAGAATAACGGTGTCTAAATGCCACTAAATATAGCCTCCCGCTCTTTACCATTAATGGAAAAAACCGATGAAAGAATCTCCATTTTCAGAAATTGTAGTTTCTGAATGCAGAACAATATGGAAAAGGATCAAAGTACATACTCGGATTGGATATTCATGTAAAGAAAAGCAATGTGCGAATAAAAATCTAAATTTTTTTATTCTTCATTCTCATTCTTCGAATGGAATTTATATAATTAAAGATATAGTAAAAATATGCCAACTTTAGCGACAGTATATCGATTTCTTGTCGCATCTCCCTCGGATATAAAAGAAGAACGTGAGATTGTCCGCACTATCATTTCAGAATGGAATGCAATCAACTCTCTTCGATATAATGTAATAATAGAACCTGTTTTGTGGGAGTCTCATTCGATACCCGAGATGGGTGATCGACCACAGGAATTACTCAATAAACAGGTTGTAAAAATATGTGACGTCTTAATTGGAATTTTTTGGACACGAATCGGTACCCATACCGGGAAAGCGGAATCAGGAACTGTTGAAGAAATTGAAGAATTTATTAACGGTGGGAAACCCGTCTTGTTATATTTCTCAGACAAACCCGTTAGTCCAAATTCTGTCAATAGGGATCAATATGACAAACTTCAAAAATTTAAAGAGAAATGCAGAGTGAAAGGTATTATTTTTGAATATAGTTCAAATGAGGAATTAAGTCGATCACTAATAAAACATATTTCCAAACAAATTGATGTCCTTCAAAAAATTTATGGTGTATCTCCCAAACAGGAAGAAATTATTAAACAAAATCGCGAGGAACAAACTTTAAAAAAATTTATTATTAGATTTGATAATTTGATTCAATTATTTGACGTTGAATGGGATTCATCCATAATGGAAAATTATCGTCGTTATGAAAAATTAAATCAAATCCTTAGAGATGTGTATGAACAATTATGGTCGATGTATCTGGAATTAAACTTTGATGAAACGGAAAATGTAAAAAAAGGATTAAAAAATACCCTTAGCAAAATAAAAAAAATAATCACTCAAACGGAAAATCTCAACATAGCGTCCTCTCTTTGGCGTCAGGGTGAGATTGTAAAAATTCGATCAACCATTTTTAATGAATTGAATGATTGCCTTACTACCTTAAAAAGCATCCAAGTTATGGAATGAATATCAAGGATATCAAAATTACATTTATTCCGGTCCGGTGTTTTGACTCATTTTTCGGAAAGTCTTACGAGAAATCTGTGCAGAAAAAGTCCCTGAAATGACTCACAATATACCCTATGTACCCTTCTTCTCCAGGTTCCTTTTTATAGAAAAATCATTCCTTAAAAATCCGCTCACCTTTCTTCGAATGTTCAAGGTAAAAATCGATCAGACGGGTGATGGAGGCAACGTGCCGAGATGGATCTCGTATGATAAAGGCGATCGTACTTTGTTTTAGTTAAAACACTTTATGGAAAATAACATTACACTCAAAAAAAATTACTGACTCGATTGAGATTTCTGGCTCTCTTCATAAGAACTGATAAGTTTTTTGATAATCTCATTGTAACTCTCTCGGCGTTTTCCAAGTGAATCGAGCTTATCACGTGTTTCTTTCTCAACCCGGATAGAGGTATAATTTACCATTTCGTTATACTGTTGTCAACAATTACTATTTTATAGCACTTGTATGCAACATATACAATAGTATACATATAATGCAATGTATGCAAGGATGTGACCCTGGAGATGACCCATGCCCGAAAACCCCAGACCAAAAATCCCCCTGCTCGACCCCGAGACCGACACCTGCCTCTTCCGCTCGCTGCGCTATGATCTTGATACCGGCATGCTCCGGGATCACGACGCCGACCTGTACGCGAAAGAATGCGATGACGGGACCGTCATCTTCTGGTTCCGGCACTGGACCTGGAACCGGAACGAGACCGCTATCTGTCAGATCACGTCACGGGAAGAACCGGCCCGGTTTATCCGTGAGCAGTTCACGAAGCCCGGTCTCTTCTCCGGCTGGAATCACGTGGGGCTTGCCCGGTATCTGCCGGAGGTGTACGGGAAGGGGTGAGGGTTGTTGGGGAACCTCATGAAAAAAACCAACACTCCAAATATTTTTCAGACATCCCTCTAATCTTATTTGCTAGCGTGAAAAATCTCTAAATGAACAACGCTCATTCAGAAATGATCCCCGTCCGGATTTCCAGAATAATTGCATTTTATGCGATCCAGTTTTTCTATCGCAATCCTAAAGTTTCATTATTTTAAATCATGACATGTTGAGATGATATCGTGGAAGAACTTGGTTTTAAGTTAATAACTTCCGAAAACTGGAATGTCCCCGATAAGACAACTGTTATCTATACATGTCCTTTTGATTATGATAAAAAAACTGAAGTTCACCCATATTTAGATCAAATCCTCAAACCAAAATTAAACAATGAAGTTCCTATTGAAGTTAGACGATTGTTTGAGGTCGCACGTGGAACCCGACCTTTCGCAGTAACATATCCGCGTTTTGAATAAAGTAATACTTAGAAATATATCTTAGTACAGCGATAATCAAAATGTGCCAGACATAACCGGATTAACCTCGCAGAATTTCACATCGAAG
>Ga0265296_1004320_pt1 | contig 12400 bp, 9 predicted proteins | sample MunlanPumphouse1_FD_189073 | JGI IMG/M metagenome (GOLD analysis project Ga0265296, IMG submission 189073) | Groundwater microbial communities from a municipal landfill in Southern Ontario, Canada - Pumphouse #1 | ecosystem: Environmental > Aquatic > Deep subsurface > Groundwater | place: Canada... | reverse complement strand
AACTTGATCCGAATAAAAGCGGGCAATGCAGGCTTGCCGCAAACTGATCAAAAACACGACTGGGGGTTTGCACAATACTGCGCAGAAGTGCCAATTCCGGCCATATCACCAGGTCACAATCTTTGTCGGGCTGGGTTAAATAAACCAATCGGCGCAATCCCCGGTTATAAAAATAATCCATGCTGCCGGACAAAATACTGTCCGCAAAATTCAGATTGGGCTGGACCAAACAAATTTTTGCCGTGGGCCGCTTGACGTCATTCATCCTTTTCCCATTTTCAACTCTTACCCAGCCATAAGCATAGTTCAGCGACCAAACTACCAATAAAATCAACAAAAGCTGTAACCCCAAACGCCGCTGCCGCTGGTCTGCATCACCCCACACCCAGCCGCACCACCACACAAACCCAGCTTTAAAAATCAAATAATTTGATAAATAGAGTAAAAAGGTAATGCCCCAGGGCCCAAAGATACTGACTGACTGCAAAAAATATATGTTGCCTACCTGCGTCACCCCGGTAAAAAGCGGAAAGCCTTCCGGGAAAACCGATGCCAAAAACTCATAAACCACAAAACAAATCGGGAAAACCAGGCATTCCAGCCAAAGGGGCAGTTTTTCTTTAAGGCGCAGCGCCAGCCAAAAGGTTACCGCATATCCTAAAATACACTGTAAATACAGTAAACCAAATTTTATCCCTTCCCAACCGTCCGCCAGGCGAAAAACTACTGATCGCGGCGACATCCAGAATAATCCCAAAAAGAAAAGCCCGTAAAATCCGCACAACCAAATAAATTGGCGGCGGGGGGCGTCGCGCCGCTCTTCCAAAAACCAGAGGAGCGGTACCAAAGCAACCCACATCAACCCAAAAAAATTCCCCCATTGCTGGGGGAATGAAAAAAAGAATAAAATCAGAGAAAAAATAAACAGCCGCATGTTGGATAATTACCAATCGGTCAGGTTTTTGGAAATCAACCGGTACATGCCCGGAACTTTTCGCACAATTTCATCTTTTTGAGTATCAATAACGTACAGGCAAAAACGCTCGGTTTCGCCGGCAACCCGGCCCGTTACCAATAACTTATGTTTACCAACATATTCCATACGGTCAAACCGTTCAAACTTAATATCTTTAATTACCTTGTCCGTCCGGCAATCAATCACGGTCAAGCCCGGGCGGCGGTGCAGGCGCGTCCCATCATAACCAGCATACAATTTTTTCTCGTCGGGCGCATACACCAGCCGCCGGACCAATTTGGGGCCAACCGGAACTTTTTTGATAAAAGCCAACGAACCCGCGTCATAAACACAAAGGTAATCGCAAAGATTTACTTCTCCCTCATCCTTTTTTGCGCAACTTTTGTAAGTTGCCCCGATATATACTTTATCGTCATTCGCTACTGCAACCGCGTAAACTCCGGCGCATTCACGCAAGCGTTTTTGCGCCACAAGCTTACCCGTGTCCAAGCTAACCATCGATAAAAGTATTTGGCTATATTTATCCACCGACGGCATAAGGAAACTGGTCGCGATTATCAGTCTGGCGTGCTCGCGGTCAACATCCATCGAGGAAGGGACAAAGTAAGTTCCTTCGCCAAGATCAATTTCTTCAGTAAACTGGTAATTTCCATTGGCCAAACGATATTTTTCTATTGAAGTTGAATGGTGCTGCGGCGGCTGGTTTGGCTGGTCTTCGCTAAAATATAGTATTACGTAAATGTCATCCTTATAAGGAATAGCCCACAACGGCCCGTCGCCGCGGTTTTTGATAATTTGCTTAACCTTACAATTATGGGCAAAATATTTTTCAACCGTTTTCCCAAGTGTATCAATCCCTATATGCTGTGGGATCAAAACATCGCCCTTCCCATCAATTGTCATAAAACTCGACATTTCCGGCACCTTGGCCACGTCTGTAAATTTTTCCGATTCCAGATTAATTCTGACTAACGTGGGCGAGCTGTACGTGTCGGGAAAACGCACCGCATAAGCATATTCCTCATTGTTAAAAGCCGCCGCATTCCCGACAATAATAATTAATAATATAAAAATCAAGCACCCGTATTGCATTTTGCCCCTCACAAATATATAGGACTAAAACAATGACCCCGACAACATGTCATCCAAATTCTCGGCCCCTTCCAGATACAAATCCGAATCCAACTTGTCCGAATAATAAACATCATCCGGCGAGACCCCAATCCACGCGTTCATAACATAGCTGCCATTAAAATCATAATCACCCGAATAGTAAGGGTAACCCCAACTCCGCGTGCGGTTGGTATCAAAATTTATGCCGTAACCCTTAAACATTTGGTAAACCAACTTACTGCAATACATTGAATCCATGTCATTTTTGTCGCTCCATTTCCTAAAGTACTCGGTTACCGAATAGCGGTTCTTGGCTAAATTCGGAAAATAGGGCTTGCCAGAGTAACTTCTGACTGCCGCCGCGACGGCCTGCTCAACGCTGGTGGAACTTAAAGCACTGGATTTAATTCTTTTAACCGAATAAGTAACAATATGATCCCAGCTGCGGGTGGAGGGATAATATAAATTAACTCCGTTGGACTTTAACGATTCAAATGTAATTTTTTCGGGTGCATCATATAATATCGCCACGTGCGTAAAAGATGAAACGTAGCGAACCACATACCCGGCAATGCCCCCGCTCCGCAAAAATATTAAGTCGCCCTTCCGTAAATTATAACTAATGTAATCCCAGGGAAAACTATATTCATTCAATACCTTGACCCCAAAACCCTTGACATTTCTTCTCTGTCTTTTCAACTTGCAATAAATGGTTTCAGCCGGAGAGTACGGCAAATTGGCCAAGGCGGTGCCGGGCTTATAATAATTGTAAAAATAAAACGAATACGCAGCCGCCTCGGCCTCATTTTTTAAGTCGTCAAAAGTATAATAACTGGGGGTAGCGCTGCCGCCGCCGCCGCTCCCCGCCAAAGCCACGCCGGATAACAACAGCAAAATCATTAACGCTAAACAAATTGATATTTTAACTTTCATTTTTTTCACCTCCTTCTTTATTCAATAACTTTTTCCACAAACTGCTCAACCTGCTCGCTGGAAGCACTAACCTGCACCGAAGACGGGCCGGCCCCGCCGTCATCTCCGGTGTGGATCACATAACCCACCACCACCGCTTCAATCGGCTGCATCAGCGACGAATCATTTTTGGCAAGATTGGGCAAGGCCTCGCGCACGCGCGCATCAATTTCCTGCACTACTTCCTCGGGTACCGCGGCCTGGCCTTCAACCGTCAAGCTGTTAATGGTTTGCGCAATTTTGCGCGCGCTAATTCCAACTTGTGAGGAGTCGCCTCCCCGCGCGGCCAGCGCCATCGCAGATGCCTGCTTTTGCGCAATTTTCGCGATCAGGTCGTCTGAAACAAACGGCGCATCATTGCCGCGGGCAGAAATTGTAGCATCGGTTTTTACCCGACTGTTCACGTATTCAACAAATATACCCAAAGCTGCTTGAGCACTAGCTTCATTACTTACCTTTCCAAAAGCATCATTAAACTCACTCAAGCGCTCATCCTTGGGTACTTCCTTAAAAACCTGCACACTTTCGCTTTGTGCATCGCTCAATTTTTGGTTGCCGCAGCCCGCACATACCAAACCAACCACAAAAAGACAAATAAAAGCACCAATGATTTTGTTCATATTTTTCACCTCCTTTCTATTTGAAATTATTCTCTATCAACAATAAAACCTATTTTCCTTGGCTTTTCTGCTGGTGGTTCCATCAGCTGCCGGATTGCTGCAAAAATATTATGAATTTCAACGTCGTGTTTATCCAAGCGGACCCCGAATTTTCGTTCGAGTCGATCTAATTTGTCCGCTAAATCTCGATGGGTTGCCAAAACATAACGTAACCTTACAAAAACCCGCATAATTGCAATATTGACCTGAACTGCTTTAGCACATTTCAATACTGATGACAGCATTGCAACCCCCTGCTCCGTAAATGCATAAGGTAAATATTTAATGTTTTGACCTCGCTTCAAGGTCACAAATTGTGACCTTGAAGATGTTTTGACAAAACGTAAAATCCTTAATGCTTCATTTGAATTGAGCTGAAACATAAAGTCTCTTGGAAACCGGCGCTTATTTCGTTTTACTGCTTGGTTTAATACTTTAGCTGTAACCCCATACAAAGCCGCCAAATCTCTGTCCAACATCACCCTCTGCCCACGGATCAGGTAAATTTTGTGTTCAATTTTGTCGATTGGGATTAAAGTAGCCACATCAAAAGAGAAGCAAGTTTCTTGCCAGAGAAATCAACCGTGGCAGTGTCGAAAATGGCTAAAAGCGTCAGCAGATTGACGAAAGATCAACTACTTCAAACCCACATCCGCCCGTCATAATGCGGGGGATAATCCTGTCCGGGACGCGGTGAAGGTGGAATAAATTTGGACGGTGGCGTATCTTCTGGAATATCTTCTTCCATTTCGGTTTCTTTTTCTTCAAGGGCCGAACCAGCAGTCGAATGGGACGACGCCAACGCCGCTTTTTCCGGCAAACGGGTCAGCGCCAGCGGCAAAACATCCTGCATGGTTTTGACCAAATGAAACTGCATGTCCTTAGGTAATTCCTTCATGATCTCGTCCAGGTCTTTTTTATTTTCTTCCGGCAAAATCACTACCTTTATGCCGGCGCGCCGGGCCGCTAAAAGCTTTTCTTTTAAGCCGCCAATCGGCAAAACGTTGCCGCGCAATGTGACTTCCCCTGTCATGGCTACGTCACGTTTAACCGGAATTTTGGTCAGCGCCGAAGCCAGTGCCGTAGCTATGGTAATACCAGCCGATGGACCATCTTTAGGCACTGCGCCTTCCGGTACATGGATATGAATATCAAATTTTCGGTAGAACGACTCGTCCAACCCCAGGTTTGCGGCCTCGGTGCGGATAAAACTCAACGCCGCCTTGGCCGATTCCTGCATCACGTCCCCCAACTGTCCGGTAATGGTCAAATTTCCCCTCCCCTTCATCACCGTAACTTCAATTGTCATGGTATCGCCCCCCACCTCCGTCCACGCCAGGCCGGTTACCGCCCCCACTAAGTCATTTGCCTCAATTTCCGCATATTTGTACATCGGGGCGCCCAAATACTCCTGTAAGTCCGATTTTTTTACGGTAAAAGTTTGGTCTTTTTTCTGTCCTCCCCGCACAATTTTGGTGGCAATTTTGCGCAAGATTTTGGCAACGGTACGTTCCAAATTTCTGACGCCTGCCTCTTTAGTATATTCCCTGACAATTGAGAGCAAAGCATCTTCTTCAAAAACAACCGTGTCACTGGTTAACCCGTGTTTCTCCAGCTCCTTCGGCATCAAAAATCCTTTGGCAATACCCATTTTTTCTTCTTCGGTGTAACCCGACATCTGGATCAGCTCCATGCGGTCACGCAAGGCCCGGGGAATTGGATCCATGGTATTGGCAGTGGCAATGAAGAAAACGTCCGATAAGTCAAAATTCACTTCCATATAATGGTCACTGAAGTTTTTGTTTTGCTCTGGATCCAGGACCTCGAGCAATGCCGCCGACGGATCACCCCGAAAATCCGCGCCCATTTTGTCCACTTCATCCAACAAAAACACCGGGTTGTTAACGCCAACTTTATGAATTGATTGAATGATACGCCCCGGCAGCGCTCCGACGTAAGTCCGGCGGTGTCCCCTGATTTCGGCCTCATCCCGGATACCGCCCAGCGACACCCGGATAAATTTCCGGCCCATCGCGTTGGCAATGGAGCTGGCAACCGAGGTTTTTCCAACTCCCGGCGGCCCCACCAAACACAAAATTGACCCGCCAATTTTTCCGGTAAGCTGCAGCACCGCAAAATATTCTAAAATTCTTTCTTTAACTTTTTCCAATCCGTAATGATCCTGGTTTAAGTTTTTTTCCACTTCTGCAATGTCTAATTTACTGCGCGATTTTTTCTTCCAGGGCAGTTCCACCAGCCAGTCCAAATAAGTGCGGATGACCGCCGCTTCCGCCGCCATCGACGGCATCTTTTCCAGGCGATCCAGTTCTTTTTTGGCTTTTTCTTTTATATCATCCGGCAGTTTCGCGGCTTCAATTTTCTTGCGGAATTCGGAAATTTCCGGCTGCATCGACTCGTCGCCGCCTTCTCCCCCCAACTCTTCCTGGATGGCCCGCAATTTTTCCTTCAAATAATATTCTTTTTGCACTTTTTCTATCTGCCGGCGCACTTTGCCCTGCAGTTTTTTCTCAACTTCCAATACCTCGATTTCCTTATCCAAAATTTCCGACAACCGCTTCAACCTTTTGTCCGGGGCCATGGCCTCTAAAATCGACTGCTTTTCGTCCACTTTTAATGACAAGTAAGAAGCAATCAAATCCGCCAGTTTTCCCGGATGGTCCACATTGATAATCGACATCAAGGTCTCGGAGGGGATGCGCTTGTTAAGTTTGACATAATTTTCAAATTGTTTGATGACCAGGCGGATCAGGGCTTCGGTTTCAACGCCAACCTCTTCGGTTTCCGTAATGCGTGAAATTTCAACCCTGAAGTATGGGTCCAGTGATACAAATTCCTCAATGCGGGCTCTGGCAATCCCCTCCACTAAAATTTTGGTGGTGCCGTCCGGCAGCTGCAGCATTTGTACAATTTCGGCCAGCGTCCCGATACGGCAAATATCCTGCGGCTGGGGCTCTTCCACTTCTTCGTCTTTTTGTGAAGAAAACACCACCAGGCGTTCTTTGGCCAGCGTATCTTCCAGGGCCTTGACCGATTTGTTGCGACCAATAAAGAGAGGAACAATCATCTGGGGAAAAACCACCATATTCCGCAGTGGGATTAACGGCAGCTCTTCGTGCCACTCCGTCAAGTTTTCCGGCCGGTTTTTTTCCGCTTTTTCCTTATGGGACAAAAGCTCACCCCTATTTCTTTTTGGCTGCTGAGCCGGACCCCTCGCCGCCTGGGCCAAAAACTTTACGGGTTTCAATAACTTCGTCAATCAAGCCGTATTTCAAAGCCTGGGTCGCACTCATATAATAGTCCCGCTCGGTATCTTTTTCAATCTTATCAATGGACTGGCCGGTATGTTTGGCCAAAATTCCATGCAGCATGGTTTTGATGCGCAATATTTCTTGCGTCTGGATTTCAATATCGGTGGCCTGCCCCTGCGCCCCGCCCAGCGGCTGGTGGATCATAATCCGGGCATTGGGCAAAGCAAACCTTTTACCCTTTGCCCCGGCCGTTAACAACAGCGCCCCCATCGACGCTGCCTGCCCCACACAAATGGTTGAAACCGAGGTTTTAATGTACTGCATTGTGTCATAAATAGCCAGGCCCGCGGTCACCACGCCCCCCGGTGAATTGATGTAAACGTAGGCATCTTTGGTGGAATCCTCTGAATCCAAAAACAATAATTGGGCAATGATTACATTAGCGATTTCTTCGTCGATCGCGGTCCCCACAAAAATAATCCGTTCCTTCAGTAAACGCGAAAAAATGTCGTAGGCCCGCTCCCCTCGTGAGCTTTGTTCTACTACCATGGGAATCAGTTGCGCAATCGATTTCATTTTAAAACTCCTTTCGAGTTAGTGCGTAGCTTCCTAGCTTGAAACCCGCTAGCAACTAGCTCACTACCCCAGCATTATACCTTGCCAAACACTTTTTCCTCAATTGCAATTTTCTCCCGAGCATAATTTACCCTATCGGGCCATCCATGCCGCACCGGGTTGAGGTAGGATTTGATTGGTCTTTTGTCATAAACGATGGGGAAAACACTGACAATTCCAGATTGGGAAAAAGAACTATCTACTTTTTAGATAACCCTCATAAGAAATTGACATAATACCCAAAGGCAAAACACAAAATTCATCTTTTCTTGAACCAGAATAATGAAAATCCATGCCAGCGGCTTCTGCTTTAAATTTTGCCACACTAGAAACCCACCCTAAGCTGACGCCAGAAAATCCAACAGACCACAAGCCCGCTTCACCACCGATTTTCATGGCAAGCATTAGATCAGTATAAAAGGCATGTGCACGATAAGAAAGTTCGCCAACTTTTTCGCGACTGCCCACATATTCTAATTCGTTGCCAAAATCGATCCCATTAATTATGTACACATTTTGTTTAAATGGCATATAGGCAGCTCCCCCGACATCCGCCTGCAGGCCCAGCGCATAATGATAGCTGCTCCCCAAATTACGCATGCCAAAAGAAAGGAAAGGCAACTCCAATTCTGCAAATCCAGCCACCGGTATTTTAGTTTTACCCGCCAGATATAAATATTGGTTAATAGCATAATCTCCCCTGGCTTCGTCATAAATTGAATTGTCAATGCAATCCACTTTTTTTTCGCCCAAGCTGGGGTCGCAATTTGGCTCATCCGAAAAAAACAACCGATGATGGATCCCAAATCCAGCCGTCAAAAACCCAAACAACTTCAACCCAACCATCGGAAACATACTCATGGGATCGTTCACCGGTTCGGTCACTTCTCGAAAAGCCGGTTTGTCTGCTGCCGGCAACTCAGGATCACTGCTCGAAGGGTTATCTGGATTATAATCTCTGGGTAATAATTCATCAGGCAAATTACCAAAAACCATCGTCTCGTCGCCCTTTGCCAACACCAATACGTTTGATTTAAAAGTTAAACCCACCGACCTGCGAAAGAAAGGAAATCCAGGTTTTGGGAAAGCTTTTTCTGGCGCGGCGGTTTGGGCTGGGGGTATGGGTTCAGCCAAACTTTCAGATGGCGCCGGAACAATCTCCCCGTTTTTGCCTTTGACATAAATCAACTGTTCAGCTTTGACCCCTTGAACCGTTTGAAAACTATCCGTCTGCTGGTTAACATAGATTACAAAGCGATTAACTTTGCCCGCCGCTTTATGTTCTCCCAGATAATATCCAATGGCATACTTAACCTCATCGAGAGAATCAATTTTGCCATTGCCGTTACCTTGGGCGTCACCAAATTTTAAATATTTACGATATCTGATCGGCACATCTTGAATTGACAAGCTTTGCATAAACACTCCACCTTCTTTAAATTAAAAGCCGAGTGAAATCGGCAACAAAATCAATGCATAGTATGGTTGCCACCCGGCGGGGGTTGGTTGCAACGCAATGCGCATGCCCTTATAATTACTTTTTACTTCTACCTCATTTTCAACTGCGGCACATCCCCACCTCAATCCCAATAATCCGTAAGAAACATAAGGTGCATCCTCGGATCGAATGCGAAAATTCAGAATAAAATCAACATAATAATTATTAAACGCGCGCACGGTGGAAGCATAGCTATAACTGCCAACCTTATATGACGAGACAGTGTGTAAAATACTATCAGAATCAACCCCGTTCCTTAGATAAAGTTTTCCGCTCGAAACGTAATTGGTCCTTTTGGTTCCAACGCTTATTTGCAATCCAATGGCTTCGGCAGCTTCCGCATCATGCCAAAAGGGAATAAAGGGAACTTTCATTTCCAGATAATAACCAAAGGGTTTTTTTAGCTTGGTTTCTTCTGCCGCCAGATGTTGGGTAATTGCAGAACCGCCCATACCATAACTTCCAATATAATTGGCCGGACAACGGAGTGAGTTATAAGCACAATCATTTTTCAGCTGGCCAGGAAAATATTCCCCCAAACTAAACTCCTCCTCCTTTTTAAATCCCGGAAAAAGAATGCCTGCGCCGACCGCATCGAATAGCTCCAATCCCAGATTAATTTCACGCTGCGGCATGCGCGGTAAAAACAGCGCACCAGCAGCATTGCGAAAAACTTCCTTATCTGCAGCAGATACTTCCGGCAAAATACTATCCGGAATATTAGTCATGGTTAAATCACGCCATTCTGCATTTCCACTCACCGGCAAAAGTGCTCTATAAATTAGCGCCGCAGGGGGGCGCCCTCCGTACTTTGTTTCTCCCAACCAATCCCAAATTGGCCGCAAATGACTCAATACCGGAGCTTTCATAAATACATTTTCTACTGCGCATTCAGCTGAAATTCCCGGATAAGCGTCTTCCAATATCTTTACCGCTCTACTGTATGTTTTGCGTTCCGTCCCGCCATGCTTTTTATCGTCCCATCGCACAATCATTTCACCCAGTGCTTTGATTTGAGTCAAGAGCTTTACTGCAACGTCTCTGTCTGCCAGCGCAAAAGTGGTTAATTTTTGGACTAGTTTTTCTGTCAGCTTGGCTTTTTCGGTTCCTTCGGGCATAAAGAGCAGTTTAGATAAAGCTTCAAGCAATGCAACTATAACCGCGGGGTCATCTTTTTCCAGCAAAAAACTTAACGCATTTAGTTGGTCAGCATTAGCACCGTTAAAAAGAGTATCCACTGCCCTAAAAACTGCTAATTGTTGATCCGTAAAACCAACTGAACTGCAAGCGGCAGTTTGGCTAAAAGCAGCATATTCTACCAAAGTAATCGTTTGGTCCTGATTGCTGTCCGCCTCACTCAACTGAAGATAAGCATCCTTTTCGTTTAAATCGTTATCCTCAATGCGAAAATTTCTTCCGCCCTTATCCTTAAAATACTTAATCGGATCGGCAATGGAACTTATTGTTTCACAAATTGTCATAGCCTAATCACTTCCTGCCTCATTATCGTTTATGTGAGGAAAAATTTCACTTTTTGGGGTAGTTATTTAGGCGGAAAGGGGGGAAAAGCTATTTTAAAAATATCAAGCGGGTAGAAGAAGGCAAACGGCTTACGTCAGCTTGGCTTCCTTGACAATAAAATCCAGCGCCTTTTGCCTTAATAAATAATCTTCCACAAACTCCATCCCGCCGTCATTCAGGGTGGCTTTAAACTCGGTTAGGGTTTTTCCCGCGCTGACCGCCATTTTTGAAAGTTCCATTTCGATTTCGCTGGTGGCAACTTTGAGTTGCTCGGCTTTCGCAATTTCACGCAAAGTGATTTTGGATTCCACGCGGGATTTGGCCGGCGCAAACAATTCATCCCTCAACTGCGGTTCATCCTTGCGCAAACTGCCCAGATAGGCCTCAAGCGTCAAGCCGTTGTGGGACAAGGAATGCTTCACTTCGTCCAACATGATTTCAACTTCGCGATTGACCATGGCCCGGGGCGCATCTACTTTGGTCCCTTTCAATATTTCTTCAACCAATTTGTTGCGCAAGTCCGCATCCGCGTCCTGTTTTTTTTCTATTTCCAGATTGGCGCGGATTTGGTCGCGCAACTCCCCCAAACTGCCAAAACGGCCGACCTGCTTTGCAAAAGCATCGTCTAGGGGGATAGTTTCCTTGCCGGATACCTTTTTGACCGCAACCTTAAAATCTAATACTTTCCCTTCCGCCTCTTTCAGATAATGCCCTGCAGGGAAACTCACCGAAAAATTCTTGGCTTCTCCGGCTTTTACCCCCAACAGCTGTTGATCAAACTCATGCGCAAAAATGCCTTCCCCTAATACCAATTTCACGTCTTTAATCGTCAAGGGCTGAAATATGCTTTCGCCCTCTTTGGCTTCAACATCAATTTCCAGTAAATCTCCCTGCGCTGCCGCCGCATCTTTTTTATCCTCATACCGGGCAAAACGGTCCTGCAGTGAGCCAATTACTTTTTCAACATCCTCCTCAACCACCGCAGTCGGCAGGCGGCTGACGCCGATTCCCTTATAATTACCCAGTTTTACTGTCGGATAAACTTCCACCTCAAGCGAAAATACAAATGGCTTCCCTTCATCCGAAGAAATGATTGAAAGATTGGGATAATCAACCGGATTGATCTGCGTTTCCTGCAAAATTTTTGGATATAAATCAGATATCAAATTTTGGGCCGCGCGGGAAGAAATGTATTCTTTGTCAATACTGCGCTCAACCAATGACTTGGGCGCTTTTCCCGGGCGAAAACCAGGAATTTTGATTTCTTTGGCCGCCGCATTTAAAGTTTTTTCACACGCCGCCAGATATTCAGCCGACGGCACCTCAATCTCCAGCTTGACGGAATTTGCCAAACGTTCATTTTTTATGATTTTCACAATAACCCCTCTTCTCTGGCGGAATGGCGCAAATTATATCAAAAATGGTATAATTTATCTAGCAAATCGGGGCGTAGCTCAGCTTGGTAGAGCGCATGGTTTGGGACCATGAAGTCGCAGGTTCGAATCCTGTCGCCCCGATTTTTCTGTCAATGACTATCCAAGGACGCTCGGCCATATACCCCATTTCGCTCGGGCCCGAAACTCGGCCTTCGGCCTCAGACAGTCGGTCCCTCGCTCCAGGGGTATATGGGCCTCGCTTAACTTGGTTATATTGTCACTCTGATCTTTCCCCGAAAAAACGGACACTCAATCATGCCGCCATGGAGAACTTTTGTTCATAATTCCAGGGTGACAGATAATTAAGCGTTGAATGCCTCCTTTCCCGATTATAGAACGTT
>Ga0265296_1004318_pt1 | contig 12406 bp, 10 predicted proteins | sample MunlanPumphouse1_FD_189073 | JGI IMG/M metagenome (GOLD analysis project Ga0265296, IMG submission 189073) | Groundwater microbial communities from a municipal landfill in Southern Ontario, Canada - Pumphouse #1 | ecosystem: Environmental > Aquatic > Deep subsurface > Groundwater | place... | reverse complement strand
AGGTGATCCATACCTTAGCGCCGGAAGCCGACTAACGTTGATCTAGTGACATAACGACGCTCTTGCAGGCCAGATCAGTTCGTGATTTGTTCTCCCTGGTCAGCGGGAGGGAACCCATGGTCGCGAGAGTGGTGACGGTCGCCTTCGACGGGGTCGAGGCGCGACGGGTCGATGTCGAGGTGCAGCAGGTGGCCACGCCCGCCGGGGCCTTCGCCATCGTCGGCCTGCCCGACAAGGCTGTGGCCGAGAGCCGGGAACGGGTGCGCGGCGCCTTCGCCGGCATCGGCCTGGCCCTGCCGCCCAAGAAGGTCATCGCCAACCTCGCCCCCGCCAACCTGCCCAATAAAGGTAGCTGGAACCGCCTTATCCACGCCGATAAGCGCCTGAGAGCATTGATAAAATCTGCATCAGCCAACTCGACCGATGCCCGTGGTCACCATATGGTCGCCACAGCGACGGAAATCGCAGCGATTTCCAGCACGCTATAGAGGCTACCAGAAACCTGCGGAAAAGTGGTCGCCAATGGCTGCAACGCGCCGATACCGTTGAAAATGTCCGGCAGCCGCTGAAACCGCGCAAATTGCGTGCTGATCACGAGATTCGGCTTGAGCAAAATCAACTGGTTAGTTTTTCGCGGCGGTGCCGGGTCGGGCCGACAAGGCCGATCACGGCATGCCCACGGACTTTTTCAACACAATCCGCCAGCAGCGGACATTGGGACGGTCGGAAAAAGTGGACATCTCAGCAGTCTAGAAGTCGTCCGCCCGTATGCCCGCGACCGATGTGCACAAGTGGCCGGACACGACGCCTACCATTTCATCGATCCGCTAGCTGGATGGCAAACACGTCCGCCTCATCGCGGACCACCCTCGCGGCAACAAAGTCACGGGCTGGAGAGACGGCAAGACTATGCTGCAGGCCGAAGGTCCCCAGCGACTGCACATCACGAACCGCCCCGGACCATGAGGTGAGGCTTAGGACCACCTCCCCGCCGAGCGCGGGTGTCAAATGGTAGACACCGCTGCTTGTCGGGGCCCAGGCCGTCTCCGGGTCGATGCGGATCAGGGGGGATGAAGGAAAGGCTCCTGCCGCTTCAAGACGCCAGAGCCGGTCATCTTCCTGCTTCACTGCATAGAGGCCCCCGGCTCCAGCGCTCTTGACGGTTCGGACGCCAGTGCTGTGCGGAATGGCGGTGACCCCGCCGCGAGCGCCGATCCGCTCGACCCGCCAGCCGCCTTCCCTGAGGGTGGGAACGACGATGTCGCCGTTTTCGTCCCAGGCCAGTTCGCCGCGCGCCGCGCCGTCCGAGGTGACCTTCCTAAGGCCGGAGCCGTTGGCCTTGATCACATAGACGTCGGTGCGGCGTTCGCGCGCGGCGACGAAGGCGATGCTCTGACCGTCAGGCGACCAACGGGGTGAGAACACAAAGCTGGCCGCCAGGTCAGTCAGTTGCGTGGGCGCGCCCTCGCTACGCTTGATCCAGACTTCTGATCCGCCGTTCTGATCCGAAATGAAGGTCAGTTGGCCCGTCCGGGAGAGGTCCGGGTCCCAGTCGCTTATATTGCCGCCTGTAACCGGAACAGGCGCAGCACCGGCTCGCCAAGCGAACAGATTCGATCGGACGTCGCCGACTTCGACAGCCAGAAGGCCGTGGCCGTCAGCGGACATGCGCCCGAATGAGAGTAGGCCCAAGCTCAGGCGAGCGGGCCGGGATGGCCGTTCGACGTTTACCGACCACAGGCCGAAGTCGCCTCTCCGGTTGCTGGAGAACAGAAGGGTTCGGTCATCCGCCGCGAAGGCATAGCCCACGGCCTTCCAGCCGTCGCGGGTGAGAGCACGCTGTCCAGCGCCCGAAACCTTGGCGATGTTGAGATCGTCCACCCCAAGTGAAGATGTGCGCCTGAAGGCTATGCGGTCGCCACCGTGCGTAACGACGGGGTCGGTGTCGCCAAGGCTCGTGGACGGCGGGGCGGTGACGTCGCGCATGAGGCCCGTGTCGGGGGCAAGGGCGCGGATGCGGCGCACGGCCCCGCGCGAGGGCCGGTCGGACAGGAGGATTTCGCCGCCCCGCGCCCAAGCCAGGCGCGTAAATGCCTCAACCGCGCAGCGTCCCACAACCCGCGCCTCTCCCTGAGGAACCGGCGCGACCAGAATCTCGCACGGTGCGCCCGGCACGCGGCGGACGAAGGCGATGCGCCGGCCGTCGGGCGACCAGACGGGGGCGAGTTCATCTTCTGGGGTGTCGGTGAGCTGGACGGGCGTGCCGTCAGCGACTCCGCGCAGGAAGATGTCCCTCTGCATCCCGTATCCGCCACCGCCGGCATAGGCGAAAAGGCGTCCGTCCGGCGAAAGCGCGGGGTGGGTCTCAACGCCGGGGTCGGAAGTGAGAGGCCGCAGGGCCTCGGCTGCAAGCGCGCCAGGCTGCCTCATCAACAGAAACGCGCCGATGCCGAGGGCGGCGACCGCCGTCACGACCCCGCCCAATAGAAGCGGTCGTAGAGACCGCCATGCGGAGCGCCGCGATTGAGGAGGCGACGCGATCGCCTGCGTCAGCGCTGACGCGGGAACAATGTGCAGGCGATAGCCCACCCTGGGAATGTTGCCGATCTCCACAGTCGGATCGCGCTGGAAAACCTTCCGCAGCTTGACGATGCACCGGATGAGGGCGTCCTCGCCGACAATGCGTCCATTCCAGCAGAGCCTAGATAGCTCTTCCCGGCTGAGCGGGTCGCCGCGCTCGCGGTTTAGCGCGACCAGGACCTGCATCACGCGGGGCTCCAACTTGCAGCTTTCGTCGGGCCAGATCACCTCCAGTGACGCAGGACGAACCATCCCCGTTCCCAACGGGAATGGCGGTTCTGACGCCAGGTTGATCGGCCTGCGCAACAGAGTGGCCAGGTCATTCATCGGAAAATCATCGGCTCAAGATCGGGCCCCCACCCTCCATCCAGAACAGCAGTCTCGTCTATCGCCGGTGATATTGATAGCCACCTGGATGAGACCGCCAATGCGCCCCTTGGACACCCGCCTGTTCCTTCTGACCATGTTGCCGCTAGCCTTCGCCGCTCCTGCGATTGCTCAGGAAAGCGCCACGCGAAGGGCGATCGACGCTTTTGGAGAACGCATCGGTCTTGAACAGGTGGGCCTCTATGGCGAAGGCAATGTGCGCGGCTTCGACCTTCAGAGTTCCGGCGCCTATCGGATCGAGGGCAGCTACTTCGCGCGCCACTCCTCCATCAGCGACGCGGCGCTGGGCGGGGTCAGCGTTCGGGTCGGCGCCAGCGGAGCTCGTCTGGACTATCCCTCGCCGTCCGGCGCCGTGGACTATCGGTTGCGGGACACCACGGGGCCGTCGAACTGGCGGGTCACGACGGGTCTGCGCGAATATGAGTCCTTCGTCATTGACGCCTCGCGCTTGTGGGTCAGCGAGGACGGCGTCCTGGGGTTGAGCGCCAATGTGATCGCGAGACCGGATGCGGAATGGGCTCTAGGCACGGAGGGATCGGTCTATGAGCTGGGTGTCGTCGGCCGCTACGAGCCGTCCGAGGCCGTGCGGATTCGGACGGTGCTGAGCGTGGCGCGGCGGCTCTACAACGGCGACTACGGCATCGTCCTCGACGGCGCGACCCTGCCGGAACCGCCGCTGCAACGTCAGAACTTCTCCCCCAACTGGGCCAAGCTCGACGCTCGAGATATCACGACCGGCGCCATTCTAGATGGGGGATCAGGCGACCTGGCCTGGGTCGTATCGGCTTTCCGCGCCTCCTTTGTGCCTGAGCGCTCGGACTACACCCTGTTGCAGGTCGGGGAAGACGGGATCGGGACCGCGACTATGTTCCGCACGCCAGAGCGGGACTTCATGTCGGATTCGTTGGAAGCCAAGCTGTTCCGAACCGTCTCGACCGGGGCGCTGACGCACAGGTTCGGCGCGGCGGCGCGCTGGCGCGGCACGGACGCCGCCACGGTCGGCGGCGCACCCGTCGAACTTGGGCCGGTCGACCTTTCACGTCGTCCTGAATACGGTGACCCCGTTGAGACCTTCGACGACGGTCGGCGGGTGGAGGACCGGGTCGATCAAGCGACCTTGAGCTTGATGTACGATCTGGCTGTGAGCGAGTGGCTGACCCTGCGGATGGGGGCGCATCGTTCGCGCTACGAAAAGGCCGTGACCGCTTTGGATGGAACACATGCCGGGCGTCGGGAGGAGCGTTGGCTCTACAATGCCTCGGCGAGTTGGCGGGTCGCGCCACGCACGACCCTGTTCGCCAGCTGGGTCACGGGCCTGGAAGAAAGCGGGGTTGCGCCGGCGCGGGCGGTAAATCGGAACGAAATCCTGCCACCCGTCGAGGCCGAGCAGAAGGAGGTCGGGGTGCGCGTGGGCCTGGGCGAGCGGATGAACCTGACCGGGGCGGCGTTCGAACTGTCGAAACCGACCACCGGGTTTCGCGCCGACGGCTCGTTTGGTCATGTCGGCCAGGTGACGCATCGGGGGATCGAAGGGTCTCTTGCCGGTCAGCTTCGTCCGGGGACCAGCATCGTTCTAGGCGGCTTCTGGCTGGACGCTGAGGTCGAGGGCGAACTGGTCCGGACTGCGGTGATCGGCTCGACGCCCGCCGGGGTGTCGGAGTTCCGTGCCTTGGCCAGCCTTGAACAGGAGTTGGGCTTCGCGCCCGGATGGTCGGTAGACGCCTATGTCACCTATGATGCCGAACGGTGGGTCGATGCTAGGAACACTGTCAAGGCGCCGGGGCAACATTGGGTGAATCTGGGCGTCCGCCGTCGCTGGCGCGTGGCCGACACGGACCTACTCATGCGGCTGGTGGTGTCGAACGTCTTCAACCGCACTGGCTGGTGGGCAAGCGCCAACGAACAGATATGGCCCGCTGCTCCCCGCGCATTCCGGGCGACGCTCACGGCGACGTTCTAGTCGGAGATCAGGGCCATCACTGCCCTGATCAGCGGAACGCCTTGGAGCGCCTCCAGCCTGGCCATTACGGTTGGCGGCGCTCTCGATTGAACTGTCGTTTGAAAAACGACGTTGTAGTTCTCTGAACGGGTCCACCGGAACGCCGGTCGAACAAAGCCAGCCAGGGAGGTCAATCAGCGTGAGGCTCAAAGCGATGGCCCATTCCGGACCATCTGGAAGGGCCGATAGCTTTTGGAGCCATGCCGCTGGATCCCGAAAACGCTAGGATCGCGAAATGACATCCTCCGCAAATGCTGATTGCTCGTTCGATGTCGGCGTAGTTTTCCGAATGACGACCAAGACGAGATGATCCGCCGCACAGGTCACAGCAGGAGGCGAGCGACAGGAGGCCACATCGTCGGAGCCAAGCGCCTAGTTGCCACGCCGTCACCCGCTGCGCCCCAGTTAACCCTTTGGAGGGGCCAAGGAGGGGGTATCGCCAAGCTCGTGGCTCATACCCAGCGAGCTCGAAGGCGGACTTTCGGATTGGCCGAGATGAGTCAGACCTGCGCATTCGGCAGTTGATCGACGCCTTGCCCGAAAGCGGACGTCGCCAAACACTAGCCGCCCTCCCATTGGCTACCCTCGACAGAACTAGATCATCCGGAGGAGGCTGGCGAAGGAGACCACGCCTCCCATCATGAGCAGTATCCCAACAACGCCAGCCAATCGAAGAACGGCAGCGTTGAAACCGGTGCCATAAATCTGCTGGTGGCGCTCACGCTCTGCGAGAAAGTACCGCACAGATACACCGCCCCCGCCAGCCACCAGCAACGCAAATACGAAGAATGAGAGGATCGGGCTGCCCTCCATTGCGGCCATTGAGCCCCGACTGATCACAATCATGAGAATTCCGAACACCGCAAAGATGCCAGCGATGCTGCCCGACCGACTGAGCAGGAAATAGGGGAACCCTGGATTGAAAGGACCTTGTCGGCGGATCATTTCCGCGGCGACGCGCGAAAACACCACAGCCCAGTAATCCGTAGCTGCGATAAAAAGAATGAGGCCGCCGGTCACGACGGTTGCAAGGGGATAGGTGATGACGTCAAGGCGGCTGATGAGCGCCGCCGAGTGGATCAACCCGGACGTCAAGCCGATCTCGCCTACCGACGAGGCAATCATCGCCTTGAGCGACGGGTGCATCCTGTAGGTCGCCTCTGTCCAGGCGCCCGCTGAAAACAGCAGGCAACCGCCAACATAGCCCCACCTCCTGAGAGGGCGCATATTCCGGAAGCGTTTTGGCGTCAGCCAGAGAGGTTGTGTCAATGTCGCAAGATTACGAGCCCACTTGTGACGCGACATGTAGGTCGCCGTCCGAAGGCTAGGATTCCGTACAAACCAGCGCCTGAGGGCACGGAGTTTTCGCGAAAGGCTCATGGTGATCCTGATGCCTGGCAGCCGGTTGTGTCATGCTAGCGATGCCGCAATCTAGGAGTTGTAGGGTGAACTTCCGGTGTTTTCGGTTAGACTCGCTTAATGCGGTCTGATTTGCACCATCTCCCGGAGCGGCAGCAGCGCGAGCTTGAGCGCGTGCGGGACACGCTGCTGGCCGGATTCGAAGCGGCCAAGAACGGCGGCGGTGGCGGCACGCAGGAATGGCGTCGCGGCGGGATGATCCTGAAGATCATCCTGTTCGGCTCCTACGCGCGGGCCGACTGGGTCGATGAGCCGCAGAACGGCTACCTGTCGGATTTCGATCTGCTGATCGTGGTCAACAACGCGAAGATGACCAACATCGCCGACTACTGGTGGAACTCCGAGGATCAGATCCTGCGGGACCCGTCCATCGGTCGGACCGTAAACATCATCGTCCATGATCTCCATCAGGTGAACGACGCACTGAAGCGCGGCGAGTACTTCTGGACAGACATCGTGCGCGACGGCGTCTCGCTTTACAGCGTCCCCGGCCATGCGCTGGCGACGCCACAGCCGATGACACCTCTAGATGCGCAAGCGATGGCTGAGCGGTACTTTGACGAGACCTTGCCCTCAATCGACCGCGCGCTACGTACTGCGACACTTCAAGGCAACGAGGGCTTGAGCGAGCGTGGATGGCGGAAGGACGTGGCGTTCTCACTTCACCAAGCGGTGGAGCGCGCCTACGCCTGCTTCCTGCTGGTCCACACCTTCTATTTCCCGCGCTCGCACAACATCAAGTTCCTGCGCTCGCTCGCCGAGGACGTGGACACGCGCTTGGTCGAGACCTGGCCCCGCGAACAACGCGCCGATCGACGCCGCTTCGAACTGCTTAAGCGCGCCTATGTGGAGGCCCGCTACAGCGACCAGTACGATGCCTCTGCCGAAGATCTGGCATGGCTGACAATCCGCGCCCGCCTGCTTCGCGATCTCGTCGCCAACCTCTGCCAATCTAGGATCGCCGAGCTGAAATCGAAGGCCGAGACCGTCTGATCTGTGGACGCAAACGGCTGCATCCCATCACGTTCGCGAGAGACCGCGTGAACGGATTCAACGCGGTGAAACCGCCTGAAACCTCCTGAACATTCCTGAAACGATCTGGTCCGTGATCGCCCTCCAGCGCTCGCATTGACCGCCTGTGGATAATCGTCGTCGGATAGCCCCTCACAGAGGAGCACCCGCAATGACCGGCCTATACCTTGGAGAGACGGAAGACATCCTGCTGAACCGCAAGGAGGCGTCCACCGAACTGCTGCGCATGGGCATCCGCCGCTCGCCGGCCACCTTGGCCAAGATCTTCAGCACCCGATCCGACGGCCCGCCCTGCATGCATCTGGGCCGCACGCCCTACTATCCGCGCCAAAAGCTGCATGAATGGGCGCGCAGTCAGCTGACGGCCCTTCGTTCGTCGTCCAGCCAGCCCCGGCGCTGCGGCGACTGGACTGCGCCATGCCATGGAGAAGAAGCCCGCCCCTGACTGGGGCGGGCTTCGGCTTACAGCCCCAGCCCCTCCCCGCCTCGCCCCACGCCCGGGATGACCTGCGCCACGCCGCGTGCGTCCATGCCCAGCGTCGCCGGGGCGCCGACCGCCGGCAAGGCAGCCCCCACCGCCAGCCGCGCATAGTGCTCGACGCCTTGGGCATCCCTGACAACCGCAAACGGCGAAACGCCGAGCTCGTCATGGAAGCCCGCCTTCATCACCTTTCCGGCCACCCTGCCCTCCCGGAAGACCTCGGCGGTCTTGCCTGTCTCCAGCCGACGCTGATTGAGGGTGCGGATGACGTCCTTCGAAATCTGCAGCCGCCGCAGTTCGCCCTCCAGATCATCATCGAGTCTGAAGCGCCGCCCCTGACGCTCCGCCAGGCCCAGAGCCTCCAGATGGGCCAGCCGCCCCCGGGTCAGCGCCGCCCAGGCGCTCTTGCCGCCCACCGCGTCCGCGACCATCCGCTCCCCGTCCATCGACGCCAGCAGCCGCCGGTCGAAGCTGGTGAAGCCGTCCCTCTGAGTCTCGCGCCAGACCCGGCGCTCGGCGTCGAGTCGTGACAGGTCGCCCAGTCGTTCCTGCGCCGCCTCCTGAGCCCGCGCCCGGAAGCCGTAGGCAACATAGTCGCGGGGAACGACCAGGTCCCGTCCGTTGGCCCGGCGGCCCGGCATGAGCACATGGGCGTGCGGCTGGTCGGTGTCGAAATGGCAGACCGCCATCCAGGGCAGGTTCGGCTCGCCGAGGTCGGCGCAGACCCGGCCCATCACGTCGCGGGTGTAGTCGCGCAGGTCGGCGATGCGGTCGCCGTGCTCCGGCGAGACGATGAAGCGGAAATGGTGGCGATGCTCGACCCAGTCCTGGGTCCGCTCCGCCCCATCCACGGGGTCACTGCTGCGGTCGAAAAAGGCTCCCGCCTCCCCGTCCTGCCCGGCGCCGTCGCGACCAAGATATCGGACATGGGCCGTTAGCGCCTTGCCTCGCGCCAGAACCTTGCCGAGGTGGCGTGACACCAGCGCCTTGACGATGACCCGCTGGCGCACGTCCGCACGGAAGGCGCTGCCGGATCGCTTCGCGGCCGTCTTCAGCGCGCCCGCCCTGGCGCCGTAGCTGAAGCGCATCGACGACGAGAGCCGCTTCAGCATCGACGTCCGGACAGAGCCGTCTCGCTTCAGGCTCGTCGCGAGGCGAACCTGAAGCCCCTCATCCGCCGACGCCGACAGGGTGGACATGCGGTCTTCCAGCCGGTGGCTGTGCAGTTGAGGGATGACGGTTGCGCGTGATTCCGCCAGAAGGCCGCCGAGCGAGGCGGTAACGAGGCACAGCGCTTGGTGGACGCCGGCTTCAAGGGTTGCGCCCGTCGGGCGATGCTCGCGATCACAGCCAGCCGATATGTTCGGTATTCCCGAACATTTTAACGCGTCCGGCCTGACATGTTAAATACTGCCGCTCCCAAAGGTATCGGCGCCTCGGATGTCGGACTGAGTAAGATTTGCCTGCGGCCTGATATCCCTCTGCCGCATCTCAGCCTTACCTGTTTCGAGCCAAAGGTACGACGCCGAGCAGCCTTTCGATCTCAGCGGCGAGATCTTCTGCTATCGGCAAGTGCGCACGTTCCGCGCCCCAGACCTCATGGAAGCGATCCACGGCCTCGATCGCCGCGTCACGAGCCAAGGCTTCCGGCAGGCCGGCCCGGGCCGCCATATAGGCGAGCTCGTCCAGGGTGAACTCGGCCATCCGCTTCGTCCGAGCGAATTTCAAAGCCGCGTTCTCATCTGGGATGTAGACGGTCGTCGACAGGAAGTCGTAGCCGGGGGACAGTTCGGGCGTTCGGCCGTCGCGATAGATCAGCGACCAGTTTTTCAGGTGCATGTCGGCGTTGCCGATCAGGGTGTTGAACACCAGCCGCCGGATGAACTCGCGCACCCCTGCTTCGCCGGTTTCCAGCCAGAGGACCTTCGCCAGATAGCGATAGGATCCCTTGTCGTACTTCTCTCCCGGATAAACGCCGAAGACCTGTGCGAAGTCCTCGATTTGGATGCGGCCGCCATCCCCCCGGCGATCGAAACGCCGGATGGCGAACGCCTCCTCCTTGATCTGGCCGATCCCCTCGGGCAACCCCTCGATCTGATCGAGCGGCACCAGTTCCACGTCGGGGATGTCCATGCCCATGGCGCGGGCCAGCCGCATCATCGAGAACTCGTTGGCTGCTACGCCGCGAAACCGGATGGACGGCAGCTTGATGATCCAGTCTCCGCCCCGACCGCTTGCCGGGATCGTCAGACCGCCCTGGGCCTTCTCGACCGCTGAGAATTTCAGTTGCACCCCCGCCAGAGAGAACCTCAGGGCGCCTTGGCCCCCACCCCCCTTGGTCTCGTCCTCATGCTGATCTTTATCGTCTTCATCGAGCTCGCCTTCGCCCAGCGGGCGCACGGTCACGGCGCCTGGCAGATCCGGCCCCAGCACCTCAAGCAGCGGGTATTCCCGCATCGGCTTGATGCCCGCGCGCTTTGCGAGGTAGTCGCGAAGCGTTCCCTCGGGCAGGAGGTTCGAAAAGAAGGGCGTCAGTCGTGTCTGGGTCGGCCGGTGATCGCGCAACAAGCCGCCTTGCTCGCCCTTGAAGGACAGGCTGAGAGTCGGTCGATCCGGATCGTCCGCATAGGCATCGTCGAACGAGAAGATCGACTGGTCGCCGCCCAGGGCGGAGATCACGCCGACCTTCCGGTCGTTGAGCAGGACTTCAAGGGCGTCGGCGGCCATCGCTAGTCCTCGTCATCAAGGCTGTAGGCGGGACGCTCCGCATGAGGCGCGTGCATCAGGGTGTTCCTGAGTTGCTTCAGCCATGCCGCGGCGTCCCGGTAGGTCTTCGCGTGTCTAGGTCGTTCAGCCGGGGGATAGTTCACGAAGCCTTCCAGGTTGGTCCGCAGCCGTTCCAGTTCGGCCGTGAGAAAAGTCCCGCGTAAAGCCGGCGCGAGAGGCTCAAGGTCGTGAAGGCTGGAAGCGATGGATTCGATGTCTTCGCGCCCGGGAGCAACCTGCTGGGCCCGTTCGGCCAGGAGACGCAAGTTCGACAGAAGCCTTCTGACCGATCTCTCGCCCGACCGCTCTTCGGCCGAACGAACCGCCGCCTCCACGGCGACAAGCGCGGTTCTCGGGACGAGCTGGAGATCGAGATCGAGCGAGCGCGCCAGTTCGATCAGGGTCGAAACCTGCATATCCACCTCTCCGTTTTCGATCCGGGAGATTTGCGCCTGGGTCAGATGCGCGCGGGCGCTGAGGTCGCGCTGACTCCAGCCTTTGGCCAGACGTGCTTGGCGGATCGCTTCGGTGAGCGATTCCAAGCCGTACCGTTTTGATGTCTTATTCTGCATCGTTTAATCGATTTGATACAAAATTATATATCAAACTCCTAATTCTCGGCGTGAAGCGATATACTAGGAAACATCAAAACCCTAATCGATATCTTATTATATATCAGGTTGGCGCACCTATCCCTAAGACATCTGCGACCCGCGTACTAATCCGATTGGCTGCGGTTTGGAGAGGATCATCCGCCAGATGCGCGTAGCGACTGGTCGTCGCCACGTGAGCGTGCCCGAGAAGCTTGCCGATCAGAGGCAGGCCTTCGCCACTGGCGAGACCCGCGCTGGCGAAGGTAAGGTCGCATGCCGCTTCTATAATAGAGCCGCGAATGGCTCCTCCGTCTTCCAGGCAGAGACGTATATCACCCAATCGCCTCGGTCCCTTGTGACGCACGAGCGCTCGTACGCGGCCCATCATTTCGCGGTCCTGCGGTTGGAGCATCACCGGCGCGATCAACTCGGCATTGGCTAGACGCGGGGTGCGGATCGTGCGCTCCGTCACGACACGGTAGCCGATGCCCATTCTAGCGAGGTGGCGCTTCGCGGCGCGGTACTTGGGCCAGAGCGAAGCCCGCTGCTCGCGCAGCACCGAGAGCGGCTTGACCTCAAACATCACCTGGCGCTGCGGGAAAGGGCGCGGCATGGCGCTGTGCCAGGAAACTAGAACATCAGGGGTGTAGGTGCGTGTCTGGCCGTCGACTTTCAGCTCCAAAGTGGTCGGCTGCGTCACGACATCATGAATGCCGTTGTCGATCTGCAAGAGAGTGAGGAAGTCCATTTCCAGTTTGGACTCAAACGGCAGATGCCCGCTTGGGAAGCGTGAGGGCAGCGCGCCGGTAATCGAGCGATGACCCGGCGGGATTCGACGGCGGATTTCCATGTCCTGATCTTGTCGCATAATTCACGAGATTCCTTAATTTTTCCGCGTCTCTTGAGAGACGAAACTGTGGTCAACGAGGCGTTTGGGAGAGGCTAGAGGCTCAGAACGTTCGCATTACCTGTGAGATTACACAGGCGGGCTGCGGACCAAGCCGGGCGAGGCGTCCCTGGCCCACAACGGCGTCCTCTTCCTCGACGAACTGCCGGAATATTCGGCCCAGGCGCTCGACAGCCTGCGCCAGCCGCTGGAGACAGGCGAGATCATGGTGGCGCGGGCCAACGCCCATGTCCGCTATCCGG
>Ga0265296_1004315_pt1 | contig 12414 bp, 9 predicted proteins | sample MunlanPumphouse1_FD_189073 | JGI IMG/M metagenome (GOLD analysis project Ga0265296, IMG submission 189073) | Groundwater microbial communities from a municipal landfill in Southern Ontario, Canada - Pumphouse #1 | ecosystem: Environmental > Aquatic > Deep subsurface > Groundwater | place: Canada... | reverse complement strand
CGGGGTTCAGTTTCATCCGGAAAAAAGTCATAAGCAAGGTATTCAGCTATTAAAAAATTTTATCAGGAACTGAGGATCATTCCATGCTCCAGAAAAGAATTATTCCCTGCCTTCTTTTAAAAGACGGGCTTCTTGTGAAAACAATCCAGTTCAATAATCCCCGCCACATCGGCGAACCAATCTATGCGATAAAAATTTTCAATGATTACGAAGTGGATGAACTGGTGATTGTCGACATCATGGCATCTCGACGGGATGCTTCCGGAGCCCCGTGCTCAAAGAACAGGATCCCATTCTCCCTGATTTCAAAAATCTCCGATGAGAGCTGTATGCCGATTACCTATGGCGGGGGCGTAAAATCCCTGATAGACGTAGACCAGTTGTTTAAATCGGGAGTCGAGAAGGTCTGCATCAATACCGGCGGGGTAACGAATCCGGATTTCATTCGACAGGCTTCGTCAGAATTCGGGAGTCAGAGTATTGTCGCCTCCATTGATGTGAAGGGAACAAACGATGGTTCGTATGAAGTTTATTCAAATGGCGGAGAAGTCCCCCTCGGTACTGGGCCAGTAAAATGCGCAATACGTATGGAGAGGGCGGGTGCAGGAGAGATCCTTCTCAACTCCATAGACCGCGATGGAACTATGACCGGTTACGATATTCCACTTATCAAGGAGGTATCGTCATCAGTCCAGATTCCGGTAATAGCACTGGGGGGTGCCGGAACAATGGAGGATTTTAGTTGTGCACTTCATGAGGGTGGGGCATCTGCAGCTGCAGCAGGAAGTATGTTTGTGTATTTTGGAAAGAAGAGAGCGGTGTTGATCAATTATCCCTCACATGAGGAGATTTTAAAAATACTTTGAAGAATTATGGGTTTATTTTTCCCTGAAAAAAATTCTTCAACTCTGGTGTGAATCGTTGAAAAAAAATTTCTAAATTGAATCACTCTTCAAAATTTTGCCATGAAACTGTAAATCCTGCATTCTGCAGATCTATCTCTCATGCATAACAATTCTTACAACCCAGCCCTAAGTTCCTAACAATTTTATCTACCTACTCGTTGACGTGTGAAATTTGCTAATGTATTGTACCATCGATATCAGCAGACACAACCGTAACTCCGACGACTTTCGTAAAGATCCATTTCAGGAAACGAATCTGAATAGGTTTCCTGATTTGGTTCGGAATAAACATTCCCCGTTCTTTCATGAGTATCCTGATCAGATATTCCAAGACAGTGTATCCCAGCAAGGGAGGTACCATAACCAAAAACTGTGCCTCTATCCTTTCCAGCTTTTTTAAGTACACTTCAGAAATCCAAAAACAACGGTCTTTCAGAAGCCGGAACATTCGTTCGACATGGCTTTGCTGTTTGTAGAAATCGTGTGTGTATTCCGGTGCGAGTGAACAATCATTAGTTGCAAGAATAAACCTGCCGAGTGTTTCTTTGTCGGCCCGGATCTACTCTTCATCTAATGTGCTTAAATTCTGGGAAGTCTGGTTCTAATTGACAACCTACATTTGAGATATAAAGATCGGTATCGTCATCCCAATTATAAATTCACAAAAACGATATTTGCATGAAAAAATGATCTGGTTGCCACGGAACCAGTTATTCCTGATTTAGTGTCTTATTTTTATTAAGGACGTTATTACCTTTTTAGGGATGTACGGACGAGTGAAATTGAGGATTTTTATAAGAGGATATAATATTACATAATGTAAAATTTTTCCATTTCTCCGATAGTTATTCAGTTTTAGTTCATATTGAATCTCGGCGCCCCAGTTCATCCATATATGATCGGGAATAGACGTCAGGTTTACTATTGGTGATCCGCCACATTCTGCGACTTCGTCAAGATAGCCTTCTGTATCTGGGATTAAATTGTTTTCTTTAACATACTCCCAGATAGGTGTTTCTGGAAATGGCAAAAGGTAATTGAGTGATGGATAGCCTGCATTTACATCAATTAAAAATTGAATAGTTTCATTGATGGTTTTTTGCGTTTCTCCAGGGGATCCAATTACAATCTGGACCGGACAGATTAATCCGCACTCTTTTGATAAACAGGTAATCTCCTTATTTTTTTGGGGGGATACTCCCTTTTTATATTCTTTAAGGATTGTTTCAGAACCTGACTCCTGCCCATATGCGATATAAACACAACCAGTGTCTTTCAGTCGCTGTAGCATTTCCTTATCTATCCGGTCAACACGTGCACCAAGAACCCGGTAATAGATATCAAGATTTTCCTGTTCTATTGCATCACAGAAATCCAAAACCCATTTTTTATCAAAATTGAATAACTCTTCAGCAAAATCAAATCCCCGAATTTTATATTGAGATTTTAAGAATTTTATATGTTTGACTACATAATCTACACTATGTTGTCTATAGCCTTTCATATGTCGGTAACAAAAGCTGCATTTATTTGTACAACCCCGAGAACTCATTATTGGCATAAGCAATCCATCAGATGATAGGATTTCATTTATATTTGCATAATTAAAATCGCTACTTACATCACTTTTAAAACAATTCATAACCTCAAGTAATGATATAAAATAATCTTCAAGTTTGACCAGATGATACGATGGAAATGGAATTGTGTCAAGATTCTCAATCTGCGGTGCAAGGGGGTTTTTTACTACTATATCTCCTTTCCTAAAGGAAATGCCATTGATATCTTCCAAAGGATTATTCTTTTCAAATTTTTCTAAAAATTGGGGAAAGGTAGTTTCAGTTTCACCATGAAAAACAAGATTTACCTTTGTTTTTGTCAATAGCAATTCATAGGTTGAGGATAGAGCACCCCCGGCAATCTGGAATATATTTGGGAAATTCTTATGGATATACTCAGATAATTTTTTTGTCCGTCCGTATGAGGATGCAACTCCACCAAAACCAATAATTTTTGGACGATATGATTCGATTATTTCAGTTATTTGAGAGTATTCCCCGTGATCAAATGCAACAAGTTCGGGGTCTCTGCTGTATGGATCAAAAATTTTTACGGAGTGCCCGCTCCGTTCAATGATCCCCCCGACATATAATAAACCCAGAGGTACCATCATGCCACCCCTACCTCGTCGGGAAGGAACATTTATTAAAAGAATTTCCATGCAATAAACTTGATTTTAAAAATTTATATGCATTCTCATCGAGTTTTTTAGCGTATTTGAATAGATGTTCAAATATCAGACTGCATAGTGTCTGTAGCTAAACTAGATGAAAGAGCAAATCGGGATAAGGACACTCTGCTCCTTTGAATTTCCCTGCGAACCGGATGACCGTACTGCTGCGGAGAAATGATGCTAAATCCAATCCTGATACCGGTCAGGATTTTTGAGAATATTCCGGCGACCCGAAAGAATGAGAAGCTTCGTTGCTTTTTTGGTTAGTGAGTTGATGAAACCTTCAAGTTAGCCGAAGCTAAAATTGATGGGAAACAGTTTAGGACATTACAGGAATAATTATTATACATCTCGACAATGCACATGGGTTTGTTGAACGAATAGTAAAGAGATCAAATTCAGATAATAAATCATTCATATTAACAATTCCAATAAAACCATGATTCCCCAATTTAACAAATAATCTCCATTATCTTTTGCTCATCGACACGAGAGAAAATTTGTTTAACATACATTTGAATCTCTTCAAATGATGGATATTCGCCATCTAGGATTTTGAGTGATTGAATTCGTATCTGCTGCGGGGAGCTCACTGAGGGTATGAGTTTAACATCTTCGAAAATATTCATATCAATGGAAAAATCTGATTTGATGTGAAGCAACGGGATACCCAGAGATGCTGCTTCAACCGAAGCGGTTGAATCACTATAAATCACAAGATTTGTTGTTTCAAATAAGGTGCTTATTGGTTTTGATGAGAAACAGAATATTTTCGGTAGATTTTCAGCAGGTTTGATCATACTTTCAGGGTTCATAACCGGGTGAGGTTTAAAAGTAATTGATAAACCCTTGGTGCCACTGAATGCATTCACACATTTAAAAATCATCTCCAGAGATCTATCTAAATCCCCAGATAATACTACGAGGATTTCGGATTTCCTTTCGGACTTTTGCCTTTTATTTATAATCTTCAAATTCCCGTATCGTAAGGATCCAATTATCTGAATATCAGTGTCTTCAAAACCGGATTCAAGAAGAATTTTCTTCACTTGAGGACCATTAACGAGAATAACATCTGGAATTGGAATCAAATTTTTTTCATGTAGAGATAGAGAATAGCACAAATACATTTTATCCACTCTTGTATGAGCGTATCCAACTATCTTTGTATGAGGTGAAGATTCACGAATTCCTTCAATTGTCATCTTTTCCCAGATGTGATTTTCAAAAGTGTAGATGAATGTTTTTACTGAAAATTGCCGTGCCATTCTTCGTGCAGCGAAATAATAGAGAGCACACTGTTCGGCCCGATTACTGTATCTATCCCTTGCATATTCTTCATTGAGCAGATCGGAAATTTCGTGTCCTAAAAAAAATATGTCGATTGTTTCCTCAGTTTTTCTTCTTTGTGCCAAGTGCCATGCACGTATAATATCAGAAAACTCCAAAAAATCTTCAAATAATATCCATTGAAAATTTAATTTGGACAATTTTTTTAAAGCTTCAAGATAGGAAATTGTGCCCAGTACATCAATCATATAGAACGAATTATTTTTGTTCTTTTCCAGTAATTGTCCGAGATTACCATAATATGCATCTGAAAAGGACCCATCAATTAAGAATGAACGTTGATCTGTCCAGGAATGTATGGCAATAACCGGTTTATTTGTGAGGATATTTTGTCCTGATATTTTCCGGATATGTAACACTCTCGCGTAAAAAATTCTTAAGAAGAAATAACGAAAAAACGATGCTTTATTATAAATAAATTTAAAATTCTCCCGAATTAATTGAGGAAATATCTTTGATAACGGTTCAACCTCGTATATTTCCAGGTCTGTGTGATTTTCAAAGTTTTTCCGGATAGTATGGATCAGTGCTGGTTCTTCACAAAAAACACAAATATTTCCGGGATATTTTTTTATTATCTGGTCCAGCATTTCAAGATAGCATAGCATCAGAAAGAGATCGGACTCATATGCATTTTTTTCAGATACAGAAGTGAGAATCCATGCATTTTTGTTCTCTTTCTGAGCAATGCTACCGACAAAATCGATATACGGGTTTCGTAACGTTCGTGCGGCATCCTGCAGGTTCTCCCCATTATCAATTTTTTTAATCCTTCCTCCAATAACTTTTTCAATGTCTGAAAAAAGTATTACATTTTTTCCCAGATATACCCAATAATCCAATTCATTGCTGGTTTTTGTACTAAAAAATTTTATGGCATTCTCTGATTTTGCACGAATCAATACAATCTTTTTTTTATTCTTCGATGACATGTTGTATAATTCCCATTTTGTGTGTGTAGAGATCATCGTCCCTTTTTACTATACTATTATTAATTATTGACCGTTTATTTATAGATCAGCGCTTGTGAGGTCCTCTGAACAAACCTTCCGTTGCAATTATTATACACTTGGGCAATTAACCCGGTAGGGCTGTGTGGGATAACTGATAGCGAGATTTAAAGGGGACATCTGAAAACACCAAGTTAGAGTTATAATTCATTCAAATGGAAATTACACATAATTTCAAATGAGAAAAACCAAATATTGTTTGTGCGTTTATGAAATCAAAAGTACTTTTTATTTATCCAACTCCCTTTAGAATTACAGGATTACCTCTAGGATTAGCATCACTTACAGCGGTGTTAAAATCTCACGGGCATTCTGTAAAAATATTTGATACCGCATTTTATGGTTCGGATACAGAAAAAAGCCAAACGGTAATCCGTAATGAGCGATTGGAATCAAAGGAGGTTGCTGATGAAGAAAAGTACATGCCCCTTAATTCAACCCGGATTGAAGACGATCTTGAAAAAATCATCCTCGAATTCAAACCAGATTTGATTGGTTTTTCAATACTGGAAAATATGTATGAAATGAGCCTTTATCTTGCAAGACTCATAAAAAGACAAAATTCTAATATTCCTATTCTTGCCGGGGGTGTTTTCCCAACCCTTTCCCCCCTTCTGGTTATAGAAGCGGAATCAATCGATATGATCTGTGTAGGAGAGGGGGAAACAACCCTTTTACAATTATGTGAACGATTATCAGAAAAAAAACCATTTGTAGATATTGAAGGATTATGGGTAAAATCAAATGAACACATAATAAAAAATACCCCTTCGAAATTACATGATATCAATAATTTGCCAATACCAGACTTCGAAGAGTTTGATCAGCGCCTTTTTTATAAACCCATGCAAGGAAAAATATATAAAATGATAAATATTGCTACATCCCGAGGTTGCCCCAATCAATGCAGTTATTGTGGCGCTCCCCAATTAAAAAAATTTTTCAAAGATCATAATTGCGGATTATATTATCGAAATCTGAACGGGGAGAAAATCATTGAACACATTCAATATCAAGTGAAAAAACATAACCCGGAATTTATCTATTTCTCTACAGAAAATTTCTTGGCCATGAAAGAGGAGGATTTCCGTACTTTCATAAAAAAATACGAAAAAATTAGAATTCCATTCTGGATACAGACAAGAATTGAAACAATCACAAAAGAGCGTATCCAAGATCTGATAAATGTGGGATTATTCTGGGTTACCTTGGGTCTTGAACATGGAAACGAAGAATTCCGAAAAAAGGTTCTCAACCGACGTTATTCAAATCAAATGTTTTTCGAGCGAATGGATATTCTTCAAGAGATGGGTATGGGTGCTTCATTGAATAATATTATTGGATTCCCCTTTGAAACCCGTGAACTGATTTTTGACACCATTCGGATGAATAAGCGATTATACAAGAAAAATCCCCGTCTTGAGTGCAATGTGTGTATATTTACACCATTCAGGGGATGCGAATTATATGAGGTGTGCAAGAAGAATGGGCTTCTGGGTGATGAACCATATACTTCCTCACAATTCCAAGGTGAAAAATCAGTATTGAAATTTTCTGATGAATTTGCGGAAACACTTGCAGGTATGGTAAGAACTTTCAACCTGTATGTAAAATTGCCAGATAGTGATTATGATGATATCAAAATAGCAGAACAACCGACACCCGAGGGTGATCAAATGAGAGAAATTCTATTAAATAAATGTCATCAACTCGAACAGCAATCGGCTCAGATCATTGCGAAAACTGATAAAAACGGTAATTTTGTATAGAATTACCCCTTGGAATACGAATCCATTCCATGTAGTGGGAATATTTTAATTGATGACGGGGGCAAAATTTCCCTACCCCCTAAAAAATTATTATGATAACAAGCTTATTGTTTGTTAGTCTGAGGTGCGTTTCGATGAGAAAATTCAAGGTTGCAATTACGATTCGATCCTTTGGACTAAATATTTATGAAAAAAACGAATTCGCTGAAAAATTCGAGATTCTTTATAGAAACACAACCGGAAGGCGCCTTTCTGAACGCGAATTGTCGCAAGTACTAAGAGGAGTTGAAGGAGTAATAGCTGGCACAGAACCATTCACTAAAGAAGTCATTGAATCCCTTAGCGATCTAAAAGTCATCTCCCGTGTCGGAGTGGGAGTTGATTCAATTGATCTTGAAACTGCAAGAAAGTACGGAATAAAAATAATGAATACTCCTGAAGCGCCGGTTCAGGCTGTTGCGGAACATACCCTTGCACTTATACTTGATCTTCTCAAACATATCGCGACATATAACCAAAAAATGCGAGCAAAGGATTATAGTATCGAACCGGGCCAAATCCTTTCGGGCAAGCAGATAGGGATTGTGGGTCTTGGGAGGATCGGTTACCGCGTTGCAATGCTCCTTGCGGCATTTGGGTGTAAAATCAATTACTATGATCCTTGGGTAAAAATCAGAGTACCTGATGAGTGGCAATCGGATTCCACACTCGATCAACTCCTGATGAAATCAGATATTGTATCTCTTCATCTGCCCCCACAAGAAAACGGAAAGCCATTATTGGATGAGATTTCATTAAAGCTAATAAAAAAAGGAGCAATAATTATCAATACTGCCCGAGGATCATTAATTGATGAAGAGTCACTTTGTAAAGCACTTTTATCCGGGCAGATTGGGGGGGCAGGTCTTGATGTTTTTTCCGTTGACCCCTACACAGGACCCCTGTTAAAATATCCCCAGGTTATTGCAACCCCTCATGTCGCATCAAACACTCTTGAATCCAGAAATCAAATGGAAATTGAAGCAGTTCATAATTTAATAACTGCAATTAAGGAGGAGCCATGAAAGTGTTAGTAACTGGTGGAACAGGTTTTCTCGGGAGTTATATAGTAAAAGAGTTGGTCAAGAGCAAAACCGATGTCGTTGTGTATGACAAAAATCCCCCGAAAAACATTAATATGGCATGTATGGATTCTGACCATTTTACGTACATAAATGGTGACGTGTTGGACTACGATGCAGTATATAACGCAATGAAATACTGCGATATTGTGATCCACACCGCCGCCATTGCTAATCTTGATAAGGCGCGTTCATTACCTGTTAAAACAATGGAAGTTAATGTCGTTGGTACAGTCAATTGTCTTGAAGCCGCACGGAACCTTGGAGTAAAACGCTTCATATATGCGAGTTCGGTATATACTGCGGGAAAATGGGGTTCTTTTTATCGGGTATCCAAACAGACTGGTGAATCATTATGCAAGACCTTCTATGAGGAATTCGGCCTTGAATATACAATAGTACGATATGGAAGTCTCTATGGACGCGATGCGAATGAATGGAATCCTATTTATAAAGTTCTTAAAGCTCTGTTTACAACAAACGAATATACTTACATTAGCTCAAAAGATGCGGTGAGGGAATATATTCACATTTATGATGCAGCTCGGGAGACCGTCAGAATCGCCCAGGCCTCTCAATTCGCAAATAAAGCCGTTCTGATAACGGGGCACCAGAAAATGAAAGTCGAGGAATTTTTTTCAATTATCGGTGAAATCATCGGGAAAAAAATTGTCATTCACTATACTCCGGCTGATAAACACAAACATTATGTCATGACTCCGTATTCTTTTCAGGCAGACATATCTGAAAGAGTGAATCTTTCGACTTATATTGACATAAGCGAAGGGATACTGGACTGTCTCAAAGAAATCCAGAAAGAACTTGATCAAACAAAAAATGAGTAAGTAGAAAAAAATATTAACCCAAACCGAAATCGTGCAGATACGTTTTAAAATTTGTATTTCCCGATTAATGCATCGTTTTTCATGCACGTATTTACGTATTCCATATCTTCAGGTGTATCTACACTGTAAGTGCGGTGATCAGACATCACCATTTTTACTTTATAGCCATGTTCAAGGACCCGTAGCATATCAACGGATTCAATCACCTCAAGTGGTGTTGGTGTCAGGTTATTGAACTGCATGAGAAAATCCCTCCTGAAGGGGATGATACATACTTGCTTGAGCATAGGAACATCCTCTACTCCTTTTTTCCGTGAAGGGATCGGTTCCCGGGAGAAATAGAGGGCAAATCCCTGCTGGTCAACGACAACCTTCACTTCGTTGGGGTCTTCGTGTTCCTCCTTTGTATCAAGCCGCGACATGAGGTTGACAACAAGAATCTCCGGGTCTTGTTGCATCGGACGTACTGCATCATCGATCATTTCGGGATAAATCATTGGCTCATCCCCTTGGATCATCACGACAATGTCCATCTTTTTACCCATCTCGGTCTCAATTTTCTGCATTGCCTCAGCAGTGCGATCAGAGGCACGTTCATGGGAAGCACTTGTCATGACTGCCGGTGCTCCGATGGATTTGGCATATTCCATGACTTCTGGATCACAGGTTGCAATATAAACCTCGTCCAGAAGACCTGACATCTTGCTTCGGTAGTACACGTGACCGATCATCGGTATTCCTTGAATCTTTGCAAGAGGCTTTCCCGGAAACCGCGACGATGCCATCCGTGCAGGAATAATTCCAATAATGTTCATCTGTTTTTCTCCATTATCTGTACAACGATCATGGAATCTTCCTTCGGACTTCATCGACAGCAGCGCAGGCACCGTTCTGCAGGAAGATCGTGTCCATACCATATGCGATGAATGTAAAACCCTGTTGAATTCTCATTGCGAGATCCTGTTCAGAGGGATGGACGATATGGATGCCGAGAGCGACGGATGATTTGTTTACTTTCTCTATGATCTCTGATATACGGGTACTAAAAAGGGGGTCATCAAATTTCCCGGGAATTCCCATTGAACCGGAAAGATCATAGGGTCCAATAACAATGGCATCGATCCCATGTACGGCAAGGATATCATCCAGATTTGCGAGAGCATCCTTGTGTTCGATCTGGACAACGACGATACTCTCCGCATTGGAATCCCGTATGTAGGAATCAAAGTTTTTCCCGAACCGATGGGCGCGCCCAAGGCCAAAACTCCGTTGTCCTTCAGGGTGATATTTTGCGGCGTCAACAGCACGGGCAGCATTTTCTGCAGTATTAACCATCGGTACGATTATTCCCCCAGCCCCTGCATCCATAACCCTCCGTATGGTCGCGGGATCATTTTCATGGAGTCTAATGAGGGGAAGGGCACCAGCGTTCCCGATTACCTGAATCAGGTGAAAGGCTGCATCGAGATTGATCAACCCGTGTTCAAGATCGATGGCGAGCCAGTCGAAGCCGGCTCTGGCCATAATCTCAGCGGAAAACGGGTCCGGCATCTGGACCCAGCACCCGAGACTGATTTGTTTTTCTCGAATACTATTTCGTTGGTTGGATGAATGATTCATTGTAAATTCCCGTAATTGTACTACTGATTACCCGGACTTATCAATAAACGTATGTCGGACAATATTAAAATTGTCCGCAAATAATCCCCGGTTGAGTTTATGAAAAAATTCATTGAAGGATCTCAATAGATCTTGAGCAAAACAATAAACCCGTTCCACCTAAAATAGATAATAATCAGGTTTTGTTATCATGAAGGAAGAAGAAATCAGGCCAGCAATTCTTTTCGAACAGTATCTTTCACTGGCAGAAAAAGATATTACTTCTTTTTTCTCCAATGCACATCTTAACCATGTGCCATGCCCTGCATGCGGAAGTGAAAATCACCTATTCAGATTCAATAAAAAAGGGTTCAATTATTGCGAATGTTCCAAATGTCAGACACTCTATGTTAATCCACGTCCTGATGAAAAGACATTCAGTAGGTTTTACCAGGATTCCGAATCAGTTCGCTTTTGGGCAACACATTTTTATAAAGAGACAGAACGCGCACGTCAAGAATTGCTGATAAAACCCAAAGCGAGATTAACCGGTAAGATTATCCAAAATTATATAGATACCAGCCATCCGAAACCCGTTGTCGCGGATATAGGTGCCGGATATGGAGGGTTTTGTGTCGAGTTAAAACGTGTACTCAAAAAACCCTACATCATAATGGGAATAGAACCTGCTTTACCGCTACAGGAAATCTGTAGAGAAAAGAAAATATTTGTCATCCCAAAATTTCTTCACGAAGTACAGCCAGAGGATTTCAATAAAAACGAAATCGTCGCTGCCACATCATTTGAATTACTTGAACACTTGTATAATCCTTCAAAATTTATTGAAAACTGCTATGATCTATTGCATAAGAATGGAATACTTATCCTGACAACACTCAACGGGAAAGGTTTCGATCTACAGATGCTGGGTGAAAAATCCAAGAGCATCAGTCCGCCTCATCATATTAACTTCTTCAACCCAGATTCTGTTAGGATCCTCCTGGAAAGCCATGGATTTGAAATTTTAGAGATTTCGACCCCGGGGAAACTTGATGTGGATATCGTCTCAAAACAATTGCCTGATGTGAGATGTGCCTTCATTCGGGACCTTCTCTCAGGAAGCAATGATTCCAATAGGGAAAAACTCCAAACAATTATCCAAGAAACAAAGACAAGCTCTCATATGATGATCGTTGCAAGGAAAAAATGAAATGAAATGTAATGGTTTCAATAACCATTCTTTTTTTTGGTATGTTTCTTGAATCCATGGATATGAATCGGGTGCTGGAATATGGTTACAGGGTATGATGTAAATTGATACTTACAGTGTCGATACTTATGAAGACTTTGCTCTGTAGAAATCCTATCGAAAACAGATGGTATCGATGATCGGAAGATCAAAGGTATAGCGTCTCCTTACCTGAATGTGTGTTCAAAAAGCAAGGAGACAACTAAAAGATTGGCGAGCCGGAATATCAGGTTTGTCCGAGCAGCGATTTCGATCGTGAAAGCAATACGAATAACACCGTATTCCTGTAAATATTCGAAAAAGATCTACACTCAGTATCAACTTCTTGTCCTG
>Ga0265296_1004314_pt1 | contig 12415 bp, 12 predicted proteins | sample MunlanPumphouse1_FD_189073 | JGI IMG/M metagenome (GOLD analysis project Ga0265296, IMG submission 189073) | Groundwater microbial communities from a municipal landfill in Southern Ontario, Canada - Pumphouse #1 | ecosystem: Environmental > Aquatic > Deep subsurface > Groundwater | place... | reverse complement strand
CTCTGACCTGAACTCGCGAGCGCCTCCGGGCCGGGGGCTCGCGTTGAACGTCTACCCCGTCCCCGGCCCGCGGGGCCCGCAAATCGACCCGTGGGTGGTCGCGCCGCGGTCGCGGAGGTGCATGCCCGGGCTCGCATCTCGGCCCGTGGGCTGACGACGCCCGCCCGCGAGGCAGCTATCCTGAGCCCGCCACGATCCCCGCGCCCCCGGCGCCGTCAGTGCCCGGCCGGCGATCAGGGTCGTCGGGCCGTGAGGCTTTCTCCGGATCCTGGAGGGATGGTGGCGAACGTCGGCCGTCGCGAGCGCGCAGCGCTGCCTGAAGGCAGGCCGAGCTTCACGGTGCCCACTGCCGGGAGGGTGCCCCGGCGGCCCGCCGGCTGCGGCGGTCCGCCCTCCGCCGCCGCCCCCCGGGATGCTCGCAGCCGGCCCCGGCTGCGCCCCTTTCCCCCGTCTCCAGCCGTCGTCGCCTCAGGCCTGCCCCTGCAGAGGGCCAGCCGGTGACCGAAGCCCCCCTCCCCACCCTCCCCGTGGGCGCCGGCGGCTCGCGCGAGCGGGCCGCCGGCGGGGTCCTCCCGAGACCCGCCCGGTGCTTCGTGGCGACCGGCGGGATGCCCCCGGCGCCGGTGCCGGCGCTGCTTGCGGGGCGGGTGCGCGCGGAGGTGCTGGAAGGCGACCCCTTCCTGCGTCTGCACGCTGTGGGCGCCGTGCGCGCGCTAGGGTTCGCGGTCGCCGACGAGGAGGGCGGCGGGCAAGCGCGCTCCCCCCAGCCCGCCGTCCTCTTCGTGGGCCTCGACCGTCTTGGGGCCTGCCCTCGCTGCGGAGCTCGCGAGGGCGCCTCGCCGGCTGCCGCGCCGCCGCGGCCGCTCGTCGTCGGCTACGGAGCCGGCGCTCCGGCTCTGCTGGCGGCGCATCGGCGGCACGCCTGCACCGATCTGGTGCTGGCCCTCCGGGTGGTGGCCGGCCGGCCGCGCCTCGGGCAGCTACCGATTGCGGCGGCCGACGAGGCGGGGCTCACGTCGCGGGAGGCCGACGTGCTCATCCTGTTGCTCGGCGGCCTCGGGACGGCGGCGGTGGCGTCACGGCTCGGCGTCTCGCCGGCGACGGCCCGCAGCCACTGCCGGGCCGTGCTCCGCAAGTGCGGGGCGGCCGACCGCCGGGCGCTGCGCGCCCGGCTCCTCGGGGCCCCTTGAACGGCTCAGCCGGGACCCGCAGGCGTGCGTCCGCCCGGGGCCGAGGCGGGGCTCAGTCGTCGAGCCCGTCGAAGACGAGGCCGGTGAGCAGCTTGGGGAAAAAGTACGTGGACTTCTGCGGCATCGTCCCACCCTCGTCGGCGACGGCCCGCACCTCACTCACCAGGGTCGGGTTGAGGAACGCCCCCAGCTCGTACTCACCGCCGCGCAGGCGCTCGAAGGCGGCGGCTGAGTCCGAGACGTAATCGACCGAGCCTTCGGTCCGCAGAGGATCGATGCCGAGCGCATCGCGAAAGATCAGGTAGTGCAGGATCGTCACCGCGAGGCGTGCCGTCGTGCGTGTGAAGCCCTCCTCGATAAGGCGGTCGGCCGTCGAGAGCTCGCGCAGCACGACGCTGCAGCAGGCCTCTTCACGCGGGAAGTACAGGGAGAACGCCGGGCCACGGGCGGCGTGGCCGCTCAGGTCCCGGGCCAGCAGCTCGCAGGCGCCGGGGCCGGTGCCGGGCGCGGGAAGCACGTCGAAGTCGGGCGCCAGGCGCTCCACGGCCGCGGCCATCTGCGGGATCGCGACGCCCTTCACCAGCCGGTGTGTGGCGAACACGGTAAGGCCGGGGTCGGTCATCGCGCAGAGATAGACCATCAGCGTGTCGGCGCTCTGGTCGCCGGCGGCGCGGCGCTCGTCGCGGTAGGCGAGGGCCGTCTCGTAGCGATGGTGGCCGTCGGCGATGTACAGGCGGCGGTCGCGCAGCAGGGCTGCGATGCCTTCGGCCGGCGCCCCACGCAGCGGCGTCAGGCGATGGACGCTGCCGTCCGCCGCGCGCGCCTCCTGCGTCTGCGCCGCCGCGGCCTGCGCCGCCGCGGCGACGGCTCCGGTCACGGCTCCGTCGTCGTCCGGGTAGAGGAGGAAGATCTGGCTCAGGTCGGCGTGCGCGGCCCGATGCAGCTCGAGGCGGTCGACTTTGGGGCCGGCGTGCGTCTTCTCGTGCGGCAGCACGACGCGCTCCTCGAGGTCGGCGAGGACCAGGCGGGCGACGAAGCCGGTGCGCGTCCGCTCCCGGCCCGCCGCGTCGCGGTACGTCTGCCGCACCACGTAGATGCCGGGCTCGGCGTCACGCTGGAGGACGCCCGCCTGCCGCCACGAACGGAGCAGCGCGGCGGCCTTCGCATACGCGGCCGCGTTCGGCGGCTCGCCCGGATCCACCGGCAGGTCGAGGCGGACGGCGTTGTACGGGCTGCGGGCGCGCAGCCCGGCGGCGTCGTCCCGCGAGAGGACGTCATAGGGGGGTGCGGTCAGATCGCTGAGGTCGCCGGCGTCACGGTAGCGGATGCCTCTGAAGGGCCGGATCTCGGCCATGGGTCTCCCTGTGTCGGTGGTCGGTGGCCGTCACGGCAGGCGACGGTGGCCAGTCGGCATGCCGGGCACACCAGCATACCTTCTGCGGTCGCCTAGAAGCGGATCACGACCGGCATCCCGACGACGACTCTTGCGTAGAGATCCTCCACCTCAGAGATGTGCATGCGGATGCAGCCGTGCGAGGCGTAGCTGCCGATCGAGCCGTCGTCCGGGGTGCCATGGATGCCGACTCCCGGGGCACTCGTGCCGATCCAGCGCGTGCCCAGGGGGTTGGTGACCCCCGGTGGGATGGGCTTGGCGTCCTTGGCCCAGTCCGAGTTGGGGGGGTACCAGGTGGGGTTCATCAGCATGGACGTCACGGCATAGCTGCCGGTGGGGGTGGGGTACGCCGCCTGGCCGGCGGCGACAGAGTAGCTCTTGATCAGCTTGCCGTCACGGTAGAGGTAGAGGCGCAGGTCGCCGAGGTCGACGACGATCTCACCGCTGAGCGCGGTGAGCATCCTGCCGCCGACCTTTCCGTCCACGTCCAGGCCGAACCTCTCCTGGAAGCTCGTGACCGCGGCCGCGGTGCGTGCGTCGTAGGCGCCATTGCGGGTGCCCTGGAACACCCCCGCGGCGGCGAGCCTCTTCTGCAGCTCGCGCACGTCCTTGCCGCGGGCTCCCGGCCACAGGGTGGCGGAACCGAAGTGCTCGGTGCTGTCGACCACGAAGGTCTGCCGCTGGGCGACACGGTTGCCCCCTCCGTCGACGGCGGAGACGATCAGCACGTGCCCGCCCTGGGCGAGGCCTGCCACCCGGAACACGGCGCCGGACACGGCGCCCGTGAAATCGCGCGGCTCGCCGTCCAGGACGACCCTCACCTCGGGTGCGCCCAGCTGATCGAGGGCCTGGATGCGGATCTTGAGGCCGGCGTTCCCCACGACGGCGCCGAGCTGTGTGGTCTTGAGCGTCGGCGGCACGGCGTCGACGAACACGCTCAGGTGCTCCCTGGCCGCATTGCCGGCGCGGTCGGTGGCCGTGATCGTGACCTCCGAGGGACCGTCGGGAAGCGGCGCGCTGACGGCGTACTCGCCGCGCGCGTCGGCAGTTCCGCCGGCCGTCACCGAGCCGGCGGTCACCGTGACCGCGGCGTAGGGCTCCGTCGTGCCGCTGAAGGTGGGCGGCGAGGTGTTGAGGCGGCCGTCCTCGGCGGAGCCGTCGAGCTCGAGGGCGGGGACGCCCGTGTCGACGGTGAACCGCCAGTCTTTGCGCACCTGCTGGCGGAAGAGGTTGGAGCTCCTGCCGCTGAAGACGACGGCATGGGCGCCGTCGGCGATCCGTCCGGTGGCGAAGGTGATGCTGTCGCCGCGGTGCTCCGCCTCGGTGGTGATGTCGCGGCCGTCGAACGAGACGCGCACATCCTCGAGCTTGGCGAGGCCCTTGACGCTGAGAGTCACGGTCGGGGTCGGCCCCTTGACCCAAGCGTCGGGGCCCGGCGTGACGGCCGAGACACGCGGGGCGCTGAGCAGCTGCCAGGCCGCGAGCGCCGCCAAGGCGCAGACCACGGCGGCGATGACGTACGGCCAGCGACGGTGGGGTGAGGGCTCGTGCCTGTAGATTCTGTAGGTGGACTCCGGCACCGTGCCTCTTCCGGGACGATTTCGCTCCGATTATACCCTCCAGCGGCGGTATCCTGGCCCTTCCGCAGGAGAATCCGCCGCCGCGGCTAATCTCGCTGCATGGACCACTCGCTCGACGAACTGCTCGCCGAGGTCGCTGGCGGCCGCCTCAGCGCCGCCGACGCGGCCGGCCGCTTGCGCGGCATGGGGTACGCCGCCGTGGGCGATTTCGCGCGCCTCGACGTCTCGCGCGCCGCGCGCAAGGGCGTGCCCGAGGTCGTGCTCGCCGAGGGCAAGTCCGAGGACCAGGTGGTGGCGATCGTCGGGCGCTTCCTCGACCACAGCCCCGTGGTGCTCTGTAGCCGCGTGACGCCCGCCCAGGCCGCGGCTCTGGCCGCCGCCCTGCCCGCTGCCGTGGTCTGGGACGAGCGAAGCCGCGTCGTCACGGTGCGGCGGGCGGACGCGCCGCCGCCGCAGGAGCGCGGCGTGGTCGGGGTGCTCGCCGCCGGCACCAGCGACCTGGGCGTCGCCGGCGAGGCGGTCGCGATGTGTCGCGCCATGGACGTCGGCGTGATCAGCGCCTTTGACGTGGGGGTCGCCGGCCTCCATCGCCTGGCCGGGCCTCTCGACGAGATGGGCGCCGCCGGCGTGGCCGCCGTAGTCGTCGCCGCCGGCATGGAAGGGGCGCTACCTTCAGTCGTCTGCGGTCTCGTCGACGTGCCCGTGATCGGGCTTCCCACCTCGACCGGCTACGGGCTTGGCGGGCGCGGCGAGGCCGCGCTTCTCGGCATGTTGCAGAGTTGCAGCCCCGGGCTCGTCGCGGTGAACATCGACAACGGCATCGGCGCCGGCGCCACCGCCGCGCTCATCGCTCGCCGGGCCACGTGACGAGCATCCCCTTCCTCCTGCGTGACCACCGCGACGAGCTCTGGCAGCGCTGGGCCCGGGCCCTCGAGGGCGCCGTGGACGCCGAGTACCGCGAGCTGATCGCCGGCCCCCTGGGGGAGCGCATGCTGCGGGGCCTCGTCAACGACCTGATCGCCTGCTCGGAGGCGGAAGAGTACGAGCTCCCCGGCCTGCTGCGCGGCATCGAGTCCCGGGTGACCGCCGAAGCACGGCACCGCCTCGCCCTGGGGTTCAAGGTCCTCGACTTGCTGGTCGCCCTGCACGCGCTCCGCGGCGCCATCGTCGACGTGCTCCAGGACGCGCTGGTCCAGGATGAGATGCCCCCGTTCGCGGTCAGCCTCGACCAGCTCAAGAACGCCAACGCCTTCCTCGACCGCCTCGTGTGCGCCTCACTGGCGGCGGCGTGAGGCGCCAGCTGCCTGCCAAGCCGCCGCCCACCTCGTCGCTTGCGCCCCTCCGGAGCCGCGCGTAGGCTTGCCCGCATGCTTCAGCTGGCCCTCATCTTCGGCGGCCGCTCGGCCGAGCACGAGATCTCCGTCGCCTCAGCCCGGTTCGTCGCCCAGATGCTGGACCGCGACGCCTACGAGGTCGTGCCGGTGGGCATCACCCGCGGCGGCCGCTGGGTGCGGCCGCTCGACGTCGAGGCCGCGCTGCGCGACGGCCTCGACGACACCCCCTGCGAGGCGGTCCATCTCGAAGTCGACCCGGCGCGGCCGGGGCTGGTGTACGCCGACGGCAGTTTCCAGCCCCTCGATTTCGCCTTCCCCATGATGCACGGCACCTTCGCGGAGGACGGCACCATCCAGGGCCTGCTCGAGCTCGCCGGCCTCGCGTACGCGGGCTCCGGGGTCACCGCCAGCGCCGTGGGCATGGACAAGGAAGCCATGAAGGACGTCTTCGCCGCCCGTGGGCTCCCCCAGGTGGAGTACCTCACGCTGCGCGATGAGGCCGCCACGGGCGCGGGGGCGGTGGCGGCGGTCGAGGACCGGCTCGCCTACCCCGTCTTCGTCAAGCCGGTCAACCTCGGGTCGAGCGTGGGCATGACCAAGGCGCACGACCGCGCCGAGCTGGGGCCGGCGCTCGAGCTGGCCGCCGCCTACGACCGCAAGGTCATCGTCGAGGCGGCCTGCGCCGGCCGCGAGCTGGAGTGCGCGGTGCTCGGCAACGAGGAGCCGCACGCGTCCGTGGCCGGCGAGGTCATCCCGGCGAACGAGTTCTACGACTACGAGGCCAAGTACACCGAGGGCTTGATGGCCTTCGTGATCCCGGCCGACGTAGGCCCTGAGATGCAGGCCGAGGTCGCTCGCCTCACCGTGGCCGCCTTCAGCGCCATCGACGGCTGTGGGTTCGCGCGCTGCGACTTCTTCCTCGAGGCGGGCAGCGGCCGAGTGCTGGTCAACGAGATCAACACCATCCCCGGCATGACGGCCATGAGCGGGTTTCCGCGCCTCTGGGCCGCCTCCGGCCTCGACGGCCCGGCGCTCGTGGAGGAGATCGTGCAGCTCGGCCTGCGGCGCCACGCCGCGCGTCGCGACCTGCGCACCACCCACTGAGGCGTCGTCGCCTCCGGTGCCAGTAGCGCCGGCCGGCTAGCTCGAGCTCCGCGTGGCCGAGGGCTCGGTCGTGTCCTTCACCCACTTCTTCAGGCCGACGTACTTGAGGTACTTGAACACGTACGTGTCGGCGTGCGCCTTGGCGGTCACCGTGAACACCTGGTCGCCGCTGAGCCCCACGCCGGTGGAGAAGGCGAGGAGCCGCATGTCGGACTTCGTGAGGTAGTCGCGCGCGGCCTTCTCGGCGGCCGCGAGGTCCAGGCTCTGCGAGTACTCGTTTCTCGCCTCTTCGGCGGCGGTGGTCGCGTCGTCGCGCACAGACTGGTTGGCGGTGAAGAGCGCCAGACCGTCGAGCACCACCACCGCGATGATCGCGATGGTGAGGAAGAGCCAGAGGACCTCCCGGATAAAGCCGTCCTGCCCGTGCAGCCGCGTACGCAGCATCGATGTGCCTCCTTGCCTCGACTGGCCGGCATACCCCCCTCTATCGGTGGGCAGCGCCACTTAGTTTACTGTACGGCCCGCCGTCAGCCTGATGCAGAGGATGGCGAGGTCGTCGGCGGGTGGGCGCAGGGAGAACGCCTCGGCCGCGGCCATGAGCCCCGCGACGACGTCGGCGGCCGGCGTGTCGTGCCGGCCGGCGAGGAGCGCCGCCATCTCGTCCTCGAAGAAGTGGCCGCCGGCGCCGCGCAGCTCGGTGACTCCGTCGGTGAAGGCCACCAGCAGGTCGCCGCGCTCGAGCTCGAGGTTCTCGGTGGGGTAGGGAGCCAGGGCGGCCCCCAGCTCGACGCCGATCGCCGGCTCGGTGAACAGCAGGGGCCGCTCCGCGCCGCCGGCGCGCACGACGAACGGCGTCGGGTGGCCGGCACTGGCGAGCTGCAGCAGGCCGCGGCTGGTGCTGACCAGCCCGAAGAGCACCGTCACGAAGCGCTCGCTGTCGGCGGCGTAATCAGGCTGCTCGAGCAGCCCGGTGCGCAGTTCCTGCAGCGCCTCGCCCGGGTGTGTGGGCCACGAGAGCTGGCCCCCGTGCACGGCGGCGCGCAGGATGTACTTGGTCGCGAAAGTGGTCGCCATCGCCTCGACGCCCTTGCCCGACACATCGCCGATGGCGAAGGCGAGGGTGTTTGGGGAGCGGCTGTAATAGTCGACGAAATCCCCGCCGCTGAGGACCCCGGTGCTGGCTGAGCGGTACAGGAACGCGACGTCCAGCCCGGCCAGCTCCGGCGGCGCGCCGGGGAGCAGGCGCTGCTGGAGGCGCTCCGCGATGTCCGCCTGGGCGGCGTGCATCTCGGCGAGGCGGCGGCCGTCGCCGGCCACGTCCTGCAAACGATGCCCCGCCAGCCGGGCGAGCGCGCCGAGCCGCTGGAGGTCGGCGGCGCCGTACCCTCTCGTGCGGCCACCGACGGCGAGGAACCCGACGCCGCCGCCGTCCGCGGCCGCTATCGGCACGCAGACAAAGCCGCCCAGGCCGAGCGGGTCGCCGGCTTTCGCGCGGCCCTGCCCGGAGCCGCGGCCGGCGTTGTGCAGCAAGGGCATGCCCGAGGCGCACACGCGCCCGGGGCCGCCCTGGCCGAGGTCCCAGCGCAGGCGCATCCGATTCCAGCCGCTGTCCACGTCGTACCAGCCGTCGCTCGTCGCGGCTTCGCCGTCGAACAGGCCGATCACGCCGCGCCGCGAGGCGGTGGCACGGCAGGCGGCCTGGCTGACGGCGCGCAGCACCTCGTCGACGCTCCGTGCCGCGATGAGCGGCTCGATGCTCGTCAGCGCGCCGGCCAGCTCGTCGTCTGGGGGTGGTGAGGGCATGCAGCTAGGTTCGGCGCCCGCCGCCGGCACTCCTGCGGAGCTCGCCTAACGGCGGAGGGAAGCCTCGAGCAGCAGCGCCCCCACCTGGAGCGCAACGGCGGCCCCCGCCACGCAGAGGGCGAGCGGCAGTGGCAGGCCGATGACGGCGACCGCGAGCCCCAGCGTCACCGCCCACAGCAGGGCGCCGGGGACGGCGCCCCCCACGATCCGGCGCCGGAAGCCGAGCCAGGCCAGCCGGCGGCGCATGCGCGAGGCTCGCGCGTCGTCGTCGAGGTAGCTGGAGCCGCGCCGGTGCAGATCGGCGGTGATCTCGTTGCCGTCGGGGGCGTAAAGCCGGCACTGCAGGGGCAGCCCGGCGCGCCGGCGCAGCCGCTCACCCTGGAGGCGCGAAAAGCGCTCGATGAGCGAGAGAAAGCGGTCATCGCCGGAGAGCGCTCCGCCGGCGAGGCGCACGTTGAGGTACAGGCAGTCGCGCACGGGGTCGTACTTGATCTCAGAGCGCCAGCCACGACGGTCGAAGAAGCCGCCGAGGAAGCGGTCGAGGGCCGCGGGGATGCTGTCGATCTCGGGTTGTCGCGCCGTGCTCATGTCATCGTTCCACCGCTCTTTTCATCGGCAGCGAGCCACCAGGAGTGAAACTGGCCGGGTGGCGGGCCGGCGTGCGGCCGCCCGTCGAGCGTGGCCGCTGGCCACCGCTTGCGGTGCCCGCGGGCGGCGGCTCGCCGGCCGTGATGCGATAGAATGCGCTTTCCGACGGAGCGGGCTGCTTCCGCTCGACTCAGCGAACCACAGGAGCTCCCGTGAAGATCGCAGTCATCGGCCTGGGCTACGTCGGCCTGCCTCTGGCGATGGTGTTCGCCGAGGCCGGCGTGGAGGTCGTGGGCATCGAGGCCGTTGCGGCGCGCTGCGACGAGGTCAACGCCGGCCGCAGCTACATCCAGGATGTCCCGGGCGCGGCGCTCGAGAAGGTGGTGGCCGCCGGCCTCATCCACGCCACCCCCGACTACGCCGCCGCCGCAGCCTGCGATGCCGTGATCCTCTGTCTGCCGACGCCGCTCAACGCCAACCGCGAGCCGGACCTCACGCTGGTCAAGGGGGCGGCGGCCGAGCTGGCCGGGCACCTCCGGCGCGGCCAGCTCGTCACCCTCGAGAGCACCACCTACCCGGGCACCACCCGGGAAGTCCTCGCGCCGATCCTTGAGGCGGGCTCCGGCCTCAAGGCGGGCGTCGACTTCCACCTCGCCTTCTCGCCGGAGCGCGTCGACCCGGGGCGCACCGACTTCACCACCAAGAGCACCCCCAAGGTGATCGGAGGCCTCACGACGGCGTGCACGCAGCGGGCTCTGCAGGTGTACGGGCCGGTCATCGATCACGTGGTGCCGGTGAGCACGGCCGAGGTCGCCGAGATGGCCAAGCTGCTCGAGAACATCTTCCGGAGCGTCAACATCGCCCTCATGAACGAGCTGGCGATGCTCTGCGACCGTATGAAGGTCGACGTGTGGGAGGTCATCGACGCGGCCGCGACCAAGCCGTTCGGCTTCATGAAGTTCCAGCCCGGCCCCGGGCTCGGCGGCCACTGCATCCCCATCGACCCCTTCTACCTGAGCTGGAAGGCGCGCGAGTTCGACTTCTGGACGGAGTTCATCGAGCTCGCCGGCAAGGTCAACGAGAACATGCCCTACTTCTGCGTCGAGAAGCTTCACCGGGCGCTCAACACGCGCGGCAAGAGCCTCAACGGTGCCCGGATCCTGGTGCTCGGCGTGGCCTACAAGGCCGACATCGACGACCTGCGCGAGTCGCCGGCGCTCAAGGTCATCCGTCTCCTGCGCGACCACGGCGCCGACGTGCAGTACCACGACCCCTTCTGTGCCGAGCTGCCGCAGTTCGGCCTCGCCTCGGTCGCGATCGGCGACTACCGCGGCCTCGCGGCCTACGACGCCGTGACGATCGTCACGGCGCACTCGGCACTGGACTACCGGGCGGTGGTCCAAGAGGCCGACCTGGTGGTGGACTTCCGCAACGCCACCGCGGGCATGCCGAACGCCGGCAACGTCTGGAAACTCTGAGAGGGAGACGCACCCGTGACTGCTGACAAGGTCCGCGTCGGGCTGGTCGGGCTCGGCTACTGGGGCCCCAACCTGGCGCGCAACTTCGACCGCCTGGCGAATGCCGAGCTGGCGTACTGCTGCGACCTGGACGAGGCCAACCTCGCCAAGGCGCGCAGCCTCTACCCCAAGGCGGTCGTCACCGACGACTACGAGGCGCTGCTCGCCGACCCGTCGCTCGACGCCGTGGTCGTCGCCACCTCGGTGCCGACGCACTACGCGCTCGGCAAGCGGGCCCTCGAGGCCGGCAAGCACGCCTTCATCGAGAAGCCCATCGCGCTCAAGGCGGGCGACGCCGCCGACCTGCTCGCGACGGCGGAGGCCCGGGGCGTCAAGCTCATGGTGGGCCACTTGCTCGAGTACCACCCGGCCGTGCGCAAGGTGAAGGATCTCGTCGACGACGGGAGCCTCGGCAAGGTCTTCTACGTGTACGCCAACCGCCTCAACCTGGGCAAGGTGCGCACCGACGAGAACGCGCTCTGGAGCCTCGGCCCGCACGACATCTCGGTGCTCAACTTCCTCATCGGCGAGGAGCCCGAAGAGGTCAGCGCGCGCGGCGAGTGCTACCTCCAGGACGGCGTCGAGGACGTCGTCTTCGGCTACATCAAGTACCCGAGCGGCGTCATCGGCCACCTCCACGTGAGCTGGCTCGACCCGCACAAGAGCCGCAAGATCACCGTGGTCGGCAGCGAAAAGATGGTCGTCTTCGACGACATGGAGAACGACCGCAAGGTCACCGTGTACGACAAAGGCGCCACCACGACGCGCACCAAGTTCGAGACTTATGGGGAGTTCGTCACCCTGCACTTCGGCGACATCCACATCCCCAAGATCGGCAACGAGGAGCCGCTGCGCGTCGAGGCGCAGCACTTCGTCGACGCGATCCGCAATGACACGCAGCCGCTCAGCGACGGCCGCGACGCCCTGAACGTGGTGCGCGTGCTGGACGCCATGGAGCGCAGCCTGCGTAACGGCGGCCGGCCGGTGAAGACGGCCGAGCTGTGAGGGGGCGGCCATGACGCTCACCGCCTCGGGGCTCGGCCACGACCTGCTGCTCGGCGCCGGCGTCCGCATCGGCGCCGGCGTCGTGTTCGGCGCCCACGTCGTGGTGTACGACGGCACGGTGATCGGCGACGGCTGCTTCATCCAGGACGGCGCGGTGCTCGGCAAGGTGCCGAGCCTCTCGCCGACGAGCACGGCGAAGCGCGGCGAGCTGCCGCCGCTCGAGCTGGGCGCCGGCTGCGTGGTGAGCACCGGCGCCGTGGTCTACCGCGGCACCACCCTGGGCCCGGGCTGCATCCTCGGCGACTACGCCGGGGTGCGCGAGCGCTGCCGGCTCGGCCAGCGCGTGGTCGTCGGCCGCGGCAGCGTGGTCGAGAACGACACGACGATCGGCGACTTCACGAAGATCCAGACGGGCGTCTACATCACGGCCTACATGACGATCGAAGAGCGCTGCTTCATCGCCCCGTGCGTCCAGACCACGAACGACAACTTCATGGGCCGCACCGAGAAGCGCCACCAGTTCATCAAGGGCGCGACCATCCGCCGCGGCGCCCGCGTCGGCGGCGGTGCGGTGCTCTGCCCGGGCATCGAGATCGGCGAGGAGGCGTTCATCGCCGCCGGGGCCGTGGTGACCAAGGACGCCCCGCCCCGCAAGCTGCTGATGGGCGTGCCGGCACGCGTGGTGCGCGACGTCAACGAGGACGAGCTGCTCGAGAATCAGTGAGGCGGCTGGGTACCATCGTCTCCGCCACCCGTTCCGCCGGGGCACGATCGTCCCGCCGCCCGCGCCACGTCGTGGCACGTGTGCCCACGCCGGCGCGTTTCGGCCGCCGCGTCGAGCGCGGCGGCGCCTCAGGGCGGCGGCGGATCGCTCAGGGACGAGGCGCTCGCACTCGGTGTC
>Ga0265296_1004313_pt1 | contig 12416 bp, 10 predicted proteins | sample MunlanPumphouse1_FD_189073 | JGI IMG/M metagenome (GOLD analysis project Ga0265296, IMG submission 189073) | Groundwater microbial communities from a municipal landfill in Southern Ontario, Canada - Pumphouse #1 | ecosystem: Environmental > Aquatic > Deep subsurface > Groundwater | place... | reverse complement strand
GCTTGCCGATCACCCGGCGAACCTTTTTCAGTTCTTCCATCAGGTTGTCTTTGGTGTGCAGACGACCGGCGGTGTCAGCGATCAGCACGTCGATGCCACGGGCCTTGGCCGCTTGCACCGCGTCGAAGATCACCGAAGCGGAATCGGCGCCGGTGTGCTGGGCAATCACCGGAATCTTGTTGCGCTCGCCCCAGACCTGCAATTGCTCCACGGCCGCGGCACGGAAGGTGTCACCGGCCGCCAGCATGACTTTCTTGCCTTCCAGTTGCAGCTTCTTCGCCAGTTTGCCGATGGTGGTGGTTTTGCCGGCGCCGTTGACGCCGACCACCAGAATCACGAAAGGCTTGTTCTGCGAGGCGATTTTCAGTGGCTGTTCAACCGGTTTTAGCATCGCTGCCAATTCGGCCTGCAGAGATTTGTACAGGGCGTCGGCGTCTGCCAGCTCCTTGCGTGCAACCTTCTGGGTCAGGCGCTGGATGATCTGCGTGGTGGCTTCAACGCCGACGTCGGCGGTGAGCAGACGGGTTTCGAGGTCGTCGAGCAGGTCATCGTCGATGGTCTTGCGCCCGAGGAACAGGCTGGCCATGCCCTCGCCGATGCTGGCGCTGGTCTTCGACAGGCCTTGCTTGAGGCGGGCGAAGAAACCGGCTTTGGTTTCCTCAGTGCGCGGGGTTTCGACGGGCGTTTCTACAGGGACTTCGACCGGCACGATCGGAGCGACAACCGGCGCAGCGGCAATCGGTGCGGGCTCAGGCTCCGACGGCGAGACAACCGGGGCGGCGGGTTCAGAAATGATCGGCGCTGGCTCGACAACAACCGGCTCAGGCACAGGCTGCGCAGCCACTTCGGCAACCGGCGCAGGAATCACTGGCGTCACATGCGGCGCTGCTTCTTCAACCAGCGCGACCGGTTCTTCTGCCACTGGCAAGGTCAGCCACGGCTCGGCGGCGGGCGTCAGCGGCAACTCGGCAGCGGCCGGCGTTTCGGGCTCGGCCTCAACCTCCGGTTGCAGCACCGGCTCGGCGATCGGCAGCACAATCGGCGCCGGCTCTTCTTCTATTACAGGTGCTGGCGCGGGGGCCGGTTCAGGAATCGCGGGCGGCTGTTCGACGACGGGTTCCTGCGGTTTCTTCCGCAGCCATCCGAACAGGCTTTTCTTCTCGCCAGCCGCAGCTGGGCTCTTCTTGTCGTCGTTGGAACCAAACATGGAGGACGGCTATCTCACGGTAGCGACGCGCCAACAGGGCGCCCCGGCAAATAAATATTCGATGCAGAACAGACTGTGTTTCACCCAGCTTGTTCACGCGCAACATTTTGTCGAAGCGCCAGCGGCACCTCAAAGATTCGTATTAACGAAGGACTAAACCGGCAAAATCGGCGAAAAAGCGAAGTTTAGTCGATAAACCACAGCTTTCTGCCGCCAACCTATACAGCCTTATCAAGCCTGAAAACCTGATAGGCGTGGTCGCCAGTAAAACGGATCAGTATCCTAGCACCCTCTCGCCCGCCGACGCTAAGACCAAGCGGGCAGCCCAACAGGTTGAAAAACGAATGAATGCTCTAGCCCGCCGCGCTGCTGGCCTGCTGCTCAGCGCAGTCTGCCTGCCCCTTTCGGCCCTGGCGGCCGACCCGCAACCGACCCATGAATTCACCCTCGACAACGGCCTCAAGGTCGTCGTGCGCGAAGACCATCGTGCGCCGGTGGTCGTTTCGCAGATCTGGTACAAGGTCGGCTCCAGCTACGAGACTCCGGGCCAGACCGGTCTGTCCCACGCGCTCGAGCACATGATGTTCAAGGGCAGCGAAAAGGTCGGCCCCGGCGAAGCTTCGCTGATCCTGCGCGACCTCGGCGCCGAAGAAAACGCCTTTACCAGCGACGACTTCACGGCTTATTACCAGGTGCTGGCCCGTGATCGTCTCGGCGTGGCCTTCGAGCTGGAAGCCGACCGCATGGCCAACCTGCGCCTGCCGGCCGACGAATTCGCCAAGGAAATCGAAGTCATCAAGGAAGAGCGCCGCCTGCGCACCGATGACAAGCCGATGTCCAAGGCTTACGAGCGCTACAAGGCCATGGCCTACCCGGCCAGCGGTTACCACACGCCGACCATCGGCTGGATGGCTGACCTCGACCGCATGAAAGTCGAGGAACTGCGCCACTGGTACCAATCCTGGTACGCGCCGAACAACGCCACGCTGGTGGTGGTCGGTGACGTCACTCCGGACGAAGTGAAAACCCTCGCCCAGCGCTATTTCGGCCCGGTCGCCAGACGCGACGTGCCACCGGCGAAAAAACCGCTGGAACTGGCCGAGCCCGGCGAACGCCAGATCACCCTGCGCGTGCAGACCCAGCTGCCGAGCCTGATGCTTGGCTTCAATGTGCCGAGCATTGCTACCGCTGAAGACAAACGCTCGGTCAACGCCTTGCGCCTGATCTCGGCGCTGCTCGACGGCGGCTACAGCGGGCGCATCCCGGCGCAACTTGAACGCGGCGAAGAGCTGGTCTCCGGCGGCTCGTCGGACTATGACGCCTACACCCGTGGCGACAGCCTGTTCACCCTGTCGGCCACGCCGAATACGCAGAAGAAAAAGACCATCGCCCAGGCCGAAGCCGGCTTGTGGAAACTGCTTGAGCAACTGAAAACCAGCGCGCCGTCTGCCGAAGAGCTGGAACGCGTCCGCGCTCAAGTCATCGCCGGCCTGGTCTACGAGCGTGACTCGATCACCAGCCAGGCCACCGCGATCGGTCAACTGGAAACGGTCGGCCTGTCGTGGAAACTGATGGACACCGAACTGGCCGATCTGGAGAGCGTGACCCCGCAAGACATCCAGAACGCCGCGAAAAAGTATTTCACCCGCGAACGTCTCAGCGTCGCCCACGTCCTGCCAATGGAGACGACTCATGAGTGAGCGCAAAACCCCACGCCTGATGCTGCTTGGCCTGATTGCTGTCGCAGTGATCGGCTCCGCAGCGGTTTATTTGTCGCCAAGCGCTGACAGCAAGGCCAGCGAAGCACTGGATAACGCCAAGTCCAGCCAGAAACTGCAATCGCTGGCCGAACTCGACGGCAAGGCCCCAGCCAGCCGCAAGCTCGACGTACAGACCTGGAACACCGCTGAAGGCGCGAAAGTGCTGTTCGTCGAAGCGCATGAGCTGCCGATGTTCGACATGCGCCTGATCTTCGCCGCTGGCAGCAGCCAGGATGGCAACGTCCCCGGCCTCGCGGTGCTGACCAACGCCATGCTCAACGAAGGCATTGCTGGCAAAGACGTCGGCGCCATCGCTCAAGGGTTTGAAGGCCTCGGCGCCGACTTCGGCAACGGTGCGTTCAAGGACATGGCGCTGGCTTCGCTGCGCAGTCTGAGCGCACCTGAGCAGCGTGAGCCGGCGTTGAAGCTCTTCGCAGATGTGGTCGGCAAACCGACCTTCCCCGCCGACTCCTTCGCGCGCATCAAGAACCAGTTGCTCGCCGGTTTCGAATACCAGAAACAGAACCCCGGCAAACTTGCCAGCCTGGAGCTGATGAAGCGTCTGTACGGCGATCACCCGTACGCGCATTCCAGCGATGGCAATGCGCAGAGCGTGCCGAAGATCACTGTCACGCAATTGCGCGAGTTTCATGCCAAGGCCTACGCCGCCGGCAACGCTGTGATTGCACTGGTCGGCGACCTGTCGCGAGCTGAAGCCGAAGCGATCGCCAATCAGGTCTCCTCTGCCCTGCCGAAAGGCCCGGCACTGGCGAAGATCGCGGCGCCGCAGGAACCGAAAGCCAGCGTCAACCACATCGAGTTTCCGTCAAAACAGACCAACCTGATGCTCGCGCAACTGGGCATTGATCGCGACGATCCGGATTACGCCGCGCTGTCGCTGGGCAACCAGATCCTCGGCGGCGGTGGTTTCGGCACGCGCCTGATGAGCGAAGTGCGCGAGAAGCGTGGCCTCACCTACGGCGTGTATTCGGCGTTCAGCCCGATGCAGACCCGTGGGCCGTTCATGATCAATCTGCAGACCCGCGCCGAGATGAGCGAAGGCACCCTGAAGCTGGTGCAGGACGTGCTCGCCGACTACCTGAAAACCGGGCCGACACAGAAAGAACTCGACGATGCCAAGCGCGAACTGGCCGGCAGCTTCCCGCTGTCCACCGCGAGCAACGCCGACATCGTTGGCCAGCTCGGCGCGATGGGCTTCTATAATCTGCCGCTGAGCTATCTCGACGATTTCATGCGGCAGTCGCAGAGCCTGACTGTGGAGCAGGTGCGCGATGCGCTGAACAAACACCTGAGCACGGAGAAAATGGTCATCGTCACTGCTGGCCCGACCGTGCCGCAAAAGCCGTTACCGGCCCCATCTGATAAACCTGCCGAGCAACCGCTCGGGGTTCCGGAGCATTAATGGCCACTCGAGCACCGAAAAAACCTGTGCAAAACGTGCACAACGGCGTCAATCAGCTGCGTATCATTGGCGGCCAGTGGCGCAGCCGCAAGCTGAGCTTCCCAGACGCACCGGGCCTGCGCCCGACCCCGGATCGCGTGCGTGAAACCTTGTTCAACTGGCTCGCGCCGTATGTCGAAGGGGCGAAAGTGCTCGACCCGTTCGCCGGCAGCGGCGCGCTGTTTCTCGAAGCCCTGTCCCGTGGCGCGGCCACGGCCCAGGCGCTGGACGCCAGCAACGTTGCGGTTTCCAGCCTGAAAGAACACCTCGGCACCCTGCGTTGCAGCAACGGCCAGGTGCAAACCGCCGATGCGCTGCGCTACCTGGAAACCCAGACCGCGACGCCGTTCGACCTGGTGTTCCTCGACCCGCCGTTCAACCAGAACCTGTTGCCAGCGGTTTGTACCTTGCTGGAAGAGCGCCAATGGCTGGCGGCCGATTCGTGGATCTACACTGAAAGCGAAACAGCGCCATCGACGCTGGGCCTGCCGGGCAACTGGCGCCTGCATCGTGAACAGAAATCCGGTCGGGTTTTTTACGCGCTGTGGCAGCGCACGGCGGACATCGCCGGCTGACAAGGTCGCAAGCAACCTGCGGCGAGGGGGCGAGCTTCCTCGCCACAAGCCCATCGAGAATCATCGTGTCCCCTTCGCCAGAACGCTTCATCCCCGCCTTCGGCCTCGGCAATCCGCATCTGCAAACCCTGTGGGGGCCGCTGTGGCGCAAGACCGTGCACATCGAGCGCGAACGCGAACGCCTGTGGCTCGAGGACGGCGACTTCCTCGACCTTGACTGGCACGGCCCGCACAGCGCCGAGGCGCCGTTGGTACTGGTGCTGCACGGTTTGACCGGCTCTTCCAATTCGCCCTATGTGGCGGGCATTCAAAAGGCCTTGGCCGACCAGGGCTGGGCCAGCGTCGCGCTGAACTGGCGCGGTTGTTCCGGCGAGCCGAATCTGTTGCCGCGCAGCTACCACTCCGGCGCCAGCGAAGACCTTGCCGAAGCCATCCAGCACCTGCGCGCGAAACGCCCGTTGGCGCCGTTGTACGCGGTCGGTTATTCGCTGGGCGGTAATGTGCTGCTCAAGCATCTGGGTGAAACCGGCAGCAACAGCGGTGTGCTCGGCGCGGTGGCGGTGTCGGTACCGTTCAGGCTCGACCAATGCGCAGACCGCATCGGCCAGGGATTTTCCCGGGTGTATCAGGCGCACTTCATGCGAGAGATGGTCGCCTACATCAGGAACAAGCAGCGTCAGTTCCAGCATGACGGGCGCGAAGACGGCCTGGCGAAACTGGCCGCGCTCGGCTCGCTGGAAAACATGCGCACATTCTGGGATTTCGACGGCCGGGTTACCGCGCCATTGCACGGTTTCAATGACGCCGAGGATTACTACCGCCGCGCCTCGAGCCGCTACTACCTCGGCGAGATCCGCACGCCGACGCTGATCATTCAGGCAGCGGATGATCCGTTCGTATTTCCCCACAGCCTGCCGCAAGCCGACGAGTTGTCAGCCTGCACCCGGTTCGAATTGCAGGCGCGTGGCGGTCATGTCGGTTTCGTCGACGGCTCGGTGCGCAGGCCCGGGTATTACCTCGAGCGGCGTATCCCGCAATGGCTGGCCGCACTCGGTCAATGAGCGCCGCATATCCCTTGCAGGAGTGAGCCTGCTCACGATGGCGCTGTCTCAGTCGACACGATGCTGGATGTGCCGGCGCCATCGCGAGCAGGCTCACTCCTACAGGAGATCGCTGTGTTTATTCGCCGGTGGCAATGCCGCGCGACGGTTCGTTGATCCACTCGCTCCACGATCCGGCATACAGCGCACCCAGCGGGTAGCCGGCCAGGCAAAGTGCAAACAGGTTGTGACAAGCCGTCACCCCGGAGCCGCAGTAAGCGACCAGTTCCGACGGTGAGCGATCACCCAGTTTCTCGGCAAAGCGCTGCTTGAGCTGCTCCGCCGGCAAAAAACGTCCATCACTGCCGAGGTTGTCGGTGAACGCCGCGCACTGCGCGCCGGGAATGTGCCCGGCGACCGGATCGATCGGTTCCATTTCGCCCTTGAAGCGCGGCAAGGCGCGGGCGTCGAGCAGGGTCAGCGTTGGCTGGCCGAGGCGCTGCTGCAATTGCTCGGCGCTGAGCAGCAGGCTCATGTCCGGCTGACCGCTGAAGTGGCCCGGGGTCATGCTCGGCGGATCCAGGCTCAGCGGCAGGCCGGCCGCGTGCCAGGCCTTGAGCCCGCCATCGAGAATGAACACGCCGTCGCGCTTGCCCAGCCATGCCAGCAACCACCACGCCCGCGCCGCGTATGCACCCGGGCCGTCGTCGTACAAAACCACATCGCTGTCGTTGCTGATGCCCCAGGCTTGCAGGCGTTCGATCAGCGCCGCCGGCTCGGGCAACGGATGACGCCCGGTCACGCCCTTCTCGACTTTACCGCTCAGATCCCGTTCCAGATCGGCGAAACTCGCTCCGGCAATGTGCCCTTCGGCGTAGCTGCGCTGACCGTAATCCGGATCTTCGAGGGCAAAACGACAATCGAGAATCACCAGCCCCGGCTGCTCTTTGCGAGCGTCCAGTGCTTGTGGGCTGATCAACTGCGCAATCGACATAACGGGCTCCTGTGGAATTCGGCTGAACGGTTTATTTCACGTCTTCAAGGGCCTGCGCCAGCGGCACGTAGAACTCGTCGAACAGTGCGTTGACTTCATCCCGCGCCTGATCGGTAACAAACCCTGCTTCCAGCACCAGCACCTGATACACGCCACGCTTCACGGCCTGTTCGCTGAGGTGGTTGGAGTTTTCCCGCGTGGTGCACAGAAAACGCACCCATGAGGTCAGGATGATCCACGCATTGAGGGTCAGCGACTCGATCTGCACGCGATCCATTTTCAGAATGCCGGCGGCGACAAAACCTTCGTAGATTGCGGCCCCCTGGATCACGCAGCGCTGGGAGAAACGCCGATAACGCGCGGCCAGTTCCGCATCGCTGTCGAGCAGATGCTCTAGGTCGCGATGCAGAAAGCGGTAGCGCCACATAGCCGAAAGCAGTTCCTTGAGATAGAAACGCTTGTCCTCGACGGTCGCCGGGCGGCCCTGAGGCGGACGCAAAAAGCTGTCCACCAGGGCTTCGTACTCACTGAACAACACGGCGATGATCGCCTGCTTGTTGGGGAAGTGGTAGTACAGGTTGCCCGGAGAAATCTCCATGTGCGCGGCGATGTGGTTGGTGCTGACGCTGCGCTCGCCCTGCTGATTGAACAGCTCCAGGCTGTTCTGAACGATGCGCTCGCTGGTTTTTATTCGTGGGGCCATGGCTTGAGCTTTAATTCAGAGTGCGTAGACGGCGCATCTTACGACCTAACCGGAAATGGATAAAACACTGACGTGCGCGGAAGTCGTTTGACTTTCTAGAGCTTAGACTCTAAAAAGTGCCCACTACAATAAAATCCGGAGCCCGCGATGACTGCCGACATTGCCTACCTGCAAACGCTGCAACAGCCTCTTGAAACCCTTGATCGGCAGTTCCAGGCACAACGGGCCGCGTACGCTGCCAACCCGATGCCACCGGCCGCACAGCGGCAACAATGGCTCAAGGCTTTGCGCGATCTGCTCAGCGCTGAGCGGCAGGCATTGATCGAGGCGATCAGCGCCGATTTCAGTCACCGCAGCGCCGACGAAACCCTGCTCGCCGAACTGATGCCGAGCCTGCACGGCATTCACTACGCCAGTCGTCACCTGAAAAACTGGATGAAGCCCTCGCGGCGCAAGGTAGGCATGGCGTTCCAGCCTGCTTCGGCGAAGGTGGTTTATCAGCCGCTGGGCGTGGTCGGCGTGATCGTGCCGTGGAACTACCCGCTGTATCTGGCCGTGGGGCCGATGGTCGGCGCCCTGGCTGCCGGCAATCGGGTGATGCTCAAGCTCAGCGAATCGACCCCGGCTACCGGGCTGCTGCTCAAAGAACTGCTGGCGCGGATCTTTCCCGAAGACCTGGTTTGCGTGGTGCTGGGCGAAGCGGATGTCGGCGTGGCGTTCTCGCGTCTGCCTTTCGATCATCTGCTGTTCACCGGCTCCACCAGCGTCGGCAAGCACGTCATGCGCGCTGCCGCGGAAAACCTCACGCCGGTCACCCTGGAACTGGGCGGCAAGTCGCCGGCCATCGTCTCCAGAGACGTACCGCTCAAGGACGCCGCCGAACGCATCGCCTTCGGCAAGACCCTGAACGCCGGGCAGACCTGCGTCGCGCCCGACTATGTGTTGGTGCCGGCAGACCGCGTCGGCGCTTTCGTCGAGGCCTATCGTCAGGCTGTGAAAGGCTTCTACCCGACCCTGGCCGACAACGCCGACTACACCGCAATCATCAACGAACGCCAACTGGCCCGGCTGAACGGATACGTCAGCGACGCGACCAGCAAGGGCGCGCTGCTGATCCCGCTGTTCGAACAAGGCCAGGGCCGACGCATGCCGCACAGCGTGCTGCTCAATGTCAGCGATGAAATGACCGTGATGCAGGACGAAATCTTCGGCCCGTTGCTGCCAATCGTGCCTTATCGCGATCTGGAGCAGGCATTCGCTTACATCAATCAGCGGCCTCGTCCTCTGGCTCTTTACTACTTTGGCTACGACAAACGCGAGCAGCATCGCGTACTGCACGAGACCCATTCCGGCGGCGTATGCCTGAACGACACCTTGTTGCATGTCGCTCAGGACGATATGCCCTTCGGTGGCATCGGCCCCTCGGGCATGGGCCATTACCACGGCCGCGAAGGTTTCCTGACCTTCAGCAAGGCCAAGGGCGTGCTGATCAAACAGCGCCTCAACGCGGCCCGGCTGATCTACCCGCCCTACGGCACATCGATTCAGAAACTGATTCAGAAGCTGTTCATTCGCTAAACGTTCGTCGACGCCGGGTAATAAAAACAATGCACCCAAGCCTGACCGAAACACCCGCTCTGTCGCGCCGTGGCCTGCTGAAATTCAGCCTCGGCGCCAGCGCGTTTCTCGCCACCGCCGGCCTTGGCGCCAGCCTCACTGGCTGCTCGTCGAGCGTCAGCGCCAACGGCTTTGTGGTTTTGCGCGACGGCGATCTGCTGTTCCTGCGCGCGCTGATCCCGGTGATGCTCGACGGCGCCGTCGCCGCCGGGGAAATGCCCGCAGCGGTCGACGGCACGCTGAAGTCGCTGGACTACAGCCTCGATCACGTGTCGCCGGAAATGCTCAAGCTCACTCGGCAACTGTTCGACGTGCTGGGCATGGCCGTGACCCGTGGCCCGCTTACCGGCATCTGGGGCAGTTGGGAAAACGCCAGCGCTGAAGCGATGGGGCATTTCCTCGAACGCTGGGAGAACAGTTCATTGAGCTTGCTGCGCATGGGCCATAGCTCATTGCAGCAGATGGTGATGATGGCCTGGTACACCCGCGCCGAGTCCTGGGCGCATTGCGGTTATCCCGGGCCGCCTAAGGTCTGAAACCCGGGCGCGGCCTTCGCGAGCAGGCTCGCTCCCACATTTGAAATGCATGTCCCTGTGGGAGCGAGCCTGCTCGCGAAGGGGCCAACTGCATCACCTCAGCATCCAGAATAATAAAGAGAACCTGACCGATGCCCGTACCCGATCCCTTCCGCGAAGGCCTCGCCCGAGGCTGGAAAACCTACAACGGCGCGCAACTGAGCGACGACCTCACCCTCGAAGCCGACGTGGCGATCATCGGCAGTGGCGCCGGCGGCGGCACCACGGCGGAGATCCTCAGCGCGGCCGGCTACAAAGTCCTGCTGATCGAAGAAGGCCCGCTGAAGACCAGTTCGGATTTCAAACTGCTCGAAGACGAGGCCTACAGCAGCCTCTATCAGGAAGGCATCGGGCGCATGAGCAAGGACGGCGCGATCACTATCCTGCAGGGCCGCGCGGTCGGCGGTACGACGCTGATCAACTGGACCTCGAGCTTCCGCACGCCCGAGCCGACCCTCGAACACTGGGCCAGCGAGCACAACGTCAAAGGCCATAGTCCGGCAGAGATGGCGCCGTGGTTCGAAAAAATGGAGCAGCGCCTCGGGGTCGCGCCGTGGATGGTGCCGCCCAATGCCAACAACGATGTGATCCGCAAAGGCTGCGAGCAACTCGGCTACAGCTGGCACGTGATCCCGCGCAACGTTCGCGGTTGCTGGAATCTCGGCTATTGCGGCATGGGCTGCCCGAGCAACGCCAAGCAATCGATGATGGTCACGACCATCCCGGCGACGCTGGAAAAGGGCGGCGAGCTGCTGTATCTGGCGCGGGTGGAGAAGCTGCTGATCAGCGGCGACAAGGTTACCGGCCTGCATTGCGTGGCGATGGACGAGCGCTGCGTCGAGCCGACCGGGCGCAGCATCACCGTCAAGGCGCGGCATTACGTGCTGGCCGGCGGCGGCATCAACAGCCCGGCGCTGTTGCTGCGCTCCGACGCACCGGATCCGCATGAGCGCGTGGGCAAGCGTACTTTTCTGCATCCGGTGAACATGTCCGCCGCGCGTTTCGCCGAGGTGGTCAATCCGTTTTACGGCGCGCCGCAGTCGATCTATTCCGACCATTTTCAGTGGAAGGACGGCACCACCGGGCCGATGGCTTTCAAACTCGAAGTGCCGCCGCTGCACCCGGCGCTGGCTGCCACACTGCTCGGTGGTTTCGGCAAGGAAAACGCCCAGCATATGGCCGACCTGCCGCACACCCACGCGATGCTGGCGCTGCTGCGCGATGGCTTTCACCCGGACAGCAGCGGTGGCTCGGTGGAGCTGCGCGGTGATGGCTCGCCAGTGCTCGACTATCAGGTTTCGCAGTACGCCTGGGACGGTTTGCGCCGGGCCTTTCACGTCATGGCCGAAATCCAGTTCGCCGGCGGCGCGCAATCGGTGATGCCGATGCACGCCGACGGCCGCTATGTGAAGACCCTGGCCGAGGCGCGCTCAATGATCGATGGACTGAGCCTGGAGCTGTACCGCACGCGACTCGGTAGCGCCCATGTGATGGGTGGTTGTGCGATGGGTGAAGATCCGCAAAGCGCGGTCGCTGACAGCCTCGGCCGCCATCATCAACTGCGCAATCTGTCGATTCACGACGGCTCGCTGTTCCCCACCAGCATCGGCGCCAACCCCCAGCTGTCGGTGTATGGCCTGACCGCGCAACTGGCGACAGCCTTGGCTGACCGACTGAAAAATCCATGAAAAAGCAGAATATTCCTATCGTCTATAGTGCTTTCTTACCCAACAGGCGACTTGGCCGACCGGGAAGGCTGCGATACCATCCGACTCCCCAACGGACTCCCGCCAGGACGACGCGATGAACCGAGTGTTGTACCCAGGTACCTTCGACCCTATTACCAAGGGCCATGGCGATCTGGTCGAACGCGCCTCGCGCCTGTTCGATCACGTGATCATTGCGGTCGCCGCCAGCCCGAAAAAGAACCCGCTGTTCCCGCTGGAACAACGGGTCGAACTGGCTCGCGAGGTCACCAAACACCTGCCGAACGTGGAAGTGGTCGGTTTCTCGACGCTGCTCGCGCATTTCGCCAAAGAGCAGAACGCCAATGTGTTCCTGCGTGGTCTGCGTGCGGTGTCGGACTTCGAATACGAATTCCAGCTGGCCAACATGAACCGCCAACTGGCACCGGATGTGGAGAGCCTGTTTCTCACGCCGTCGGAGCGTTATTCGTTCATTTCCTCGACGCTGGTGCGGGAAATTGCTGCGCTGGGCGGCGATATCAGCAAGTTCGTCCACCCGGCCGTGGCCGACGCGCTGACCCTGCGCTTTAAAAAGTAGGAGCTGCCGCAGGCTGCGATCTTTGCTTTTAAAGATTGCAGTCTCGTGCCCTTGATCGCCCCCGCGTGCACTGCGAGCGCCAATGCGGCACAATTGCGCGCATTGATTTATAGCGCCCGGGCCTGCCGCCCCGGCTGGAGTTAGCATGTCCCTGATCATCACCGACGATTGCATCAACTGCGACGTCTGCGAACCCGAGT